>Ga0154020_10003478_pt1 | contig 18936 bp, 19 predicted proteins | sample Klosneuvirus_201_FD_109709 | JGI IMG/M metagenome (GOLD analysis project Ga0154020, IMG submission 109709) | Active sludge microbial communities from wastewater, Klosterneuburg, Austria - Klosneuvirus_20160825_MG | ecosystem: Engineered > WWTP > Aerobic digester > Activated sludge | place... | reverse complement strand
GGCGGGTTGGGTCGCCGCTGCTAAAGTCATCCAGCACGCGCACGGTGTGCCCCTGCTTTGCCAGAGTGTTAGAAAGCGCCGCGCCCAAAAAGCCCGCGCCGCCAGTTACAAGAAATTTCATGTGTGTGTGTGTTGGTTTCACCGCAAAGGCGCAGAGTAGCAGAAGAAGAAATGACAAATGAGAAATAAGAAATTTTGTTGTGCAAGCTTTTCTTATTTCTCGGCGTCTCTGCGTCTCCGCGTTGAGATTATCTACGCCATTCGCCCCAGCCGCTGGCCGCCCAAAATGTGCACATGCAGATGGAACACGGTCTGCCCGCCATCGGCGTTTGTGTTTATCACCAGCCGGTATCCATCTTTTGCAATGCCCTGCTCGCGGGCGATTTTTTGCGCCGTGAGCAGCATTTTGCCCAGCAGGCGCTCATCGCCTGGCTCGGCCTCATCCAACGAGCGAATGATTTTGTTTGGCACAACCAGAATATGCACGGGCGCGGCGGGCGCAACATCGCGGAAGGCCGTCACGTCCTCATCCTGATACACAATTTGCGCTGGAATTTCGCGCCGCGCAATTTTTGCAAAGATGGTGTCTTGGGACATGCGCCCCATTTTAGTCGCTTGCCAGAGCCGGATACAATCATTAACGTGAGTTTTAGATAACGGAGCGTTGTCACGCCCAAATGATCGCGATTGTTATTCCCACCCTCAACGAGCCGCGCCTGAGCGAGACGCTGGCGGCGCTGGCCGCGCAAACCGCGCGTGATCTGGTGGAAGAAATCATCGTGGTGGGGGTGCAGCAAAACTGGTCGCCGCCGCCGGGTGTGCAATTTGTTCAAACGCCGCAGCCCGTGACCGCCGCCGAGGGCCGCAACCTGGGCGCGGCCAGCGCCCGCGCCGCAGATATTGTTTTTCTGGATGCGGATTGCATCCCCCAGCCCGATTTTGTGGCCTGCATGGCGGGCGCGTTGGCCGATGGCGTTGTGGTGGGTGGGGCGATGATTCTGGAGCAAAAACCGTATTGGCTGATGTGCGACAACGCGCTGGTGTTTGCCCGCAGCCTGAGCGGTGCGCCGTGCGGCGAGCGCGATTATTTGCCCAGTTTTGCGCTGGGTCTGCGCCGCGCCCTATTTGAGCGCGTTGGCGGTTTTGACCCGGCCTTTTTTGGGCGCGGTGGCATCGCCGAGGATGTGGACTGGAGTTTCCGCGCCAGAGAGCTGGGCGCGAGGCTGCTTTTTGAGCCATCTGCGCAAGTGGCGCACCGCCCGGCGCGGGCCAGCGCCAGCGCGGTGTGGCGGCATTTGCGCCTCTTTGGGCGCGGCTGGGCGCAAATGGCGCAAACGCACCCGCGCCTCGCGCGGTCACCCATCACCCGCGCGCCGGGCTGGCTGCGGCAGATGGCCGCCCTGGCTGGCCCGTTGCTGGCGGCCAAAGATGTGCTTGGGATGTTTGCGGCCAACCCGCATTTGCGCGCGTTTTGGCGGGCCGCGCCGGGCATGTGGTGGGGCAAGCTGGCGTGGTATGTGGGCGTAGCAAATTTGTAGAACTCTTTTGAGCTTTCCTTTGCGCGGTTGCGGCCGCGCTTTGGATTTTTTCGCCGGTTACTTATAATTGTGCGCATCCGGTTGCGGCATGGTGCAAGTTGTGCCAGCGGCCAGATGCAAAACACCATGACCGCATCTTTATCCAGCCGGCTGGCGCGGGGAGCCGGCCAGGCAGTGCTGGGCGACCTGATTTCGCGCGGGCTGCTCATGCTCAATGGCGTGCTGATAGCGCGCTGGCTGGGCAAAGAATTATTTGGCGAATACACCGTCATCGCCACCGCCCTCACATTTCTTGCCAGTTTTTTGGGGTTTGGCATGGACACCTGGCTGCTGCGCGAAGGCGGACGGGAGCCATCCAAATTGCGCCAAAACGCGGCGGGCGTGGTCATTTTCAAGGTTTTCATCATCGCTGTTTTGTGCGTGGCGGCGCTGGTGGCCCGCACCGCCTGGGTCTCGCTCACGTTTGCGTTTGGGCTGGCCACGCTGGGGATGGTCGCGGGGAGTTTTTCTCAGACCGGCTACACCGTGCTGCGGGCGCGGCGGCAAAACGGGCGGGTCGCCCTCATTCAGGTGGTGGTGGCTGCGCTGGTTTTGGCGGGTTTGGCGCTCATCAGCGCCACCCGGCCTACTGTGATTGGGGCCATTGCCATTCAAACAGCCGTTGGCGTTGCGGCTGCGCTGGTTTTGGCTCAGCAGGTGTGGCATTTTCTCATCACAAAACACCAGTCAGACACGCCAGAAGAGGCCCGCGAAGAACGGGTGCGGCTGCGCGATTTGGGCAAAGTGATCCGCCGCCTTCCGCTCATTTTGTTTGCCGCGTTGCCGTTTATTGGCGCGGATCTGTTGGCAAGTTTTTACACCCAATCCAGCCCGGCTATTTTGGGGTCGGTGAACCAAACCGCGCTGGCACAATACAAAATTGCGTTCACGCTCGCCACCGCGCCGTATGTCATCCCCACGATGGTGTTTATGGTGGCCTTGCCTTTTTTGAGTGACACCAAAACCGAACCGCGCGAATACGCCTCGGCGGTGCGGGCGATGGCGTTTAGCGCGCTGGCGTATGGGCTGATCTTGCTGGTCGCCATCCCGCTGGCCGCGCCGCTAATCACGGTTATTTACGGCCCGGATTACGCCGAGGCCGTCCCCTTGCTGCGCATGATGAGCGCGATGCCGCTGCTCAAATCGTTCAGTTTTTTAAGCGTGGCGGTCATGCTTTCGCGCAATCGCCAGCGGTTGCGCGTGGCGTTGCAGGTGGGCGTGGTTTTTCTCAGCGTCATTGGCGGGCTGATCATCATCCCAAGATTCAACGCGGTGGGCGCGGCGGGGCTGGCGGTGGTGGTGGAAATAGCCTTGTGCGCGGCGTATGGGCTTGGCGCGTATGTCGCATGGCGGGGCAAACCATGAGCCGCCTCGCCGTCATCGTGGTGAATTACAACACCGCCCAACGAACGCTGCGCTGCCTGCAAGAAATTGCGGCGCAGCCAGATGGCGATTTTGCGGTGGTGGTGGATAACGCCTCTGCTGATGGCAGCGCGGAATTATTTGAGCGCGAATCATCCGCGCGGGTGGTGCGCAACACAAAAAACGCGGGGTTTGCGGGCGGGGTGAACGGCGGGCTGCGGCTTGCGCTGGCGGAGGGCGCGGAGTACGCGCTGCTTCTGAACAGCGATGCCTCTGTGCCGCCGGGCGGCCTGACCCGGTTGATGGAATACATGGATGCGCACGCGGAAATTTCAATCGCCGCGCCAAAAATTGTGTACTCCAGCAACCCGCGCCAACTTTGGGAATTGGGCGGGCAGATGCGCCCGCGCTGGTGGATGACGCCCATCGGCATGGATGAGCAGGACAACGGGCAATATGACAGCGGGTTAACCCCAGATGTGCTGTTTGGCTGTGCCATGATGCTGCGTCTGGCCGATGTTCGGAAAATTGGATTTTTTGACGAGACGTTCTTCATGTATTTTGAAGACATTGATTTTTGTTTGCGGGCGGCAAAGCTGGGGTTGCGGATGGGGTTTGCGCCGGGCGTGACCGTGCGCCACGATGACAGCCTGACCACGCGCAAAACCCCTCACTTGCGAGATTATTACACGGCCCGCAGCCGCTGGATTTTTTTTAAGCGGTACGCGCGGGGAGAGTACGAACCTGCGCCCGCAAAAGGCCGCGCCGCCAATCTTGTTCGTTTTTGTCTGCGCGAGTCGCTCTATATTTTTGGCGTCACCAGGCGGCGGTTGTTTGCGGGCGACCTGCGCTCCATCGGCTGGTATTACCGTGGCATTTGGGAGGGGATGCGGACCAGATGAACACGCGCAACATTCTGATCCTGGGCCAGCATTCGCAATGCAACGCGGGCGATCAGGCCATCCTGATGGAAACCCTGCGCCAAACCCGCGCGGCGTTCCCGGCGGCCAAAATCACCGTGATTAGCAACGACCCGCGGCATTACACGCCGCTGATGGGCGAGGGCGTGGCGCACTCCATCCGCGCATGGGTGACCTATGCCAACCCAGATGGCAGCGCGGGTATTCGCCGGTTTGTCACGCCGTTTTACGCGGTTGTGCTGCTCATCATTGGCGTGGTCTTTCGCGTTTTTGGCTGGCGATGGCGCTTCTTCTCTGACCCGGAAAAACGCCAAATGCTGGACGCGTATTTCGATGCCGACCTTGCGCTGGGCATCGGCGGCGGGTATTTGTTTGCCAGCGCAGATGCGGGCAGTTGGTTTTTGAGTTTGTGGCTCATGCTGGCGCTGGCGGTGTGGATGGGCAAGCCGCTGGCGCTGCTCCCGCAATCCATTGGGCCGTTTGGCGCAACCTGGCAGCGCCGGGCGATGGCATGGCTGGCTCGGCACAGTTTTCTCGTCATGCCCCGCGAGGCCGAATCGCTGGAGACGTTGCGCAAGCTCAACGCGGCCAGCACGGCATTGCTTTGGCCCGATCTGGCGCTGGGATTGCGCTGCGAGCCTGCGCCCGCCCGCGCCCCATCGGCCCAAACGCCCGCCCCCATGCGGGTTGGTTTTACCCTGCTGGATTGGCAGGCGCACGGCAACCACGCCTTTGCCCAGCAAGACTACGAAACGGTTATGCTGGCGCTGATTGATCACGTGACCAGCGCGGGCGGCGAGGCGCATTTGTTGTGCCAGGTCTGGGGGCCGATGGCGCACGATGATGACAGGCATGTTACGCGGCGGGTGTTTGCCCGCGCCAAAAACCCAGAGCGCGTGATTCTGCATCCTGTTTTGGAAAATGCGTGCGACCTGGCTGGGTTGTATGCCACGATGGATGTGTTTGTGGCGACCCGGATGCACTCGGCTATTTTTGCCATGCTGGGCGGCGTGCCCACGCTGGTCATTGGGTATCAGCCAAAATCCATTGGCTTGATGCGGATGCTGGGGCTTGAGCCGTTTTGCCTGCCCATTGAGCAGCTTGACCCCGCCACGCTGATTGCGCGGTTTGAGGCGTTGGTGGCGCAGCGCGAGGCCGTCTCGCTTGCGCTTTCGGCGCAGGTGGCGCGGCTGGGCGAGCAGGCGCGGGGCGCGTTGGCCGAGGTGGCGCGGAGGTTGGGCGAATGAGCGCGGTCGGGCGGCGCATCCGGGTGGCGCAGTTTGCGCTGGGCGTTCCGCGCGGGGCGCTGGTGGGCGGCGCGGAGGAGTTCGCGGCCAACCTGGCCCGGCGGCTGAACCCCGCCCAATTTGAGGTGATGTTGCTGGGCGTGTGGCGTTTTGATGACGCCAACGAGCGCGAGCAAATTGCCAGTTTGCGGCAGGCGGGCGTGGGCTACGCGGCGCTCATGCCGCATAATCCGAACATTCGAGAGCTGCGCCGCGCCATCCAACCCATGCGCGGGTTTGTGCGCGATTGGAAGCCGCAAATTGTGAACACCCATTGCGAATACGCCGATTTTGTGACGCTGGCGGCCAACGCGCTGATCTGGCCGCGCGTGGCGCATGTTCGCACGGCGCATTTGGCCGATGAGTTTCCGGTTGTGATGAAATATCGCCCGCATTTGGCGCGGCTGCTTAGCGCGGCGCTCACACCGCTGCGCCGGGCGGATGTGGGCATCTCGCGGGCGGTGGTTGCGCGGTTGGATGGCCGCCCCGCCGCGCGTTTGCTTGTCCGCAAAGCGCATTTGTTTTATAACGGGGTTGACCTTGCCGCCATTGCGGCAAAACCAACCGGCGCGGATATTCGGGCAGAGTTGGGCTTGCCCGCCACCGCGCAATTGGCTGGCATGGTTGGGCGGTTTGAGCCGCGCAAGGGCCACGCCGATTTTTTGCAGGCCGCCAAACTGCTTGCGGCGCAAAACGCCAATGTCTTTTTTGTCATTGTGGGCGATGGCCCCAGCCGCCCAGAGGTGGAGGACAAGGCGCATGAGCTGGGGCTGGCCGGGCGCGTGTTTTTTACCGGGGCGCGGGCCGATGCGATTGCCATCATCCGCGAGTTGAATGTTTTGGTGTCGGCTTCCACGCTGGAGGGGCTGCCCACCGTGTTGATGGAGGCGATGGCGGTTGGAATGCCCATCGTGGCGACGGCGATTGACGGCAACACCGACCTTGTGCAAGACGGCGTGACCGGCGTGTTGGCGCAACCGGGCAACCCGGAGTCTTTGGCGCAGGCGATCATGGGTTCGCTGGCGCATCCATCGCGCAGCGCAAACATGGCGCAAACCGCAAAGGAACGGGTGATGGCTTTTTCGCTGGACGCAATTGCGAGACAATACGAGGCGTTATACAAAGACATTGTTTTGGGTGAACGTGTTTCACGGGTATGAGCAGGTGTGCGACTGAAGTCGCGCCTGATGGGCTTTTAGCCGAGCGTCGGCCTGCGCCGACGCCCTCATGCGCCCGCGTAGGCGGGCGCTCAGCCGAAGGCTCGCGAGGCGCGACTTCAGTCGCTTGGAAGGAGTTAAGTTTTTGAGCACAATAAAAAATCCATCGCGCGTGCGGCTGGAGGCGTTCGTAAAAGAAGCCGCCGCCGATGTGCCCGCTAATGGCTGGATTTTGGATGCCGGGGCAGGGGATGGCTGCTACAAACCGTTTTTTGCGGGCGCGCATTACGAATCGGCGGATTTTTGCGCCGCCGATGACATCAATTACGGGGACATCACATACAAGTGTGACCTTACGGCCATCCCTGTGCCGGGCGAAAAATATGATGTGGTGGTGTGCACGCAGGTGCTGGAGCATGTGCCAGAGCCGCAACCGGTGCTGGCAGAGCTGTGCCGGGTGCTAAAACCGGGCGGCAGGTTGTGGCTTTCTGCGCCGTTCTTTTTTCAAGAGCACATGCAGCCATACGATTTTTATCGGTATACCCGGTTTGGGTTGCGGCATCAACTGGAGCAGGCTGGGTTTGAGGTGAAGCGCATTGAGCCGCTGGAAGGTTATCTGGGCACGCTGGCGCATCAGCTAGATTACGCGGTGATGACGTTGCCGCGCGCGCGGGGCGCATACGGCGGCGGGCTGGTGGGTGGGTTGGCCAGCGCCGGCGCGCTGGTCGCAAAGGCCATCTTTTGGGTGATGGCCCGCCTGCTGGCAAAACTGGAGCTGCGCAGCAAATATACGGGCGGGGAGTTGTTCAAAAACTATGCCTGCGTGGCGGTAAAGCGGTGAGCCTGCCATGAACATCACGCGCGAGTTTGTGTTTGTGCATTTGCCCAAAACGGGCGGGACATTTGTGGCCGAAGCGCTGCGCGATTTGTATGCCCCGCGCTGGGCGTTTAGCCCGCTGCTTCGGCGCTGGCATTTTCGAATTTTTAACACGGCGGCTGGGGTTTTGGGGCTAAACGCGGCTCATGTGGAAATTGAAAAACACGCCCCGCGCCGCGCCATCCCCGCGCAATACCAGCATTTGCCGGTTTTGGCTTGCATTCGCAACCCGCTGGACTGGTATGTCTCGAATTACAAATTCCAATTTTGGAAGACGAACCCAAATTACTATCCGGGCTTGATGGATGAGCCGGGTTGGGAGAATTTGAGTTTTGAGCAGTTTATGCGTTTGTCTAACGAGGTGTGGGCGCAGGCGCTGACGCCAAACGTGCGGGTGAACCCATCGCTGGGCAGGCTCACCGTTTTGTTTATTCAGTATCACTGCGCCCAGCCAGAGCGCCTGCTGGAGATGCGGGCCGATGACAAAACGCTGCGCGAGGCCATCCGCGAAGACCTGGGCGGGATGACTTTTCTTCACACCGAGCAGCTTAACGACGAGTTGATGGCGTATTTGCGCCGCGCAGGCTATGCCGAAGAGCGCATCGCGTTTATTAAAAATCGCGCCCCGGTTAAGCCGGGTGGAAGAAGATCGGCGGAAGACCGCTGGCAAAAATTTTATTCACCGTCCATGCGCGCCGATGTTCTGCGCCGCGACCGCATTTTGTTCCAGATTTTCCCGGAATACGATTTGCCTTTGCAGGCATGAAAGGCAATCGCGCTTATCTGCCATCCAAAACGTTGGCGATTTCTTTTGCTATGCGCTCTGGCGCGGTGTTTTGCGGGAAGGCCGCCCGCCACGCGCCGTTGGCATCCAAAAGATAGGTCATGGCGGTGTGAGAAACCAGATAAGCCGCCTGGGTGCCTTCGGGTTTGTCAATACGGAATTGCGCGCCAAATTTGGCGGCCAGCGGGCGCACGGTCTCGGATGGGGCGGTGAGGCCGATGAAGTTTTTGTCAAAGTTGGGCACGTAGCGTTTCATCACCTCTGGCGTGTCGCGCTCGCCATCCACGCTGATCATCATAAAGCTCACTTCGTCGCCGCGGTTGCCCAGGATTTTTTTGGCGCGCGCCATCTCGCTCATGCTGGTGGGGCAAATATCTGGGCAAAAGGTGTAGCCAAAATAAATCATCGTGGGGCGGCCTTTGTAATCGCTCAGCGTCACAATTTGGCCGTCCTCGTTGGTCAGTTTGATGGCGCGCGCTTCGGGGTTGACATCTTGCGGCGGGTTTAAGATGATAATGGCGTTGTCGCGGGCCGCGCTTACGTCATCTGCGCTGGGGGCGCTGGTGACAATGGAGTAACCCGCCGCCGCAATGCCCACCGCCGCAACCGCCAGAAGCGCCATCCGCGCGGGTGGTTTGACGCGTGGCAAAACCAACAGCCCCAGCCCCGCCAGCGTGGCAATTTCGCTCAACACCAAAATGACGGGCATGACATAGGCTTTGTCTTTTGGCGGGTTTCCGCAAATGACCTGCCAAAGTATCTCTGGCGCGGTTCGCAAAACGGCCACATCCTGCGCATACACAACACCCATCAGCAATATGGTGATGCCAAAACTAAGCAAGGCGATGCCGATGAACAGCGAGTTGAAGTAGGATGAGCGATTGGAGATTTGTGTCATTCTGATACGCAATAAAAAACGCCGGATCAAGAACCTTGCGGCTCTTAACCCGGCGTTTATTTTACAACTCAGCCAGTTGGTTTATGGCAGAGGCGACTGCTGGGCGGGCGAGTAACGCTGAATGATGAACGCATTCGGGTCAAACGTGTCCAGGAAGGGTGGCACCCACACCACCACAATCAAGGCGACGGTGACGACAAGCCAGCGCTTCCAGTTCTCCAAAATCATTGGCGATGAAGGATCGCCCTCGGTTTGGATGGGTGGCTCGTAGTCCAGTTTTTCTTTTTTGCCAAAGAAAATGGTGCCAAAGAACCAAACGTAAAACAGGATGATGCTGATGAACAGAATCACGCCAGCCGCGGCAGACCAATCCAGCCAGAATTTGGAGTCGGCGTTGAGATACGGGGCGATGCCAGAGAGTGTGCGGCGTGGAATACCGGCCAGACCTGCTTCGCCCATGCCAATGCCGAACAGCAACATGCCGATGATGTAGGTGATGAGCTGCCAAATGGCAATCTTGCGGCTGATAAGTTTGCGGCCAACGATCATGGGCAGCAGCCAAAAGGTGATGCCCCAGAAGGTCATGGCAACCGCGCCGCCCACCGTTTGGTGGAAGTGGCCCGGAATCCACGATGTGTTGTGCAGGGTCGTGTTCAACTCGGCGGAGGCTTGAATCAAGCCGGTGATGCCGCCGGAGAGGAACTGGATCATGCCGAAGAGTTGCGCCATCACAATGGGGCTGCTCCAGCGTTGTTTCCACAACCAATCCAACATGCCCTTGGCCCCGTTATTGCGACCCGCAATTTCCAGCGAGGCCGCCATGTTGAAGGCGGTCATAAAGCTGGGCACGGCCACCATAAAGGTGAAGAAGGTGTGGATGGCTTTGGCGGTGGAGCTGACGCCGGGGTCGGCGAACAGGTGGTGCACGCCGGTCGGGATGGAGAAGATCAGGAACAGCAGGAAGGCCACTTTGGCCAAAGGCTCGCTGAACAGCTTGCCGCCAGCCTGCTTGGGCAGCATGGTGTACCAAGAGATGTAGGCGGGCAACAGCCAGAAATACACCAGCGGGTGACCCATGAACCAGAACAACACGCGGGCAAACTGGGGATCCGTCCCTTTGGCAATGCCTAACGCGCCGGGCAAAAGAATGAATAAAACTTCAATTGCCAGCGGGATGGTGCACAAGTCCCAAATAATGAAGTTGATGACCGCGCCATAAACGGCCAGCGGCACGCGCACGTTCTGGCGGCCGGCGGCCTTGTTGTCTTTCAGCCAATCGCGGTAGGTGAGGAACACCACCGCTGTGCCAACCCAAGACCCAACCACCACCAGCGTGAGGCCGACATAGAACAAAGCCGGGGCCAGCATGGGCGGGTAGAAGGTGAACAGAACGGCGGAGCGTTGCGGCTCAACAATAATCACAACGGCGGTGATGGCCGTGCCGATCATCATCAGCGCATACGAGGTCCACGCCAGCGGTCGGGCGGTCAGCCCGCGCTGAAGCGAACGCTGTGTCACGAAAATGGTAAAACCAATGATGAAGAAGGTTGTGAACACCAGCGCGTTCAGAATGCCGTGCGCGGTGAGCGCCTGATAGTAATAGCTGAAGATCGGGATTTGATCCAGGCCGATGGGCGCAAGGCTGGGGGCGATGTCATTCACAAAGCCGGGCGAGCGGTGAAAAGCCTGAAAAGGCCCCATCAACAGACCCAAAGAAAGAAATATGAAGGCGCTAATGATGAACGCGCCTATGAGGGTTTTCTCCTCGCGCACCATCTCGGCGGCAGGGAATTTCAGCTTGGCGACTGGGGAATCTACCCGCTCTGCAGCTGCTTTTGTTCCGGGAATAGCTCTTTGCATTGCAATATCTCCGTGTTTATTTGAACCTATTCAACAACAATATCGCCATACATGACCTGATGGCCTGCGCCGCAATACTGGTCGCAGATGATCTTGTAGGTTCCTTTGGTGTTGAAACGAGCGGTCTGACGGGCAACTTGACCGGGCACCAGCTCAATGTTGATGGTGTGCCCTTCGATGTAGAAGCCATGCAAAACGTCCAGGCTGGCGATGTTGAAAGTGACCGTTGAGCCAGCGGGGATGTGAATCTTGGGCGGCGCGCCGGGTGCGCCGGATTCTGCGCCTGCGTCAAAGCTCCACATTTTGGCGACCATATACACATCTACCCGGTTGCCCCCAAGCTTGCGAACGCCCAATTTGGCGAACTCGGTGTTGGCGATATTGCGGGGGTCAATTCGGGCGACAGGCGCTGGCAGGCGAACGCCAAACACCATCACACCCACGATCAAAGCGGCGGCAAATGCGCCCAGCATGGTGAACACGGCGATGAGCCAGTATTTTTCGTAACGATTGATTGCCATGATAAATTAACCTCCTCCCCGTTGAATCATGGTGACCATATAAAGTATGGCCCAATACACTGCGTAGCTGCCCAACATGATGGCAAGAAATGCGATGGCGCCGCGGGGATATTCTTCCTCTTCGGCATGTTCTTTGGGTGGTGACTGGTTTTCCTTCATAGGGTCCTCCTGATCATCAAAAAAGGATTTTTTAATATTTCTCTAAGGATACACTCATGTGAAAATTTTTGCAAATGACTAATAGCAAAACAGGGCCTGAGGGTTTTATCAGGTCCTGAGAGTGAAAAAATACTGAAAATTTAGCTGGCAAGCCCCGTCTGCGCGGCCAGTGGGCTACCTGGCCATCTGGACAGGTAGCCTGAATTCAGAGTTAAAAATGAGAAATTAAAAATGAGAAATGGAGATCGGTTTGCAGCGCAAACGTCATTCGTAATTTCTAATTTTTAATTTGCACTGGCTAGTTGGCCCGCACCAGCAGCACGGGGGCTTTTGCGCCGTGCAAAACGCGGTCGGCCACGCTGCCCAGCAGCCAGCGCTGAACACCAGCGCGCCCGTGTGTAGACATCACGATCAAGTCTGCGCCAGTGGATGCCGCGTAATCCACGATCACATCGGCCACTGGGCCTTGCCCAACGCTGCTGGTCACGTGGAAACCCTGCGCCTTTAGCTGATCGGCCAGCTTGGTGATGTAGCTCGTTGCCTCATCGCGGTCGCGCTGGATCAGATCTTCGGCATCAATGGGGGCCTCAAAATAGTAGTTTGGCAGGTAAAGCTGCGCCACACGCAACAACTCAATCTCGGCATCGGCGCATTTTGCCAAATCGGTGGCATAGCTGATGGCTTTTTCGGCCAGCTCACTGCCATCCAGCGGGATCAAAATCTTTTTGAACATGAATTTGCCTCCCTTATTAAGGTTTCACTACCCAAGCACGGGGTTGTGTGTGTTTATGGTAGCTTTAACAAGCCTGATTTGCACTGGCGAGCTTGCCATATTTATACTGGTCTAATGTCTCAATAAAGTCTTTTAATTCTTTGTTTTTTGGGCAAAAAAAACAGCCCGCGCAACTTAATTAATGGATTTTCGTAATTCTTGCAATGACTGACGGCGGTTATAAAAAACACACTACAATTCGCCTTAACATTAACTGAAATAGGAAAAATTACAAAACAGTATGAACAGAAATAGCTGGATTGCCCTTATTGTTGGTCTTGTCCTTGCCTGCGCCTGCGCGTGTCTGGTGGCTGGCGGGGCTGGTTTTCTCTTTTATTCGCGGATGGGTAATGCGAACCCATCAACTCGGCTGACGGCGGTGCCGCCTGGCCGCGCCACGTCTACCCTCGCGCCGTTGCGCACACCCATTGCAACAACCGCGCCAGCAGGAACGCCATCCGCTGGCAAAACACCCATCGCCCAGGCCACACCTGTGAGCGGGCCGGTGGATGCCAGCACCTATGTTGCGGCGCAAAATGCCCAAGAGCAAATGCCGCGCGAGGATTTGGCCGATATTGCCACCCGGTTTCGGGGCGCATCGCCCAGCGCAACCACGGTTTCATGCGCCACACAGGCAAAAGGCTACAACGTGGGTGACACGCGCACCTTTAAACTGAGCAATCAGGATAGCAATACCCAGTTTGACATCACCGCGCAGTTGAAATACAAAACGGATAATGTGTATATGTGGGTGGAAACTGGCCCGAAGGCGCTGAACATCAATGACACAAAATTGAAGCAGGCCGCAGATTCCTTCCAACAAAAAATTTACCCCACCACCCGCGCCTTTTTTGGCAGCGAGGCCAGCCCCGGTGTGGATTGTGATGCGCATGTGCATATCATTCACGCCACTGATATTGGCAAAACGGTGGGCGGGTATTTCTCCTCGCCAGACAGCTACCCCAAATCGGTTCGCCCGGATTCAAATGAAGGTGAGATGTTTGTGATTCATGCCGCGCCCGGCTACAACGGCTCCAACCCCGGCAGCGTGGATTACATGAGCACCCTGGCGCATGAGTTTCAACACATGGTGAGCCACAACATGGATTACGCCCCCAACCTGTGGCTGGAGGAAGGCGCGGCGCAGCTTTCGGAGCGAATCAATGGATATGGCAGCAACGTGGGCACCGCGTTTGATTTTGCAAGCTCGCCAGACACGCAGTTGAACACCTGGAGCGAGAGCAGCGCGGGCGAAAATAGCGCCCATTACGGCGGCGGCTATTTGTTCTGGTCGTATTTGTATGACCGCTTTGGCGTGGACTTTGCCCGCAAGTTTGCCCAGTCCAAAGAGCGCAGCATCAACGCGCTCATCAAAATTATGCAAGAGTCTGGCATCACCAACCCAGACACGGGCAAAGCCTACACGTTTGATGCGTTGTTCGCCGATTGGGTGGTCGCCAACTATGAGGGCAAGAATCACTTGACTGATAACGGCGGCGCGGCCAACCGCTTTAATTACACGGGCATTGATGTGCCGATGATGGACATTTTTGATCGCGTGGGCGCGTCGTCGTATCCGGCGCAAATGGCCGAGAAGGTCAATCAATACGGCACAAATTATTACGAATTGAAGGGCAACCAGCCCGTGGCGTTGGCCTTTCAGGGCAGCCCAACCGTGGCTCTCCTGCCCGCTGCCGATAATCACGGCAAATTCTGGTGGTCTAACCGCGCGGATGTGAGCAACAGCCGCATGACGCACGATATTGACTTGAGCGGCGTTCAGAAAGCCACACTCAAGTATCGCGCGTGGTATCGCCTTGAGAAAGATTACGACTACGGCTATGTCACCGTCTCTACCGATGGCGGGGCGACATGGAAGACGCTCAAAACGCCATCTTGCTCAACCGAAGATCCGAACAGCGCCAACCTGGGTTGTGGCTACACCGGGCCATCGGGCGGGGACAAGAACAACCCGGGTTGGGTGAATGAAACCGTTGATCTAAGCGCCTATGCTGGAAAGAAAATCCAGTTGCGCTTCGAGACCGTCACCGATGCGGGGGTAAACCGCGAAGGGTTGGCGATTGACGATATCGAAATCCCGGAAATTGGGTTTAAGGATGATGGCAGCGCCCAAAATGGCTGGAAGACCGAGGGTTGGCTAAACGCCGATAACACGCTGCCGCAAACATGGGCCGTGCAGTTGATTGTGCAAACCAACGGCGGCAAGAGTTACGCCCAAATGGTGGCGGTGACCAATGGCGCTGGCTCCGCGCAGATTGCGTTTGGCAAAGGCGCGGATGATGTGAAAGTTGCCGTGCTGGCGGTCTCGCCCACCACGCTCATCACCACCGAGCCGGGGTCGTATAGCCTTACGCTTCGGTAGTCTTACACACAGGTCTGACCGCTGGAAAAGCGGTCAGACCTGTAAATCTCACTCAAAAATCCTTCCGCAAATCCTGACCGGTGTATAACCCGGCCACCTGCGCCTCATAGCCGTTAAATTTTGTGGTGCGCCGGCGGCTCAGTTCACCAATGCGCCGCTCGGTGGCCTGCGACCAACGCGGGTGCGGCACCTCTGGGTTCACGTTGGAGTAAAACCCGTATTCGCTCGGCCCGGTTTTCATCCAAAAACTTTGGGGCATGGCATCCACCACATCAATTTTTACGATGGATTTTGCGCTTTTGAAACCATATTTCCATGGCACAGCCAGCCGCACGGGCGCCCCGCTTTGCCCAGGCAGAGGCAAGCCATACATCCCCGTCGCCAAAAAGGTCAGGTCGTGCATGGCTTCATCCATGCGCAACCCCTCAACATACGGCCAGGGGTAAAACCTGTTGCCCATGTTGGGAAATTGCTTTGGGTCGCTCGACGTCTCGAACCGCACAAATTTTCCGGCGGAGGTTGGCTCAACCATCGCCAGCAGCTTGTTTAGGGCAAACCCCAGCCATGGGATGACCATGCTCCATCCCTCCACGCAGCGCAGGCGGTATACGCGCTCTTCCTGACCAAACAGTTTGCGCAAATCGTCCAAATCAAACACGCGCGGTTTGTTCACCAGCCCGCCCACGCTCACGCTCCAGGTGTTGGGCGAAAAGTTTTTGGCCAGGCTCGCCACCGCTTCTTTGGTCTCGGTGAACTCATAAAAATTGTTGTAGTTTGTCGCGTCGCCAAATGCGGTCAGCTTGTCGCCCAGCTCATCGGTGGGGCTTTTTGGGGATGAGGCCTGGGCGGTGGATGCAGCCGCGGCTGGTGGTGTGGCCTCTGCTGGCGAGGATCCCCCGCACGCGCTCAGCGCCGCTGCGCCCGCGCCCATCGCCGCAACTTTTAGAAATTTGCGCCGAGACAGATACACGTCCAAAGGCGTGATCTGCGACGACGAAATTTTTGCGTAAGGTTTGTCTATCATGTGCGGATGTTACCGCGCCAACCTTACAGAAATATGACAAAAACGCGATTTTTTGAAAAATAAAAAATCACAGGCTTTTTGAGGGCCTGTGATTTGTTTCGCTTTATGGAAGCGGTTCCTGCGAGGTCAACCGCGAACTTTGGCGGCGGCTCTTGCGCAGTTTGGCAGCGCGCTTGCGCTTGTCCACGATGCTGGGCTTTTCGAAAAAGCGGCGCTGGCGCACTTCGGCCAACACGCGGTCGCCCTGCACCAGTTTGTTAAAACGGCGCAACGCGCTCTCGAATGTCTCATCATCTTCAACTGTCACCCGTGTCAATGTACTTCACCCGCCTTTTGCTTGCTGACCGGCGATTTTGGTTTCGCGCCGATATTATTTTCAGCCTTAAAATTGTGGGCTAATTATATCATTCGGGTTTTATAAGCATGGCCGAGCGGGATAAACGGGATATACATTTCCCATCTTGCGCATTCATGTTAAATTTTCAAAATGACACAAACTGAATTTCGCAACTGGCTGGACAGCGTGATTGGCAACACGCCAATGGATGAGCTGATTGAGCCGGAGATATTGGATAACGTGAACCGCCTGCAAGTGATGGGCGAGGAAAGCGCGTGGGGGTTTGCCCGCGAGGAAGCGCGCGAGCCGTTCGAGATCGCCATCCGCGCCATGTGCAAAACTTTGTTCATCGTGGGGTATCACTCTGGGCGGGAGCAATCCAAAATAGACAATATGTTTGGTGATGGCAGCGGGTTTGACTTTGGCGATGAATCTTCCGCCTCGGATGAAACGGGGCTTTCTCCGGTTTAACACTTTAACTTTTTGTTTTGTGGGCGCGTACAATACACGCTTCTAAAAATATGGCAACCCTTTTCCCCTTTACCGCAATTGTTGGGCAAGATCGCATGAAGCGCGCCCTGATTCTGAACGCCATTTATCCGCAAATTGGCGGCGTGCTGATCCGCGGAGAGCGTGGCACAGCCAAAAGCACCGCCGCCCGCGCTCTGGCCGCGCTGCTGCCAGAGATGGATGTGATTGAGGGCGACCCATTCTCGTGCGACCCCAAACAGCCGGGCTCGTTCCCAGAGGCGCTCAAGAAACGGGCCGATGCCGGGGAAAAATTTAAGATCGTCAAAAGAAAAACATCTTTTGTGAACCTGCCGGTGAGCGCCACAGAAGACCGTGTGGTTGGCACGCTGGACATCGAGAAAGCCATCCAAAAAGGCGAAAAGCATTTTGAGCCGGGCGTGCTGGCCGCCGCCAACCGCGGCGTGCTGTATGTGGACGAAGTGAACCTGTTGGATGACCACGTGGTGGATCTGATGTTGGACGTGGCCGCGATGGGTGTAAATGTGGTTGAGCGCGAAGGCATCAGCTTCACCCATCCCGCCCGGTTTGTGCTGATTGGCAGCATGAACCCAGAAGAAGGCGACCTGCGCCCGCAGTTGCTGGATCGCTTTGCGCTGTGCGTGGACATCATGGGCATCCGCGACCCCAAGGCGCGCATGAATATTTTGGAGCGCAACCTGGAGTACGAGGCGGATTACAAAGCCTTTTTGGACAAGTGGGAGCCGTATGAGAAAGCCCTGACCGTTGAGATTGATGAGGCTCGCCAGCGTTTGCCGCAGGTTCGGCATTCTCAGCGTGATCTGGCGACCATCGCCAATCTCATGTCTAGCATGGGGGTGGATGGCCACCGCGCCGATCTTGTCATCCTCAAAACCGCGCGGGCGCACGCTGCGTTCATGGCCCGCGAAGAAATTAACGATCAGGACATCCTGATGGCCGCCGAGTTGGCCCTTCCGCACCGCCTAAAGCGCATGCCGTTCCAAGATACCGAGCAGGCCATGAGCATGTTGAGCGACAAGCTCCAGCAAATTGAGCAGCAGGCCGCCCAGCAGGAACAGATGATGCAGGAGCAGCAGCAAGGCAAGCCTCAGGAGACGCAAAAAAAAGTGAAACGGGGCTAAACGAAGACCAAAAAGAAGATGCGCTAAGCCCCGCGCAGCCGAGTGTTCAAACGGTGCCCAACGCGCCGCAAACCGCGCAAGACTTTCAGGGTGGCAACAAAGTCAGCGTTGGCGAGACCTTTCACGCCCGCAAGCTGAACACGCCCCTGGACAAAATTGCGCGCAAGGCCGCTGGCCGCCGCAGCACCAGCAAAACCGAGCGCAAACGCGGACATTACATCAAGGCGCAGGCCATTGGCAGCGAGCGCCCCAGCGACATCGCCTTTGACGCCACATTGCGCGCGGCCAGCGTGCACCAGCGCAAACGCAAGGAAGAAGGCAAGACCGAAGACGGAGGACGGAAGACGAGCGCAGAGCTTGCCGAAGCGTCGTCTTCCGTCTTCCGTCCTCCGTCCACTCCCGCCTTCATCGTCAAACGGCAAGACCTGCACAAAAAGATTCGAGTCAAGCGCACATCCAACCTGGTGATGTTTGTGGTAGATGCCAGTTGGAGCATGGCGGTGGCTGAGCGCATGGCCGCCACCAAGGGCGCCATCATGAGCTTGTTGACCGATGCCTACCAGCGCCGCGACCGGGTGGGGCTGGTGGTGTTCCAAAAAAGCACGGCCACGCTCATCCTCAAGCCAACGTCATCGGTGGAGTTGGCGCAAAAGGCGCTGGTGAATATTCCGGTGGGCGGCAAAACGCCGCTGAGCGCTGGCCTGACGCTGGCGTATAGCGTGGTGCTTCACGAGAAACGCCAGCACCCGGAAGTGTTGCCCCTGCTCATCATCCTGACGGATGGCGCGGGCAACGTTAGCATGGGCAGTCTGCCTCCCAACACAGAGGCTTACCGCATGGCGAATATGATCCGGGACGAACATATTCGCTCCATTGTGATCAACATGGAACACGTGGCGTTTGATCAGGGTCTGGCCCGCAAGCTGGCCGAGAATCTGGATGGCCCGTGCCTCTCACTCAACGAACTCAAGGCCGAGGCGTTGTATGAGACGGTGAAGAAAGCCCTCTAGCAAAGAGGGGGATGACATGAGTGACAAGGATGAAAGGGATGATGCGTCAGCCAAGTCATCCCCTTTGCCATCTTCATCCTTTGCAGAGTTTGAAAAAAAACTCCTCGCCTACATCCACGAACACAAAATAGAGTGCCAGCATCTTGTGTTTGCGCAAAGCACGCATTCGGTGGATGAGGCGGCCCGCGCCGCCGGGGCCACCGCGCACGATTTTGTCAAAAGCGTGGGCCTCATCAGCAAGAGCAACCAGATTGTGGTGGCGATTGTGAAAGGCGAAGATCGCGCAGACCGCGCCGCCACACAAGCGCTGGCGGGCGTGGGCAAGCTCAGCATCGCCTCGCCCAATGAGATGTTGGAATTCACCAGCTACCCCGCAGG
>Ga0154020_10003477_pt1 | contig 18939 bp, 19 predicted proteins | sample Klosneuvirus_201_FD_109709 | JGI IMG/M metagenome (GOLD analysis project Ga0154020, IMG submission 109709) | Active sludge microbial communities from wastewater, Klosterneuburg, Austria - Klosneuvirus_20160825_MG | ecosystem: Engineered > WWTP > Aerobic digester > Activated sludge | place... | reverse complement strand
TGCTCGCTGTAGGCGATGCGGCTTTCCAAAAGAAATGTTTAGGAAAGATGAAAGATGTGGCAGGGCAAGGCAGAACCGTATTGTTTGTGAGTCATAGTATGCCTGCAGTACAGTCGTTGTGTAGTAAGGGTGTATTAATGCAGGCTGGAGAATTGATTTACTCTGGCAGCATCACAAAGACAATCGAGAAGTATAATATACAGGATGACTTTTCAGATAGCTTGAATTCGCAGCAGAACCTTACTTCAAGAGCAAAGGTTAATTCAGTCAAGATTGGTAGCGGTAAAAATTACAAGTATGGTTCAAAGGTTGGCATACAGGTTAATTTAGAGATTGCTGAGCTGGAAAAGGTGCGGCTTGTGTTCAATCTGTTAAATGCTAGCGGACAAGTAGTTCTCAGTTTTGGCAAGTTATTTGAAGTGGATGATGGCGATAATCAGCTCATGTTTAATACGCCTGAACTCAATCTTAATGGAGGAAATTATCGGACTAATTTAGTTGTGTTTAATGAAAACCAATCTAAGGTTGAAAATTTCTTAGAGGAAGTAAGTGCTATCAAAATAGAGAAGAGTCAGATTATTCCTAACGGATTAGAGGAGGTTGTATATTATGAAGTATAAGGGTATCCCGTTTTTATCTCAGTTTTATAAAGAACGCAAGAATTTGCAGAGCACTATAAGAGACAAATCTAGTGAAGTTTTTGTACATAAGCAGGGTAACTTATCAAGGTATATCCGCGAAGACTATCTTTTGGAAAGCTGTAAGGATAAGAATATTTTGCACTTTGGCTTTGCGGATGCGCCTTTTACAGAAGAGAGACTAGCATCTAATGAGATATTACACATGAGGCTGAGGAAGGTCGCAAAAAATGTTTTTGGGGCCGATATTGATAAAAAGGCAATTGAACAATATAGAAAATCAACCAAAGACAAAAATAATGCGTATATAGATATTACGAAAAAAATAGATCCACATTTGTTTAATGGTCAGACTTTTGATGTTGTGTTGTTGGGTGAAATTGTTGAGCATTTAGATAATCCAGTACAGGCACTTCAGAATCTGAAAGAGTTAACAGATAAGATTTGTAATAAAGATTCATATCTATTAATCACTGTGCCCAATGCATTTAATTTTCAAGGTCAGGTGGCTGCCTATAGTGGATATGAGATAGTGCACCCGGACCATTTATATTATTTTTCACCTGTGACTCTGGATACATTGCTTAAGCGGTCTGGATTTATCAACAATATGATAGCTCTATATAAGAGTCCTTCCGACAATGTGAGTCAAGGTATATCATCTGCCGGAGTAATTGCTAAAACAAAGTTAAGATGAAAATTCTTCACACCGTAGAGTTTTATGCTCCTTCGATTGGCGGTTCACAGGAAGTGGTTCGTCAACTATCTGAGCGCATGGTTGAAATGGGACACGATGTGACTGTAGCTACATCATACCTACCAGAGAGAGACTTTACTGAGCTTAATGGAGTTAAAATTAAGCAATATAAAATCACCGGAAACGAGGTGCGTGGTTATGAGGGAGAGACACGTTTTTACCAAGAGTTTTTAGAAGAGTCGGACTTTGATGTTGTTATGAACTACGCAGCGCAGCAATGGACTGCAGATCTGACATTTTCATTGTTGAGAAAAATAAAGTGTACAAAAATTTTTGTTCCTTGTGGTTTTTCTGCATTGCATAATCCTGACTATGAGGAGTATTTTAAAAAAATGCCTCTTATTCTTAATCAATATGACTCCACAATATATCTTGCGGAAAAGTATAGGGACATTGATTTTGCACGAAAACATGGAGTAAAGAATTTACATGTAATCCCCAACGGAGCAGATGAAAGGGAGTTTCTTAAGGGCTACGATGGAGATATTCGTCAGGAGCTTGGTATTGCGGCTGGTAATAATTTGATTATGCATTTGGGTAGCTTTACTGGTGCTAAGGGTCAACCAGAGGCAATTCAGATTTTCCGAGTTGCCAACTTACAGGACGCTACGCTACTGTTGGTTGGGAATGTTTTTGATCGCAAGCTTTATAATCGGTTGGTTGCGAGTGCAAAGTTATTCAATATACACCCCAGTAATCTTCGTAGGCGAAAAAAAATAATAATTCTTCAGCTGGAGCGACAAAAAACTGTAGCAGCACTTCAATCGGCTGATGTATTTCTATTCCCATCCAATATAGAAGCTTCGCCTCTAGTTCTATTTGAATCCTGTGCTGCAAAAACTCCCTTTTTAACTACGGATGTGGGTAATGCTAAAGAAATTGTGAGCTGGACAAAAGGTGGCGAGATTTTACCGACTGACATTGATATGAGTGGGAACTCTCATGCCAGAATCAAAGATTCGGCCAATGTTTTAAGTTCTATGCTAGTGGATGACAACAGGCGTGCGGAGTATACAAAGAACGGGTATTCTACCTGGAATAAAAAATATCGTTGGGATAAGATTGCTATAAAATATCTAGAATTATACAAGGGTAAGAAATGATCATAATTCGGTTAATCGGGGGGCTGGGAAACCAGATGTTTCAGTACGCTGCGGCTCGCGCATTAGCTGAATGTAATAACATGAATGTGGTGTTGGATTTATCATGGTTTAATCAGGAGTTTGACACCACTACAACAACACCAAGGCACTATGAGCTGGCATGCTTTAGACTAGGGGCTACGACAGAAAAATATAGATCTACTACTCTTCAAAATCTACGATTGCGACGCGTGAAGAAGTATACGGAGCCGCATTTTCACTACGATCCAAATTACACAAAACTTCCAAAGAGTACGGTCTTAAGTGGCTACTTTCAGTCTGAAAAATATTTTTCAGACATTCGTGGAGTATTATTAGAAGATTTTTCGTGGGCAAAGGAGCCTAAAGGTAAAAATAAAGACAATCTTAAGCAGATAAAAAATGACCCATCGAGTGTTTCTGTACATGTTCGTCGCGGCGACTATGTGTCCAACGAAAATGCCGCAAAGTTTCATGGGCTTACCGGTGTAGATTATTACAAGGCTGCAGTTAAAGAGATGACCAAACATGTAAAAAACCCTAACCTCTATGTTTTTTCAGATGACCCTGACTGGTGTAAAAAGAATATAAAGTTTACGCAACAAACGATATACGTATCTCATAACACCGATGGCTCAGAAGACATGCGCCTTATGAAAGCTTGCAGACATAATATTATTGCAAATTCGAGCTTTTCTTGGTGGGGAGCTTGGCTTAATGAAAATTCGAATAAGATCGTGATTGCGCCAAATCAATGGTTTTCACACTCTGAAAGTAATACGAAAGATATAATACCAGGCTCATGGCACAAACTGTAAAAAAGAAAGTTAAAGACAACTCAAAGGCACCTCTTGTTTCAGTTGTGATGAGTGTCTATAACGGTGAGAAACATTTACGTGAGGCAATAGACTCTATACTGAATCAAACCATTACAGACTATGAGTTCATTATTATCAATGACGGGTCAACTGATGATACGCTCAAAATTATAAAAAGCTATAAAGATCCGCGCATTGTACTTATAAGTCGCAAGAATAAAGGCCTGGTTGCTTCGCTCAATGAGGGGATTAAAAAAGCACGAGGAAAATATATTGCTAGGCAGGATGCCGATGACATAAGTTTACTCTCTAGGCTAGAAAAGCAGCTTGGTATTATTCAACAAAACAAAAAAGCAGTTTTGATTGGCGCATTTGGCGAGTATTTTACAGATCGTACATCCCAAGAGGGGATATATATGATGCCCTACCTGCAGCCAGATTTTGCTCGTAGATTTTTCTTAGGTAACACTTTAATGCATGGTTCGGCTTTATTTAATAGGCGGAAGATTATATTAAGTGGACTATATTCGGGCAAAGTAGGTCCAGTAGAAGACTATGATTTATGGAGCAGGTTAGAATTAGAACAATTTATAATAATCCCCGAGGTTCTATATTGTTACCGACTCAATGAGGAAGGTATATCACATCAAAATATGGAGCAGCAATCAACGGCGGCGGCTGATATTAGGACTCGGTTATGGGAAAAACAAAATCCACCTAAGCTAATAATATCTGCTTTGTGGTTTAGGGTCTTAAGCTATAATAGGGTAGATAGACAGATTATTAGGCAGTTATTAGGAGATCAAAAGTCTCTTGCTATCGAGGCATTTAGGCGGAAAAGATACAGTGCAAGTATAGAGAGTTTTTTTGCTTATATAATTGTAAATATTATGAATGGAATTCTATGGATAAGAAAAAAGTAACAGTCTTAATCAATACTCTTAACGAGCAGGACAATATCGCAGACTGTATAAAATCTGTTTTATGGGCGGATGAAATCCTTGTTGTGGATATGCATTCCGATGATAAGACGCGCTATATTGCAGAAAAGCTTGGTGCGAGAGTGTTGCTACATAAGCGAGTAGGTTATGTTGAGCCGGCAAGAAATTTTGGAATTAGAAAAGCCAAAAATAATTGGGTTTTTGTAGTTGATGCAGATGAAAGGATTCCTGCAGAACTAGGAAAAGCGGTAGAAAATATAGTCGCAAACGACAAGTGTGATGTTTGCTGGATAGCGGAAAAAAATATAATTTTTGGCCAATGGATTACACATGGGCTTTTATGGCCAGATTACCATCCCAGACTTTTTAAAAAGGGGCATTTGGCTTGGTCTAATAATGTCCATGATATACCTAAACCGAAGGGTAAAGAGCTATATTTGGATGCAAATGAGAATAATGCAATTGCGCATTATTCTAGATTTTATTCTATTGTAACTGGGTTCGTGGAGAGCTATAACCGATATAGTATCTTTGAGGCAGACACACTTAACTCGACAAAATATAAATTCAGGAGAAGACATTACATGCTTATTCCTTTTAGGGAATTTAAATTACGTTTCTTAACACACGGGGGTTACAAGGATGGTCATCATGGATTAAGACTGGCTATACTGTTTGCTTTTTATAAGTTTTTGGTTTTGGCAAAATATGTAGAGAAATACCATCCAAGGGTGCCACACGACAGCGACAGGAGTAAATGGAGATACTTTTACGATTTAGTAAGGGATAAATAGCAGATGCTTCAACTTAAAAAGATTTTAATCGAAGGTGGGCCGCTCTTTCAGCAGAAGAGCGGCGTTGGTCAGTATCTGTACAGACTTTTAGAAGGTCTTTTCGAGATAGACAAAAAAAATGACTATATAGTCTATGGATTTCTATTCGTTGGCAAGAGACTCAAGCCACCATTTCCAGAAAAATTTAGAAATGTAAGATATAGGATGGTTAGATATCTACCATCTAAGATGTATAGCGTGTTTGCGCGCAAGGTATTTGTTCCACCTGCCGATCTTTTAACTGGCTTGAAGGTAGACCTTGCTTTATACGGTCACTTCGTTCGCTCTCCGTTAATGTTTGGTGGCAAGTCCATAACGGTTATTTATGACTTGTCATATATTCATTTTCAGCAATTCTCAAATATGAAGACAACCAGATTTTACACAAAGGAAGTTCCACGTACTATTAAACGATCGGATCATATCGTAACTATTTCCGAAAACGCAAAAAATGAAATTGTGGACTACTACAAAATTGACCCAGCAATGATTACTATTATTAGTCCTGCCGTCAACGCAGATCTCTATAAGCCACGATCAAAAAGTGAGATTTTTAAAATAAAAAAACAATTTAATATTCGCGGTAAGTACATTTTGTTTACGGGGACTCTAGAGCCTCGTAAAAACATAGTTACGATTCTCAATAGCTATGAAAAGCTTCCTAAGAAAATTACTGATGAGTTTAGCCTTGTACTCGCAGGCGGTAAGGGATGGCTCGATGGATCAATCAAGGAGCGCCTGTGCGAGTTGAAGGACATGAATATAATCACGACTGGCTATGTCGCCGACGAAGACTTGCCGGCGCTATATTCGGGCGCATCTTTATTTGTATATCCATCCCATTATGAAGGCTTCGGCATGCCCCCTTTAGAGGCTATGGCATGTGGTGTGCCAGTTATTACGAGTAATAACTCCTCGCTTCCGGAAGTTGTAGGTGGGGCTGGGATTCTTATAGACGCAGATGACGTGAAGGCTCTTACAATACAAACCACACGCGTTCTAGAGGACTCTAAGATGTCGGCACAAATGCGAAGTGCTGGACTACAGCGCGCAAAGCTATTCAGTTGGGAAAAGAGCGCTATGAAGTTACATCATCTTATTGAGAAGGTTACAAATTCTTAGTTAATCCAATATATCGGGGATTCATTGCCATAGGTCTAGTATATCTCAGGCTAAGCTAAATCGGCATCGACTATCATCTCGACTAATTCCTTGATGCGCACCTTTGGCTCCCATTTGAAAAAAATAAACAATCTTGGAGATAAAGTCATCATGACCGGGTGTGTAGATGAACAAGACAAGCCGGCTATATATAGACTGGCTTCAGTATTTATATACCCTTCTCATTACGAAGGTTGGGGAATGCAACCCGTTGAGGCAATGGCCTGTGGTGTTCCGGTAATAGCAAGTGACAAGTCATCATTACAGGAGGTAGTTGGAAAGGCGGCGAAAATTGTTAATCCGGATATTCCTGTAGATATTACCAAAGCCCTTACTCAGGTACTGACCTCTAGCAAGGAGCGTACAAAGATGGTTCGGGCCGGTTTGGCTCAGGCTAAAAAATTTAGCTGGGAGAAAAGTGCATCACGGCTCGTGAAGCTTCTACGTGGGCTCTAAATATTTTGATTCAACCCTAATATGTAGACAGATATGAGAAATGTAAGCGATGTTCTGGTGTATTTTATAATTATTAAGATGGCACAAGTGCAGTGATTTTTAAAAATCAAAAACTCCCTAGTGCTATACTGGTATATATAAGTGTGATACATAAGTGAGGTATTCAACGTGGCAAAAGCAGGTGAAAAAAAATACTTTGAAAAGATCGGCGAAGCGGGTAGACGGATGACGGTTCAAAAGCCATTTTCGGACTCGGAGGCTGGATCTTTGTTAGCCCAGATTGGGACCGTAATAGCTCTTTTGCCTAAAGCCCCAGCTAAGCTCCTCGACCTTGGTTGTGGATCTGGGTGGACAACAAATTTTTTTGCTCAGTGCGGTATGCAGGCTACAGGACAAGATATTGCCGCTGGAGCTATCAAGTTGGCTAAAAAACACTTCTCAGAACATGGGGCAAAATTTATATGTACAGACTATGAAAACCTATCATATAAAAATTCCTTCGATGTAGCGGTATTTTTTGATAGCTTGCATCATGCTGAAGATGTTGAGGCAGCGCTCAAAGCGACGCATAAGAGCCTCAAGCCAGGGGGAAAGCTCATAGTATCTGAACCAGGCAAAGGGCATGCAAAGTCCCCTCATAGCATCGCGGCTATGGAGGAGTACGGCGTACTTGAGCAGGATATGCCACCAAGCTTGATCATAATGCATGGTCGAGCTGCTGGGTTTACATCATGGAGGGTTTACCCTGACATCGGATTCATTCAAAGGGCCCTTGTAAAAGACCAGTTCAACCGAAGTATTCTCAAATATATACCTGGATCAATAACTCGATATCTGGCTGTGCAGTACTTATTGCTATTTAAGCGCAGCTTCCAAGGAATAGTTGTTCTATACAAAGACTAGATTGAGTCTTTGAAGGTTGCCATATCGGCATCGACCATCATATAGACGAGGGCTTCAAAAGTAACCTTAGGTTCCCACTTTAAGATCTTTTTTGCCTTAGCTGGATCACCGATTAGGAGATCGACTTCAGCTGGACGGAAGTAGCGTTTATCGATCTCGACATACTTCTTCCAGTCGAGTCCGACATGCGCAAAAGCTCGCTCGACAAATTCTTTGACAGTATGGGTTTCATTGGTGGCAATCACATAATCGTCGGCCTTATCTTGTTGGAGCATAAGCCACATAGCTTCGACATAGTCTCCAGCGAAGCCCCAGTCTCGCTTGGCATCCATGTTGCCGAGGTAGAGTTTATCTTGAGTTCCGTGTTTAATGGCGGCGACAGCACGAGTGATCTTGCGGGTCACAAATGTCTCACCACGACGGGGGGACTCATGGTTGAAGAGGATGCCGCTACAGGCATACATATTATAGCTTTCACGGTAGTTGGTGGTTATCCAGTGGCTGTAAAGCTTGGCAACTGCGTATGGTGAGCGGGGATAGAATGGCGTGGTTTCGATCTGCGGTACAGCCTGGACCTTACCAAACATTTCGCTTGATGAAGCCTGGTAAAACTTTGCCTTCGGTGCATGCTGACGAATAGCTTCGAGCAAGCGAAGCGTACCAACGCCAGTGGCGTCGGCAGTGTATTCAGGGATCTCAAATGATACTTGGACGTGGCTCTGAGCCGCCAGGTTGTACACCTCGTCTGGCTTAATCTCCTTGATGAGTCTTTGAAGCACGGAACTATCAGCAAGGTCACCGAAGTGTAGAGTCAGCTTTTGTTCTTTTTCATGCGGATCGCTAAAGAGGTGCTCGATGCGGCCAGTGGTAAATGTGCTATTGCGACGAATGATGCCATGCACTTCGTAGCCTTTTTCGATCAAGAGTTCTGCCAGGTATGATCCGTCCTGCCCTGTAACACCGGTTATGAGTGCACGTTTTGTCATTAAATTCCCTCCAATTACTAATACTGATGTGAACAATGGTTTTATTCACGAACCAAAAGGCTTTCATCAAAGCCGGGTATGCCTATACACTGTAACAAGTATGGGCAGTTCAACCAAGCATAGACGACCAGTTATCTATATCGAAGCCACCGCTTTGTGTCGATCGCAACGGACCGGAGTTTCGTATTGGGTAGAAGGCCTTATTACGGGTCTGGTGGCCCAACGACCCGATACAGACTTTGTATTCTTTCATTTTGCGGGCGACGATCATCCATTGCGCATCAAGGGTAAAAACGTGAGGGAAATTACGATCAAGAAGATGCCCGGAAAACTATTCCGGCTACTCTACGTTGCGGGCTTGGTGCCACGCCTTGAATGGCTGCTGGGGGTCGACAGAGTTGATCTCGTAATCTTTCCAAACTTCTACGCCTGGCCAGTGCAGACGAAGGGCGCCCGAATCATAATCTGTATACCCGATACGACTTACCTGGATGTGCCCGAGTATGTGCCGCATCGGTATTTTCGTAAGCTCCTGGCTGCGGGCGTGAAGCACAGCGTGAAGGTCTCCGATGAGCTGATTGTGTGTTCGGAGGCAACTGCCCAGTCACTTGAAGACCATTATGGTCGCGCCGTTTCTACAATGACCGTTGCCTATCCGGGATACGAATTACCGCAAGTCAAGCCGGCACAATCTGGAATTGATATTCCAAAGCAACATATATTGTTTGTGGGCACGCTCGAGCCACGTAAGAATATCGCCAATCTCATTCGTGGATACGTGGCTCTGCCGCAAAAGCTGCGCGATGAATACCCACTCATGCTAGCGGGCGGGAAGGGGTGGCTCGATGAAGAGATTGGTCGTCTCATCGCCGAGCACACCCCTGATGGCGTACGGTCGGCTGGCTATGTGACTGATGACGATCGTGAACTGCTCTACAGATCGGCCGCTGTTTTCGCCTACCCAGTGAAGTACGAGGGGTTTGGCATGCCGGTGATTGAGGCGCAGGCGCACGGAGTACCAGTTGTTTCGACTAACAACTCATCTTTGCCAGAAGCTACCGGTGGTGTAGCTGTCTATTGTGAGACATCCAGCCGGAGTATTACGCAAGCCCTTAAGAAGATATTGGGTGACAAAAAGTTGAGGGCTAGTCTTTCGGCTCAGGGGCGAAGGCATGCCGCTAAGTTTACGTGGAAGTCAGGACAAGACGCGTTTGTTGAGGCTGTAAGGCGACAAAGTTAGATTCCTCCTACTCGGGGAACATGCTACTATGCATAGTATATGGCGAGCATAGACAAAGCAGGGGGTGTGATAACCAGTACATACAAGAAGCTCTTCGCGGGGCTTCTGACGAGTCTTGTTTTCTTGCTGCCTTACGAGCGCATCCCATCTCTTCCAGTGCGGGTACTCGGCGCTTCGATTGACCTTCGTCTGAGCTTTTTGGTCGGTGCAGCTATGCTCATTCTTGTGACTTGGAGTGTGACGCTTGCCAAGCAAAAACTTCGCGTGAAGCTTGAGCTGCACCACTATTTGCTTGCGGCGTTTTTCTTTGTCTATCTCATGTCGGCATTGCTGAGCGTGGATCTGAAGCGGGCCCTTACAGTCTGGGTATTTACAGCCTTTACGGCCGGCGTCGGCGTGTCGGTTGGATTGTTGTGGCAATACCGAGATAGTTTGGCTATACGCAAAGCGCTTTGGATTACGACTTGGATAGTTCTGGTTTTTGGTTTTTACCAATATTTTGGCGATATCTTTGGTCTACCGCAGAGCTGGACGGGGCTGCGAGATATATATACCAAGGAGATTTTTGGATTTCCTCGTATCCAATCGACTGGACTTGAGCCGCTTTTTTACGGGAATTTCCTCCTCATCCCATTTTTTTACTTCTCAAGCCGTTTCCTCAATAACCTAGAAGAGCGTCCACTGCTCTTAATCGCAATCTCTACGCAGATCGCCCTGACCGTTTCGCGAGGGGCGCTCATCAGCGGAATAGCTGGCCTCACGGTGCTCATCGTGCTCTCACTGCGTGGGGTTTCACATTGGAAGAATATTCATCAGCAGGCCGGACTAATTGGTATTACCGTGCTTGGGACGACGCTCGCCTTGCTACTTACAAATGTTAATAGTCTCGGAATATTGAGTAAAGATAGTTCGTTGCCATCAACATCTGCTTCACCCGCGCCCGTTGCTGTGATAAATCAGGCCACAAATCTAACATCGCAAGATGATCGAGTGCGAAATCGTGATCTTGCATGGCAGGCCTTTCAGGGCCAGCCATGGTTGGGAATTGGCCCCGGTAACTTTAGTGCTTACGCCAAAGATAAATATGCCGGGTATGAAGGTTCTGAGGGTTATATAGTCGTTAATAATGAGCCCCTAGAGTTGCTAGCCGAGTCGGGCGCCATTGGCTTTTCGATGTTCCTACTTATGGTCAGCACGATTGTGTGGCAGTTATATAAGGCATGGCAGCATGTTACTCCTCAAGAGAACGAGTGGCCGGCAGTAGTATTGGCATACCTCCTGGCGTTAGCTATTCAGTATCAAACATTTTCTACGCTGTATATTATGCATGTTTGGGTATTGATTGGTATCGGGATGGGGGCGGTAACTGGGCATGTGCCCAAGAAGCCAACAAGGAAGTAACCCGATAAAAAACCTAGGCCTCATCGATCATAAGAAGTCATTAGAGATACATAAGAGCACCCTTCTATTTGCGTGAAGGCGTACTATAGAAATAGAATCAGCCTCTAGGGGCGATAATTCGGGTGACACCTCTTCCAGTTCAATAAAACTGCTTCAGGTCGACACAGAATCGTGATAGGATAAGAGCCTATGCTTACTACTTTCTTGAGCTACATTATGGCACTCGCTACCTTTTTGGTCATCGATTTGTTTTGGTTGAATGTAGCTGCAAAAGAATTTTATCGACGCGCCTTGGCTGATTATCTCTCACCACAGGCCAATGTAGCACCCGGGTTATTGCTGTACGCCTTACTCGTAGCAGGCCTGACGTACTTTGTTATTTTGCCGGCTCAAAAAGATAAGAATATGCCGTTGGCCTTGATGCGCTCGGCCTTTCTTGGGATTATTTGTTACGCCACATACGATCTGACAAATCTAGCTATCGCTCGCAACTGGCCTGTGTCGGTCACGATTATTGATATCATATGGGGTGCAGTTCTTATGATGTCTACAACTGCGATTACCCTCATACTGATGCAGAAGTATCGCTCCAAATAAGCTTCCTCTCGAAAGAGGATGATACAATAGTGACATAAGAGGTATCAATAATAAGATGGCCGATAATGAACAATTCTTAGTGACGCCGCAGACGTCGGCTCAGATTACCCAAGAGACGCCCGCTGCAGGTGCGAGTGAGAGTCTGAGAGACCTGGAACTCAAACGTGCTCGACATTATTTGTTGCCGAGTATTAGCGCACTTGTGATGTATTTCGCAGTGGCCTTTGTTGGGCTCGTTATCCTCAACTGGGGTAATATCTTTACCTCGATCAATAACACGACCGGTAGCGATCCGTTGAGTCTCACTCAGTCTATCAAGGCCTATGCGGATAACCCGGCAGTGTCCTGGGCAACAATTATTCTCTTTTGGGGATCCGTCGGTTTGGCTGTGTACACATTGTTTTGGCTCGGCTCTGCTTTCTTTACAGCAGCCCGTAATGAGATGATCGTGGAAACAGCTTTTTCTCGACGGGGTCATTTCTGGGACAAAATCCGTGTACCGCTCATCAAGGTTGTCTTGCTGGCATCGGTCGTCATAGCGATTGTCGTCAGCCTTAAGTACACGGTACCGGCTCTGGGTAGTTTAGCAGCCAGCGGAATCTTCCTCTTCCCGACATCAACGCTAGCTGCTGTCGGCTATATCGTCGGTGCTATGCTGGGTTCGGTGATTAACATCTATGTGATTGCGACGCTTATTACTTTCTATCGTCACGCCGAGGGAATATTCTAGACCATTCTCAAAACTGCACGATACGAAAAGCCCCTCGAGACTGCAGGGGCTTTTTCGTGAGAAGGGGTTTGACCCGGCTCACACATATATTGCTAGAGAACACCTATTAGTAGCGACGAATCAAGCCGATGACTGTACCTTGGATTTTTAGGTCCATGTCAGGAGTGATGTAGATTGGCTCCATAGTAGCATTGGCTGGTTGCAGACGAATGCGTCCGACTTCTTTGTAGTAGCGCTTGAGGGTGGCTTCACTATCGTTGACGAGAGCAACAACCACATCGCCATTTGAAGCGGTTTCTTTCTCTTGGATTACAACGTAGTCGCCATCATGAATACCGTCATCAATCATAGACTGTCCTTTGACTTGCAGGACATAACTATTGCGCTTGCCAACCATGAATGGTGGCACAGCCAGCGTCTCAGGGTGACCGGTCATGGTCTCGATAGGTGTACCGGCCGCGATGAGCCCCAAGATAGGGAGCTTGGTGGCTTGATCGGATAGAATCTCGGTCTCTAGCTCAGTCACCGGCATGAGTGATCGGGCTGAGTTATTGCCCTTGGTGAGTAGCCCCTTGGTAACGAGCGAGTCGATGTGCTGGGCGACAGTTGCAACCGAATTAAGCTTGAGGCCGTTTGCGATCTCACGATAGCTAGGGGAGTAGCCACGCTGTTCTATAAATGATGCCACAAAGTCGAGTGTTCGCTTTTGTTTCTTCGTGAGTGGCTTCTGGATTGACATTGGTATACACCCTCCTGTTAGGTAAAACGAGATTGATTATATGATTCAAACAGCCAGATCTCGGGTAATGTATCAACATATTTGAGATGTGACCCGCTAGCTGTTTCGTAAATCATTCGCTAACGTTCGCTCTTTATAATAGCGAACAGGTGGCGAACGTGTCAAGCTTGTTATTTACATTTTCTAGGCGTTTAATAGAAGTATTATGAAACCTATCTTACGAACCCTCACTGTTGTCCTTGTATCTCTTCTGGCTCTTACTGGCGTCGCGTTTGCGGCCGCAGAACAAACCAACTCATCCCTCCCGTCCGGTCAAATTGTTAATGGACTCTACGCTCGTGCTGCTGAAACTGTCACCGTAAATGGTGATGTAACCGGCGATGTTTGGGTCGCTGGACAAGATGTTGAGGTCAACGGCACGGTTCGTGGCAACGTCTACGCAGCCGGTAATAAGGTCATCGTCAAAGGTACAGTAACGGGTAGTGTCCATGCTGCGGGATCTACCGTAGAGGTCGACGGGACAATCGGCGGCAGTGTTTATGCTGCGGGTAGTGAAGTCTCCTTAAAGGATACAAGTAGGGTAGCGGGTGCTGTTGCGCTGGCAGGTAGTAAGGTACAGCTCGGTGGGGATATCACCCAACAGGTCTACGCAGCAGGTAGTACGGTCGACATGTCGGCCCGCATTGGGCAGTCGGCCAACCTAGCGGGGAGTGATATTAGCTTGAATGACCAAGCCAAAATTTCTGGCGATCTGACGTATCGCTCTGAGAATGAGGCACGTATAGCGAATGATCGAGCGATCGGCGGGAGTCTCAAGCACGATGAAGTGAAGCAGGCCGAACATAATCCAGTCCGCGATAAGATCGTGGCAGCTCTCTTTGGTCTGGCTTTCAATATAGTCATTGGTCTCTGCCTGGTCATATGGGGTACTCGTATTCTCAAGGTATCTGACACTATTCTCGCCACCGACTTGCCGGCAGCAGTTCTCAAGGGTATCGCCTTTACGGTGCTTACGCCTTTGGCACTTCTCTTCGTAGCAATCACAATCATCGGCCTGCCGCTGGCAGCTCTCGGCGCAATGTTCTATGGCTCTCTCCTCATTCTCGCACCGGCGCTCGTGAGCTATAGCCTCGGACGGTACATTCTTGTGATTACGACACACAAGGACAGCAAGAAAGCTCCAAACAAGTTCCAGGCTATCCTGGCGGGAAGCCTAGCCTTCACGATCATCTCGCTGGTTCCGATAGTTGGTGGATTGGCTGAGTTCTTGCTCTGTGCGGCTGGTGCTGGTGCATTGATTGCACGTGGTTTCAAGCCGCTCCAGACGCGCTCCTAGTCCGTCCCGCCCATTCAAAAGGCCCACATCGAGTGGGCTTTTTGGTATGTCAGGATTCTCTTATCTGGAGCAAAAATAATCCCAAAGGAGTTGACAGGTGGGTGAACCTGACCTAACCTGGAACCATAACTAATAAAGGAGTGAATACAGGATATGGCAACTTTTCAGCACACCAACTCGAAAGGACAAACTTACTTTCTACACCAGCGTGATGTTACCCTCAAGGGTGGACGTCAGCAGCGTATCTACTTCTTCGGTCGTGAAGCCAAGGAAGGCGCTATCGACGCACTTCCTGAAGGGTACCTCGTAGTAGAGAACACCCGAACTGGCCTTCCTATCCTCAAGAAGGATCGTTCAGGCGAAGAAGCAAAGTAGCTACTGCCTCTCACGAGTCAGACACGCAAAGGCCCCGCTTCGGCGGGGTTTTGCGTTTCTGGAAACAGATTGAACTGCTGGTATCGCCAGGGTGATATACTAAAAAAGTAGATGAACGAAACCTAAAGGAGATACATTATGGAACCAACTACCCCTCCCGCAGATCCTGCCGCTACCCCTGCAGCCACTCCAGGAGTAACACCAGGAGACGTTACAACCCCAGCACCAGGCGCTGCTCCGGCACCAGAGGCAGCTCCGGCTGCAGCTCCGGCACCAGAGGCAGCTCCTGTCGCTGACCCTACGCCAGCTGCGGCTGTCGAAGGTGAAGAGACTGCCATGCCAGCTCCAGAGGTTGCGCCAGCTGCACCTGAAGCTCCTGCTGCACCAACTGTCTAGTTTCTCGACCACGACATCATATGACCCCTGCTCTTCGGAGGAGGGGTCTTGTGGTGCTCAGGCTTTTCTCAGGAAGTTACTTGACTCTTTTTGTAGCCATAGCATAAGCTCTATGTAACTACATTTATCAAAGGGATCCCATGGCATCTACCACTCCTACAAAATCAAAAATAAACGTCACAAAAAGCAATACAGCAAAAAGCAGCCTACTCAAGACTTCTAAGAGGTTTGACTATCGACTCATTGGCCTCATTGTCGTATTGCTTGTAGTAGTTGTGGGTTATTTGTTTATTCGGTTTAGCAAGGCTGCAACCACAACAAAGGATTACGTCTACGAGTTTAGTTGGAACAGCGTAAGAGTCTATGACCCTAATTCAAATACTCCCCTAAAAGAGATTTTTCTCTCGCTCACAAACCCAACTGCCTCAAATGAAGCTTCATGCGGTGGTAATCTCGGAGGAAACGTAGTAGCAAATGCTGTAAATCGAGTCTTTATATACCAGTGTGATGGCGAACTGAAGAATAAAGTGGCGGTAATTGATACTTCTCTCAATAAACTAATCAATATATTCGATATCACTCCCGATAATCACAATAATCAAACATTCATCGTAAATCCCGCGAAGAGACAGTTTTATATTCAAGATCAAACCGATAACGATGATCATATCGGTATTTACAATATGGATACTGGCGTACGCATAAGATCAATTACTGTAGATTATCCATCTGCAATAGTAGTAAGTAGTGATGGAAACATACTAACTGCAACGAACAGCGCCGGAGGAGCTGGTAAGTATAAAGTCGCAACGAGCTACTCAACTTCAACATGGAACGAAATCAAGACTCTAGAAGCAGATACAGTAGCATCTCCTAGCTTCGGTGGGTTTGGACAAATGCAGTATGAGCAAAACTTCAACGCAATTCCAGGTACCCAAAGTGCTTACGTAGTAGTGAATACGGCATTTAACTATACAACTAGAACTCATGACTATGCATTTCGAAGATTGAACCTCTCCACTCTTGCATTTGAGGGCGCCCCAATAACAGTCCCGGGGATAAGTGCTGGTCAAAGCATTAACCCATTCAGTCACTTGATGCTATCGAATGATAAAACAAAGATGTATAGCCTAGCTTGGGGCACCCTATGTTCAGGCAAATACTGCTATCAAGCGATTGAAATAGATATCGCAAAGAATACGGCTCGAGTACTGCCAGGGAGCAATTTCATTCAATCCGTTGCTGACAAAAATAGATTTAGTTCAGATACCTTTACCCAGTCAAATGATGGAGCCTCTCTCTATATCTCAGGTGGATACAGTGCGCCACCAGTCACAAGCTATAATCTCAGTACTGGCATCCAAAAAACGTATCCAGCGGGCATGAGAGCAGGGGGTAGTTATGAGTTATACATAGTCCGCGCCGGAATGATAGAAACTACAACGCCAACTCCTACCCCAACTGCCACACCAGCAATAACTCAAGCTCCCGGCACCTCAGCGCCAACGAGTACGGGCACCTGGACCGCAGACAAGCTCCTTCTCGTGAAGGGAACACTCACAACCAAGGCCGATGGCGCAAAGCAGATCACGTCTGTAAAAGAAGGGAACTGGTCCGTATCGCACTTCTCGCTCGAAAACGTTGCAGCAGATACCTATTGCGTAAGTGGCACAGCTCCAGCTGGCTCATACTCTCAGATCGTTGCTCGCTATGACGAGCTTGGACGCACCGTAGCTGACCCAGCCCAGCTTTCGCCACTGGCAGCTGGTGCCTTTGAGACGTGTGCGGGCCTAGCGGCACGACCAGCCGACCAGCCCACAGCTACTAGTCATGTCTTCGTTCAGATCTACTCTCCAGCGGCTACGCCAACAACTGTCGACAAGATGTACGTCCAGTCTGCATCAACAAATCCTGCACCAGCATCGAGCTCATAGAACTACTCCAGACAAGGTAGAATAGAGGCATGAAAGATCTATTCCTACGGGCTTGGCGTGCCCTCATGGGCTTCGCGAGACGACATCCAGTAGTAGCAGCTTGGATATGTGGCATAGCCTATGAGGCATATCATGTGTCGTGGCTTCGGACGATCAAGCTGAGCGAAGTAGCGCCTGACTCTGCCGTAGTAAAGCTTCTTTACGTCGTCGCGGTAGTAATAATGGCCGCCTTCCTGTCGACGGCGTTTCCAATGATGGTACTTCTATGGCGACGTTTGAAGTTGTCCTGGCGGGAACCACGAGCACTTTGGATTATTCCGACGCTCTGGATAGCGGCTGAATATCTCCAGAGCATATTATTTTCGATCATTATTTATGGTACCTGGGGCCGGATCGGGAGTTTTCTTACTTTTGGGTCACCTGGATATTTTCTTGTCAAAACGCCCTTTGTGTACCTCTCAAGACTCGGTGGACTTTGGATATTGAGTGGCGTCTGTTTATTCTTCGTTATCGGGCTGGCTCAGCTCATCTGGACGCCACGCAATAGGCTGAATGTCGGAATAGGGCTAGGCGTTCTCATCATCCTTACACAGCTTTCTTGGGCGTTCTGGAGGACGCCACATGGCCAAGAGCAGACTGTTGCGTTGGTGGGGCTCGCAACAGGCATGAATGTCAGGACTGAAGATCCGCAGATCAACATCTCGCTGGGTAAACTGCCCGAACAATCTTATGACGCTATTATTTTGCCTGAGTATTCGCATTATTTTGAGTTTCGACCAACGGTTGATGCAGAAGTTATGAGTCGCCTTGCAAAGAGTAGCGATACAGTAGTAATCGATAGCTATCAAGATCGTTCAGCTCGACCATTTATTAACTATGTGACATACCATCGCCCAGATGGGTCAATTCTCGATCGACAGCATAAATGGTTCTTGGCTCCTGGCGGAGAATATTTACCTTACTTCTTGACTGTTCCGCTCAAGCTCTCAGGCAATCAGAAGATTATTGATGCATATAATTTTCAGAAAGAAGTCAGTGGAGCTGATAAGCCAGAGCAGCCTTATCGCATCGGCGATGTTTCCTATGGAGCATTGGCATGCGCTGGTGTGATAAGTCCTGAAATTTATCGCGGCATGGCTGACAGGGGCGCAACACTCTTGTCAAACTCGGCAGCTCTCGACTCAATAGGGCTATCACCGCTGTATCATCAGCAGACTGAGCTTATGGGCGTCTTGCATGCGGTCGCAAACGCGAGGCCCTTTATGCAATCTGCAAGGGGCGGATACATTTATGCCTACGATATGGACGGACAGAGCTTAGTGCGTGATACCAGCTTTCAGACTACGGCCCTGACAGCAACCGTTCAGACCAACGACCGCAAGACGCTCTATACGATTTTGGGGGATTGGGTAGCGTGGGCGTCAATCGCTATGGTAGTGGGCAGTTTCATCTCTCTCCGGCGCTCCTGAACAGCCGGTTTACTCAGTAGTGATAGTACTATTCTGCTGAGTACTCGATGTATCCGCCTGAACGCATAATGAATGAAAAACCGGAGAACACGTTAGTGTTCTCCGGCT
>Ga0154020_10003476_pt1 | contig 18939 bp, 32 predicted proteins | sample Klosneuvirus_201_FD_109709 | JGI IMG/M metagenome (GOLD analysis project Ga0154020, IMG submission 109709) | Active sludge microbial communities from wastewater, Klosterneuburg, Austria - Klosneuvirus_20160825_MG | ecosystem: Engineered > WWTP > Aerobic digester > Activated sludge | place... | reverse complement strand
CTCAAAATACCTTGAATGGCCCACTTTTCTTGTTCAGTTTGCGGTCCTCTAAACTTAGAAACATTCTGAACATGCTCTTCCTCAACACTCTTGTGTAGCATGTTATTTTTTTCCAAAATTTGATTAAACTTCTTGAATCCATTAATAACAGACATATCCTCTGTATCTTTCTCAACAGCCTTAAATACATCAAAACCAAGATTGTACCCTACAGCATCAGAATCTGTAGTAGCAGCAGGGTCAACACCGTGCTCAATAATGTGGGACTTAATAGTCAACTTTTCATGAACCAATTTTTCAACACTGTGTGAGCACACCAACCTCTTAATCAATACACCCCTGGTCTGTCCAATGCGAGCCAAACGGTCTTCGGCCTGGAGGTTTGCGGCTGGAGTCCACATAAGGTCGACAAACAGAGCATGTGCGGCGTGTGTCAAAGTAATGCCAACACCGCCAGAAGCGATGGTCAACCCAAGACCCTTATATTTTCCAGCTTGAAAATCTTCAACAATTTTCTGCCTGTCGTTTTGAGAAGTGTCTCCTGTAATAACAGCCCAACCATCCCTGTCTTTGAGGACATCAATAGGTGCCCTATGCGCTGAAAAAACAACCAGGGTTTCTTGATTATCTTCGTAATTCTCAACAATTTCCAGCATGTCAGGAATTTTCGCAGTTGCCAATTCTGCACGCAACCTAGCAATTTTATGAAAGAACGCCTCTTCCTTCATCAAATCTTCAAGAGTAATACTCCTCAAATCAATACCTTCATCAGAAAGGTCTTCACTGAGTTCATTGAGGCGCTGTTGCAATTCCTTATCTCTGAGGTCAATTTCAATGTCTTCATAAGACTTTTCAGGCAAATCAGGAAGAACATCGGCGCGCTTCCTCATAAGACAAACACGCTTCAAAAGAATTGGGGCTTCAGGAAGCGGTGTACCCCAGACCCAACCAGTATCTCCGGTGGTACCATTATACAGATGCACAAAGTTTCTCCAATTACCGAAAGCCTGCTCTCCCAAATCAGCAGCTTCAAGAACAGACCACAATTCAGACGGTCTATTCATAAGCGGCGTACCTGTTGTCAACCAAATAGCGCCATGAACATTCTTCCACTTCTTCCTAAGCAAGGGCGGAGGCCTATCAAGAACAACATCTCTAAGGCCACGCACGAACTGTGTCTGCTTTGCCTTTACATTCTTGACTGCATGTGCCTCATCAATGATGACCCGCAATCCCTTTGGAATTTTTCCCAACAACGGGCTAAACGGGTCAACATTCCTGACAATATCATAATTGAAAATATAAATTTCCCCAGGGTTAGGCCACACAAACGAGCCACGCCCTGAGAAAGTATATACCTTGAGGTCAGGTCTCCAGACTTTCGCCTCCTTCATCCAAACATTTTTTACCGTGTTAGGGCAGACCACAATAACAGCAGCATTGTCAGGCAGAGCCATAAGACTCTGAGGGGTCTTGCCAAGCCCCATCTGGTCTGCCAACAATGCTCTACGCCTTGGCACCAACCAGTTGACACCAACCCGCTGAAATGGGTAAAGTTTCTTTCCGGTCTTCTTCATTCTCTTTTCAAGAATGGCAAGTCTTGCCTTGCCTTCTTCCGTATCATTCTTGATGCGGGCTGCAAGTTCAGCAATAGCTACCAGCACTGATTCACTTGGAGCACACTTAAAGCCCTCTTTGACCAAAGCCTCCATCACTTCAGGAACTTGGTCAAGCTCACAAACTTGTGAACCATAATCAGGATGAAACCGCGCATTTACATTGTCGCATGTCTCCTTATATTTTGAAAACATTTGAGCATTGGTGCGGTTGCTCAACCTAATTGTGATCTTACCATTCTCGTGAGTATCGAAAATAACCATCTAATCCTCTCTCTCTTAGGCTATTAAATTTTGCCTAGGCGCACACACGTTATATATACAGCATAAAAGTTTGGTTTCACTAAAATATCATTTGAAAACCGTAGCCTTACATTTAGATATTTTTAGTGATACCAAAGAAATTAAACCTATGCTAGGGCTTGCGCTTGCCTTACATATGCAAAGTTTGCAGCAAGCAGTTCTAAAAAAGTCAAGCACACAAACCTTGCATCACCAAACAAACGGGAGATCCAAAAATGAAACAGAAGAAACCTTCAGAGGTTAAATACATTCTGTTGTCAAAAAATACGGCATGGATCAACAAAAGGGGGAAGCCACATAAAGAAGTGAATATGTTGTCAAGTGAAGGATGCGCCACCGGAGCTAAAGGCAGAAAGCATCTCACACACCACATCATGGCAGTTCTTGAAGACCTACTCTCAGACAAACACCATTTCATACTTCAATCTTCTGAAGGTGATGGAATTAAAATATCTGGAAGTGACAATATGACGCGCTGCGTTATGTTTGTCAGAAGCGGCAAGATACAGATTTTCTGTCTCAAAGCAAAACGCCCTGAAGCAATATACCTCCTCGAAGAAGCAAAGATTAATTCCAAAAAAATCAACATACGCTCTATGACTAAGACAGAGTACGTATATGTTGATTTTGATGATGACCAATCCATAAAGCCCAATGATATTGCAACATTCATAAGGCTTCTTCCTCCCTCAACCGCATGTAATTGCGGAAAACACATCGTAAATTTAAGTTCTCGAACTGCTGAAAAAACGGCTGTCGCTTAACACTTGCGCGCCTTTTTAAATCAGCATATAGGAGACTCATGCCATTTACTCCGTATCTCATGTTTGATGGGGTAGAATTTAAAATGTCCCTATTAGACAGCAGCGATTCTAAACACAATCTCAATAATGCCATTAAAGCAAGATTTTGTAATATCTGCGATATGCTTGTAGTTGATGAAGAGTTCGTAATGTATGAAGGAAGACAATATAAAATAGAAGAACAGTATAGAGTTTGCTGTACTCCAATGCCACCATTAAGAGGCAAAAATGCTTAAATCAAAAAAAGCAGAAAGAAAAAGAAAAGACTATATCCCTTATATTTTTGCTTCACAGTGTCCTGAACCATGTTTAGTTAATCAATTAAATCCCAATGATGAAGAAACAAATAAATCAATCAAAGAAGATGAAACAAATCTTTATTTCATGGTTACAAATTTCAAATATCTAAACGAGCATGCCTTGAGAGTCATGGCTGATTTAGCTTGGAGGTCATGTTCAAAAATACCATCTTCAAAAATAAGTAGAGTCAAACAATCTGATCCTTATTTTGGAAAGAAATGGTATGCAATTCGATATGTCGGATGTTTTGGAGACAAATCAGACCATACCTTCCTTATTTCTGAAGAAGATGAAGACATATTCACAACAAACTCAGCAGTAAGAACAATTATACCTGGGAGAAGATACATCTCCCTAGGAACACCACGCGACACATGCAATGTGTGTGGCTCAGAAGGCGTCAGATTTAAATTGAAACCAAACTCACCTTATATGCGTTGCGGAATTTGTTTGGGCCTTCACGGACTCAAGAAGAGCTTCTGATGGCAAACGGAAACATTATTTACGTACATGGATTAAATACTGCTAATCCTTTTTACCACAAAAAATGGTCTAAAAACATCCCTGAATCATCAATACTTAAACAACACATTGTTAAATGGGATTCATGGTCTTGGGAAAAAGATTTATTTAGAATCTATATGTCTAAAGTCTATCGAGACAAACAGATCCAGAAAGTTATAGATAAGATTACAGAATGCAAAGACGAACCTACCTTAATTATTCCACACTCCTGGGGAACAGTCTGGACATACAAAGCGTGGAACAGAATGAATAAGGCAGGATTATTAAAGAATCAAAACATATGGATTGTTATGGTTGGCGCTGCACTTGGTGGAACCAATCTGCCTTTTGGTGGTGTATACATTAAGAAAATTCAAGAACAATATAGAATAGATAAAACACCTCCGCAAATTCAAAAATTATTCAATATATACAATGATGATGATTATGTATCTTCTAGAATCTATATGGACAGGATGGAAAATCTGAAAATAGATGTTGGTGGATTTCATCCTGGAATGCAGGAGCATGATGCGACCATCTATTTTAAGACAATGGAATTTAGATACATCATGCAGTCATTCATGAAAACATTTAATCTTTGAGGTAAGATACTTTAGGATTAAATCTTTTTCAGCTAATAATGGAGGCCTAGATTTTTTCGAGATTCTAAAAAACTAAAGGGAGATAATGAATGCAGACGTACCTTCCACACAAGAACTTTAGAAAATGTGCAGAAGTTCTAGACGATACGCTTCTGTTAAGGCAAAGAAAAAACGCACAAGAATTAATAGACTTCATCCTCTGGAAAGTAAACGCGACAGAGGTAAAGCCCAAAAAAGATTTAACAATGCACCCGATATTCCAGTATTGGTGGAACAAAGGAGCTCCCTTCATTAAGCCTCTATATAGATACCTTGAGGCATTGAATTTTGAATGTTTTAACAGAAAATTCAAAAAGGTAGAGCTCAGAAAATATATTAAAATGATAGATAATATTCCAAAGAGTATTCATATAGACGGAAGAATCCCAACACCAACGCGCATCACCAGAGGTTACAGAATTGTTCTTCTGTGTTTGAATGAGGAGTTTTATAAAGAACACTTCTATGTAACTTATCTGAAATTTAAAAAAGATATCGATAAACTTAAAAAATCAAAAGAAGAATTTAAATTCGCAAAATACATGGGGCTGCATCGATGAAACTGAGAAAAACAACCATCGAAGAATTCAAATGCATTTATTACGCCACAGACAAAGATAAGTATCTAAATCCCGTCGTGTGGCTCCGTAAAACGAAAAATATATACCATATGTGTGGGTCACTATTTTTTATCATAGAGTATCTTCCTAAAAATTTCTTTAAGAAGGGCTTTAAGACCAAAAAAATGGCTCTAAAATATCTTAAAAAACTGACAATTATTTATTCTAAAATGGATGTTAAAGAAAAAAGAAAACTCTATCTCATAGACTCTCACAAAAAAGAATTTGGATGTAAAACCATAAAGCAAAGAAATGAGACTTTCAATTTTATATCCAAATACAAAAAGGAAAAAATTAAATGAAAAAAAGCAAGTTCAAAAGTGTTATGCTTGGCAAGCCACTAAAGGCTAAAAAGGTAAAAGCCAAGGAGAATCCAATGAAATTCAATCAATCTGATGATGATGAGCTGACGCCTCCACCAAAAAACAAAAAGCCGGAATTTGGTGAAGTCTTTGATGGAGATGATGATTTGATGCCTCCTAAAAAGAAAATGAAGCAAAAAATTCAAGACGAAGAAACGCTTCTAACACCTAAAGCTAAGGGTGCAGGACCACGCTTCAGCCCGGCAGAAGACCAATTCATCATTGATTGGTGTGATTTTTTTGAGGGTTCTGGAACAATTACCATTGAAAATCTAAATATGATTTCTGGTAAATGTAATAAGAGATTTCACGACAATAAGCCACAACGCACAGGAGAGAGTCTGTGGTGGCATATTAAGCGTGAACAAAAGAGAGGCAACCCACTCTTCATGGAGATTTCTATCTCAGGAGGCACACCTAAGCAACGGTGGCGCGCGGAACGTAGGGTACGTGAAGATGGCTCAGTGGCTCCAGAAATCACGAGCTCAATCAAGGCCACACCTACCAAGCCTGTTAGTGTGAAAGCGAATCCTAAGCCAAATCACAACCAGTCCCCCAAGGAAGTTATTGAGGTTCTTGTTAAGGATATGAAAGGCAATATTCAGAAGTTCAAAACTTCTAAGTTTGCAACCATTGAAGAACTCATGTTTGCATTGGGGTGATAAATGATTAAACGCGTCGCCAAAAACAAAATTGGAAAACGCGCCAAGAAATTAATTGAAGGCCAAAAAAAGTTAGATGGCATTAAGAAAAGAAAATCCATAATTTATGAACCAATTAAAGATGCAATTAATGAGTTCTATAAAAAATATGAAAATAAGAAATTATGGATTAAGTCTGCAACTGATGAGGCATGCATACGCGTGAAAGTTATTGGTTTTGTTTATGATCAATATGAATGTATTAAAGTCAAAATATTAGAACCTACTGAAAATATTAAGTCAATGGAAAATTGTATTGTTTCTATAAAAGATAGTATTGGTTCTTACAAAAAAATACAGAACATTAAAAAGAACGATATAATCTTCTGTCCTATGCATTCTCTGAAAACAAGTAAACAAGCACTAGAGGTGTCAGAAAAAATTCTTATTGAGAAACTTGGAAACAAAAACGTAGTAGAATCAATGCTTAAAGAAGCAAACAGAAGCATCACCATACTCAATAAGAATATTAAACGAATAAACGCTCTACTCAAGGCCAAATGAATACACGTACACCACGAACAATTCAAAAAATGAAAAAAGGAATACTATCTGAAAAAGAAAAATACAATTTAAAGAAACTATCTGAATCTGTATCAAAAGAACAACTCGTACATAATGCTGTAAGAAATATAAAACAGTATCAAGAAGATAATTTCGAAAAAGATTATGATTTTTTAACTGAAGAAGATTTTACTCAAGGAGAATCAAAATGAAGAAAATCATTGCTGTTCTTATTCTTATCCCTCTGAATGCTCTTAGTGTGGATGGTTCAAATAAAGTCCACGAGTTCTGTGAAGTCAAATACAAGAGTCAGGCAGATCTTGTTGCAAAAATTTCAAATATGAGGAATGCCCAACTCTGTATTAAAATCGTAAAATACTGTTCACAAGCTGAAGGTAAAGTGTATTTTGATAACAGTAGTTCTGCCACTCCAGTCTATATCAGTAAATATGACTCAACATGCATGTAGCTATACTTCTACTGTTAAACCTAAATACGAATCAAGATAATTTCGTATACAGAACATGCTTCACGAACAAACAAGAAGAAGCTGATATATTTGCAACTGAAACAAAGAATCCTTCAGAAGCAGAATTTTGTATCTGGAAGGAAACATCGTGCGACAAGGCTGAAGTGGTCGTGTACTTGGAGAAGAAATCTAAGAAACGGTTCTACATAAGCACACGTAAGGATTTTTGTAAGTAAAGTGATTGCAAAAGACTAGTGTGGCGTGTAGGGTAAACAAACCCTAGTGGGTTACATCAACACCAACTTCTGAAAACTCAGGTCTTTTGATGAAAATAAAAGAGGTTTCATCAGAAACTAGGACGTCCAAGATTATTATTTTGGATGTTGATCTCAAACACATAAAAGTTATTATTGAAGCTAAAATTTATATTGAATCAAAACAATTAAATCTCAGAATGGTTAAACTGATTCATAAGAATAAAGATAAGATGCTTAGAAAAAAGCACGAATATGATTATATGAAAGAAAAACCACAGAAATACATTAAAGAAGTAATTCGCCGCAATGTGAAATTAAAACTAACCACCGTATGGTGGGAACAACAATAACCGGAGTTTTACAATGGCTTCCAAGAAGAAGGTTGTAGAGACCAAGAAGGCCCCCAAGAAGGAAGAAGTTAAGGTCAAGGCTAAAGCGAAGCCTGCTGAAAAAGAGAAGGAGAAGCCCGCAAAGAAGGCTTCAAAGAAGAAGGAAGAAGAGGAAGAAGAGAAGCCCACCAAAAAGGGCAAGAAAGCTGAGCCAAAGAAAGAAGAAAAGAAGCCAGCTAAGAAGGGCAAGAAGGTAGAGGAAGAAGAGGAAGAGGTCGAGGAGGAGGAAGAAGAGCAAGACGAGGATGAAGGCGAAGAAGAGGAAGAGTGAAATTGCTCTTACTGAAAAACTAAAGAACTAAAAGAGGGCGCCTTGTGGTAACTTACAAACCACAAGGCGCCTTTGCCTTTTAAAAAACTAAGGAGGATTCTTTGAAATTCAACATGAGATTCAACGAGAACGATTGTGACCATGTGGGTAACCCGTTTCCGGCAGTGTATATCAAGGACCACGTAGGCAACGAACAGAAGTTTTTAGCTAAAGATGAATACCCAAGAATTTTTGGTTTACTAAACGATATAGAGATTTGGGATAGTGATTTAGAAAAACTCAAGAAGAATAAGTCTTTTATGGTTACCCCAGAATATTTTCAGCCTTACATTATGTTTTGTGATGATGAAGTTAGGATTTGGAACTCTAATCATCCACTATGCCTTGATTTGTTTAACCCAGATTTTAAGGTGAAGTATTCAGACTTGGAAAAAACTGAACTGTCTTTATGCTGATACAGGAGTTCTATGAAACATATATGCCCCGTGCATGAGCTTTTTGAAGGGAATAATAAAGTTTGGGATTTCTGTCCTGAATGCAATAGAAATTCTCCTGTAGTTATTCAAACTCATAAGAAAATGAATACGATTTGGGAAAATACTTGGTTGGGAGCTCAATGGCCAGCACCTAATTTGACTCAAGGCTTCCATGGCGTGCTTAAACAATGGTGGGAAAAATACGGCTTCGGAGACCGATGTTTATTGTCAAGTGAAAATATTAAAACAAAAAATCATTTCATTAAGAACTATCCAGGAATTGAATTTGTTTGCACTGACAAATATGAAGATCCAGATTATGATAGTTTTGTAGATTTTAAATTTGATATATGCCAAGATATGAGACTCAAGCCTTACGAACATCCTGAAAAAATTATCTATAATTTTTCAAGTATTGTTAGTCATGCACAATTAGAACATGTTATTGATCCAATTACAGCATTAAGAAATTTCTCTCTTATGTTAAAGTCAGAAGGTATGCTTTATCTAATGACTCAAGGAGTTAATTATCAATACCATGGACACCCAAGAAATTACATGCATTTCTTTGAAGATTTCTTTGAAGACATCCAAAAAGAAATAAATATGAATATAGTAGATTATGTTCAAATTCCTCAGTTGTCTAAAGAATGCAAAATCATATGCGTATGTATGAAGAAGTCTTGATTTACTTATGACCTATTTTTGCAAACCCCTAGGGTAAGTTATGGTTTGCAGCTACAAATAAATCTGGAGGCAACGTGAAGTGTCTAATACTGTCTCGAATGGCAAACCTGTATGCCACAAGGCGCCTAGCTGAAGAAGGTAGGAAGCTAGATATGAAAGTTCTCATTTATGATACACTGAGGTTGAGTGTATGCTTGGATGAGAATGGAGGGAAAATCTTTTATAGACAAAAAGAAATTAAGCCTCCACATATTGTGATACCGAGAATAGGTTCAACCATTACCGCATTCGGTGGTTGTATTATGTTCCAGATGGAACAAATGGGTATACCTCTTCTCAACTCTTCTAATGGCATGTTTAATTCAAGAGACAAATTCAGAAGCGGACAAATTCTTACACGCAATAATCTACCCATACCGCGCACCATGGTATTGCGTAGACCGTCCAAAAAAGATATTGGTGAAATTGACCCAATGAATAGAAAAATTATTTTGAAAGAGAAAATTCAAAATGTTATCACAATGCTGAATGGTCCACCTGTTGTAGTAAAGCTGAACAAGGGCACACAGGGAGTTGGAGTAGTACTCTGTGATTCAATGAATGATGCATATGCTCAAATTGATTTAATGTGGAAATCGAAAAGTGATTTTATCATACAAGAATTTATTAAGGAAAGTAAAGGCGTAGATATCAGGGCTTTGGTTGTTGGAAATAAAGTTATTGCCTCAATGAAGCGAGAATCAAAGACAGGTGATTTCAGGAGTAACACACACCAAGGCGGAGAAGTTTCAGCATATGAGTTGCCTGAATCTGTCAAAAACACTGCTGTAGAGGCAGCTAAAATCATTGGCCTGAATGTGGCAGGTGTTGATTTGCTCATCAGCAACAATGGTTATAAGATTATAGAGATAAACAGCAGTCCTGGTTTTGAAGGTCTGGAAAAGGCTACTGGTGTGAATGTAGCCGGTGAGATTATGAAATTCTCTAAAGAATTGGCAAAAAAGAAACTAAACAAAGATAAAGATCTAATAAGCTTCAAACACGCGATGGGATAGGAATAATGATAATAACCCACTATACAGAAGATAATTTAAACTTATCATATTGTGGCGACAATACTATTGGTTTCTATAGTTCTTCTCCAGTTCCTACAACAAGAGACATCAAAAAAGCTGATTGTCTTAAATGTATTAGAAAATACATAGAAAAATTAGAAAATAAACCGATAGAAAATAAAGTAACAACCGATCAAGTTATTACCAAACAAAATCTAGAACCATACATTTCAGAAATTAAGTTTAATAAAAATGAACAATCCTTTAGGGTAAAGGTACAGCACAGCAACCTTGAAGAGGCACTTAATGAATCTGTGTTGATGTATAACAAACTCGCAACAGCTTTCAATAAAAAGAATATAAAACTGAATGACATAACAATGCCTGAAATATCTTCAGACCAATTTAAGATAAAACCCAATACAGAAACCGCTGTTGAAGATGAAGATTTTGAATTACATCTAGATTCTATTAAAACAATTCCAAAAACATTTGGTTGGAAATTAAGAAAGATTAGAAAAGAATTTAAGAAAGAAAAAATCACAGGTAGTTACTTGGCGGCACATCTTGGGCTAAGTAATGGAGATTACCTTTTATTAGAAACACAGAGTAAATGTGCTATCAGCCTTAAAGAAATTTCTTTATCTGTTGCAGAAATTCTAGAGTTGAATGATTCAGAATATGCTGCTTTAAAGAAATACTCCTAACCAACCTATACATTATCCCAAAATAGCACAGAGCCCTTAAGAGCCATTTTAATTTGCAACCCACCCCAACTATGGTGGCGCAATTAAAATGGCTCTTAAGGGCTCTGATGCGTTTATAGAAGTATTGTTACCTACCCTACAACCACCAACCCAACCCCACCTAGTAGGATTTACTTTGACCATAACACAAGATTAGAAATAATAAATTGTAAGATAATAATAAACTCCAACACAAACATAATACATTCAAGACTCTCAATATGTCTTTTAGCTGCCTTTTCACGCTCAGCAAATATATCGCGAGCCTCAGAAATTCTATTTGTTAAATCATATTCTTGACGCAAAAGTTCTTTATTTTTTTCACACTCACGACACACAATTATATGATCAGTCATTTTCTCTCCGTTTTTTATTAATTCTGAAAAAAATCCAGGTTCTGATTTTGTAGATTCTATTACAACAGGATATTCTGTTATAAGCGGAATAGATTTAAGACATTTATCTATAAACCTTTTATGAATCATGTTTTCTCCTGTAAAATAAACATAAGAAGAGAAGATATTTTATCATTCTTATATAGAAATTTATTCATCTCTAAAGCTTCTTCCCTATATGTAATCCAAAATTTAGGATCATACTTTTTAATAGAGCATGCATTATCATAAAGATCTGCAAGTTTTACAATACTTGCATAGCGCCAAAGAATTTCATTATTTTTAGATAATGAATTCCATCTCAAAAACTCTCTGCATTTTCTGTCTTTACGATTATTTTCTGGAAACGCGTCTTTGGTATAAACGTCAGTGAGGCAACGCACTACATCACAAATAAATCCATTAAATCCCATTTGTGATAATTCTTCAAAAGTTACACCACAATCTTCTACAACATCATGCAATAAAGCCGCTTTCTCTAGGTCATCACTATATTCATTTACAGAATGCACCATTACAGCTACAGCCAGTGGATGATTGATGTATGGATCATCCGTATAACGACGTTTCTGTTTTGCGTGTTTTTCTGCGACATACAATGCTGTTTGAAGTACAGATGGCCCCATTCATTCCTCCGCTACACCTACTGTATTGAATTCTTCAGGCATCCACAAAAACAAACAATACTGACACATGTGTGTCCGATGAGGCTTGGTAGCCCACTCTCCTTCATCAATATGTGGTGTAAAACATTTAGGACAACAAATCTTCATAGGAACGCCTGGATTTTCGCTTCCTACTCTCATTTAAAAAATATTCCCGCGTGGTGGTCTATAATCAGAAGAATCATCATCCGGACTGGTACGGTCCGGATTATTTCCCTCATGAATATTTAATGGATTAATATTAATATGCTCATGCTTCCAATCACGCTTCCATTCAAGTTTAGGGTCCAACACATGCACTCCTTTGGCGCAGTAAATTTTAACATCCCTTTTCTTCTTAGCATGGTATCCAACTTGCTTGTATCCCCAGATACCACATGTTTCACATCTGAAACGATGTATATTACCTGGATCACTATAAGTATCTTGTTTCGCCCAAATATGTTTCGATTCAGTACAAACCGCTATAGTAGTCATTTTTTCTCCTGTAGTTTACGACACTCAATACAACGTTCACGTAAGTCTTTAAGATTATATTCTTTATCAACAACACCTTCACTCCATATTAATTTATCTAAATCTTCAGGCAACGGAGATTGATGGTTGTATTTTCTTTTTTCCATTTCAAAAACCAACTGCTCATGCCTGTTTCTTAAATTATGTAATTCAATTAACTTATTTTCAAAAAATCCCCTAAGTGTACGTTTTGGATTTGAAGAATGACGAATAGTCCCAACAAGCGTATGAAGTTCCCTATGTTCTCCCAGTAGATGTTGTCTACACAGTAAACCTGGATCAACCATCCACATTCTCATATTTATCCTTTCGTTATTTCTTACAATTACAAATAATCTTTTGACTCTGTTCTATACCGTACTTAGATATAATATTGTGATTAGCATAAAAATATCCAAAAATAAAACCAATAGCACCTATCATCATAGATATAGTAAAAGAAAACATAGATATTTTAATATCTCCATCCTTATTAAGATAGTATATCATTTCTTCTTTTTTGTTACTTTCTGAACCTGATATTTTGAAAAATCATTTCTGCAAATATTTCCTTGCTGATTAATAAAGTATACATAACCAGATTCTTTATTAATTTTAGATTTATAAATAACCTCAACTTCTATTTTCTTACCGGGAGTCATTATCTCTCTTATCCTGGAAATATTACCGTTGTCATCAACGAAATATATGTAATTTTTATCGACTCTTACTCCTGTTTTTTTCACCAATTCTGACGGCATTTCTATTCCTCCGCATATTAGATAGTTTTGGTCCATCAAAGACAGAAGATTCAGCACCCTTTAATGAAGACGACAATTTCTCTGGATCAACTTTAATCCACCTTCTTATCTGAACCCACAACCTTTCTGGAGAAATATCCATCATGAGGCATATTGTTCCGTACCCAAATGGATGCATTATATTCTTTGTCTTGAACCAGTGAATTGCTTTCTTTTTGTTGTGTAGGTGGTACGGGTTTTTACCACTGTATAACACATCCCTAATGTGTAATATCAATAAGTACGTTGCTGCCCTGTAATAATAATCATCTCTTCTATCATTGATAACACGTTCATATATTGTAGACGGTTGTGTGAAATCAACCTTCTTCAATTTTTCTAGTTCGGCTTCCTTTCTTGATTTTATCTTCTTCTTTAGTTTTTTGATTTTCTCTTTATACTTTTTCTTATTCTTCTTACTAAAACCAGCAGGTGTAGGATAGAACATGATTAATTTTCCACAAAAAATCTTTGTATATTTCCTCCGTCATTCATGACAATATTCTTAAGAGCATCCCATTGATGAGATAACTCTTTAGGAAATGGTCCGTCTTTGAAAAATTTAATTTGATTAATTTTTCTAATGTCTATAACAGATAGATTCATTATATTCAAACCAATAAGACATAATCCTGCAGAATCAGACTCATCATTGTTTGAAGTATCAAAACCCCATGATTGAATTGTTCCATGCATCTCTTCTTTATCTACCTTCATTGCCTTACCAGTCACAAACTTCTTAAGAGAAGTAGGTGGCACAATGAGGCATGGATAAGCCTCAGGAGTACCGTTTATATGTATTCCAGATTTTATAAAGTTCCTTTTTACTGCATAAGAAACTTCACCCATTAATTCCCTCCACTGAGATGAACTGAATGCATAACCTTCTATTACAACTAAGCACGGAGGAAATTTAGCCACTAAATCCCTAAATGATTTTTCTATTTTAAATATTCTTTCATACTGTGTTCCTTTAAATTTATGAGAATAATGAGACATGTATTTTGCTATTTTTTTGATACCTGATGTTGGTTTTCCAATTTCATAAATAGAAACAGCAGGATTAGATAACGATATATCTATACCCCATACATATCTATTAAATTCATGCTTATTCTGTTTAAGAACTTTATTGATAAACACAAGATTTGCATAAAAATCATCAATAGTTTTCTTAACCTTTTTTCGTTTAGCCATCAAGTCCACCGCGCCCTTCTATGTGATGTTGGCTTTTGATCTCCGTACTTCCTAGATGCCCTAGGAGGTAAGATATACTTTGTCTTAGCTTGAAAATCATTGGTAGCCAACACCATATCACAAACATTATCACATTCAGGACACTTACACTTCAGACGCTCTGAAATAGACTGATATGTATCAAAATCACCATGGGTACTACAGTTATACTGATAAATCGGCATATGCTCTCCTAGGCTCTATATATGAATTTAGATTTTATGAATTGTATATCAAAAATTTGTTTTGGGTGAAGTATAACTTGTTTTCTTGATCTATACATATTCTTCACCGAAAGATAATCTATAAATGTAAGAACATGAACTGATGCCTTAACCTCTATATTATTTGAAACTAAAAACTCATGAATATTTAAATTCTCCTCATTTTCATCTATCAGTTCTTGGCTGCTCGACACTACTGACCTCCCCTTTCACTTTCACTTCTATGAAGTTCTTAAACATACTTCTCATATCAGGTCTATTAGAAACAAACAAAATGTTTCTCTGCTTCTCTTCTTTCAAAAAATCAACAACACGCTGGATACCATCTGGATCCATATCGTCGAAGCCTTCATCTATGATCATAATGTTTATTGGAGACTCAAGTATGGAATTAATGGAGTACTCTATTGCAAACCTAATTCTTGTTTGCTCTCCTCCAGACCATAACTCATACTCTAAAGGTTTATCTTTTTTGGAATCCTGTATAATTATCTTAATATGATCAAATGATCCTCTAGAAACTTTATTATCTATAGAAACAAAAATATCTCCTTCTGTTAATTTCTTTAGTACGCTATTGATTTTATGTTCTAGAATAGATATTGTTTTTGTTAATATATCATTCTTTAATCCACTGTTACCAAATACCTCAGAAGCATAAATACAATCATCATATTTTTTCTTAAGAACAATAAACTCTTTCTTTCTTAACACAAGCTCATTCGAATATCTAGTGATATCCCTGTTGGTCTTAGCTATATTTTTCTTCATAGGATTTTTTAATTTCTTAATAAATTCTATTCTATCAGTTAGAAATTTAGTCTCTGAACTATTATTGAATTTGATGTTGGATTCTAATAATCCTATTTCTTTATCTATCTTATGTGTTGTTTCAGATTGTTTTAATTGAATAGATCTTATTTCTTCTTCTACACTTATCACCTTAGACGATATCTTACTAAACTTATCAATATTAATTTTTCTTAACTCTTCTATCTTATTGTACCTGCCTGCTAGATTTTTTATATCAATCGTAATTTGCTTATTTATATTTTCAATCTTACTTAGATCTATTTTAGATCCACAAAATTCACACACCTCACTCTTAGAATTATTCTTCTTTAAAAGATCCCTACTAGAATTCAATTTAAAAAAAGCTTCATTACTCTTATTAGATAATTTATCTTTTTTATCCCTCAATAATTTTTGAAGAAGCATTAATTTTTTCAATTTATCAGACAATAAGCTTCTTCGCTCTTTAAACTCAGTAGAGTATTTTTCTTTTTGCAAATAAAGATCATTAATTTTTCTACGATCTTCACTTAAATCTATTTTCTTAGTAGCTTCTGTGATCTTTATATTTAGAACTTTTATGTCTTTTACTTTATTGTCTTCAAAAATTTTATATTGATTTTTAAAGTCAGATATTAATTTATTGGACTCTTGCAGTAATGCCTTATTTACTTCTATAAGTTTCTTTGATTCATACATCTCTTCTTTAAGAACTTTAAAATCATTCTTTGCCTTCTTCAAAGCTTCATCTATCCAACTTAAATTAAGAATACCAGTAAGGACATCTTTTCTTTGAGAGTCCTTAGCTTCACAAAAACTGGGAAAGTGTTTGGGCTTTCGAAGGACAACAGATGAAATAAATAGATCATAGTCTATCTTAAATAACCTCTGTATATATATGTCTGTATCTGTTTTTGTTTCTTTTTCAAGTGTTGTCCATTTTTTATTATCTATAGATTCATCTAATATAACTCTATTTTTAAAATCAGGATCATTTCTGTATCTGCATATTCTATAGTATTTATCGTCAGAATCTGAATACCATATCTGAGTCACAAGAGTTCTGTTTTCGAATTTACCAATTATTTTATCTGCATGACCACCGCGAATTGTTTTACCAAACAGGCCCCAACTTATCGCATCAAAAATAAGAGACTTTCCTGATCCATTAAATTTAGAAAAAATATAATACGATCCACCTTTAGAAAAGTCTATAAAAGATTTCTTATGTGTCACAAAATTGATTAATTCTATACTTCTCAAAAAGAACATTACGGTCTCATCTTTCTACAAGCAACATCTGCAATTTGCCTAACTCTTTCTCTCGTAACATTCATAAATTTACCAATCTCTTCAAGAGTTAGGGCGCCATACTTATCTACTATATCAAGTGAACAATTATCTTTATTCATTTCAGTAACATCTTCGACATCTTGTATGATTTTTAACTTACCCTTCTCATTCACGTTCAGAAACGTGTTGTGCCTACAGCTAACAAAAGGGCAGGGGCGAGGCACATCTTTACAATCAGCCCTGATTCTGGGTCTCTCAATGCTATTAATCGCCAAAGATGGTTTCGATGATTTCGGCAAATATTTTTTCCTTTTCAGGATGATTTCTCTTTTTATGGATATTCTTGGATTTAATTAAAGCATTTTCTATATCTTTATTCTTCACAACATATGTTCCTGAATGTCTACATGATTCATAAGCAAGGCAATTCACAAAATCAATAAGATTATGTTTCTTCTTATATTCATTGTTCATAATGTAATAAACCAATGCAGCCATCACTGTATCGCCTGCTCCAGTTGAATCAATAACATCACCATTAATATAACTATCAGGAAGAGAACTTCCAATAAGAGTCGTATAATGATCTTCAAAAACAATATGACTTGAATAAGCTAAATGATTTTTCTTTAAATAACTTAATTCACAACCATTTTCTGATTTAGTCCTCAAAATTACAGGAAATAAACAATCTATATTTGAAGTATAGTAATTAAATTCATTATCATTAGGTTTAAAGAAGTGAACTCCATTATAAACATCTAAGTGCTTAGACTTACTATCTAAAAACATAATAGATCTTCTAGATAAAGATATAATATAACTAATTATTTTCTTATTCATAAAACCTTTATCATAATCAGAAAAAACTATAGCATCATAACCATATACAGAATTCCAAAACCTAGATGAATAAATATTTTCATCTAATGATTCTATCTTTGATCTATTTAAACTAGACATTTCTTTATCAAATCTTAAACCAACATGATGATTCTTATTATCAAGAAATCTGTGTTTCTGAATAAAATCAATCTCAGGAACACCTAAAGAATTTTCACTAGAGGGGTAAATCAAATGTATGCCACACTGCTCCATAAATTCCAAAATAGTTTTAGTGAAATGATCATTGCCTGGATTAAATGAAAGTAAGAATGAAACATCAAAACCACAACCTAATAGATTCATTGCTGTATTCGCTGCTCCACCAGGATTAATAGCAGTTGCTATACAATCAAAAACTGGAATAGGAGCTTCTGGTGAAATGCGCTTAGTGGTGCCGCTATGGAAAACATCTGCGATTGGATCACCATAAACAAGTATCTTCTTTTTATTCATCTAATATAAATACCCTCCTCTCTTAATCTTTTAAACATCTTCCTGTAGGCGCTCGCGGGAGTGCGCGCCTTTGTGAATATTTTTTGGAAACCAAGAACCCAAACCTTAAAATCTTTTTCTCCTTTCTTTTTAAGATTCAGAATAATCCCCATAAACAAAAGCCTCCTGATGCGTCGAACATCGGAGTCTTTTAAACTCACGCTGAACGGACGCATGTCAGGAGGCTCAATACGAATCTCTTTTTTCTTTGGCTTTATCAGAGATTCAAGAGAGGCTTCTTCAATTTTTTTAGCCATGGCGTCCTCAGCTACTAAAGGTAACTAACTTTAGCATAGGCTACGCCAAAAGTATTCACTTTTTTTTCTATAGAATCACCTTTATTTAATCACACTTAGAAACAAAACAAGTATCACAGATTAAACAACTTTCCTGAAACATAAGTCTTCCACCACAAACTTTTCCATCTACAATATTATTACATGAGTCAATAACAGTGTTGGTGTTCGATATATAACCAGCAAGCAACTTAGAAATCTTTTTATGAAGATTATACAAGTCGTGCTGATTAATTCTTCTCAACTGCTTAATGATACTCTCTATTGGCAAATCATGTCTTAGACACAAAGAAACCAAACGTGTTGTAACGCTGATGTTCTCTTTAGACATTTGAGAAATTTTACCAGCAATCATCTGCGCTATATCAGGCTTAACTTGATTATGGATTAAAAATTCAATGAAAGTAGTAATATTATTATCATCTGTATTATGAACAAACAATTCAACAGGGTGACCATTATCATTTTCATTAATTGTGATATATATATTTTCAGGCTTATGAGTTAAGTTTGTCACAACCTTATGTGTCTTACCACTGAGGACATCAGGGCGAACAGGCAACTTATCCTGTTTTTCAACTTGAGGCTTATTCTCAGAACCACCGACATTCATAATCTGCAAATTTCTTGTTCCGTCTCTATAAATTGTTCCACCCTTT
>Ga0154020_10003475_pt1 | contig 18942 bp, 20 predicted proteins | sample Klosneuvirus_201_FD_109709 | JGI IMG/M metagenome (GOLD analysis project Ga0154020, IMG submission 109709) | Active sludge microbial communities from wastewater, Klosterneuburg, Austria - Klosneuvirus_20160825_MG | ecosystem: Engineered > WWTP > Aerobic digester > Activated sludge | place... | reverse complement strand
CGTTGGTGTTGCGGATCTGGCCGGGGCCCGGGCTCGACGCGGGGGGGAGGATCTCGTCGCCCGTGACGAGGACGGCGGCCCTGGGACGCCGGACGACGAGGAGCGCGTCGGCTCCCGCCGCGGCGGCGAGAACCAGGTCCGAGGGTGTGAGGATCCGGCCGGGCGACAGGAGGCGTGCCCCCTTCACCAGCACCTCGCCGCGGCGCCGGATGTGCGCCCCCGGCTTCGGCACGGTGAGGAGCTCCACGCGTCCCCCGGGCAGCTCCTTGGCCTCCTCCACCGGCACCACCGCGTCGCTCCTCTCGGGCATCGGCGCGCCGGTCATGACCTTCAGCGCGGAGCCCGTCGGCAGCGGGGACTCGGCGAGCGAGCCGGCGCCGATGGCGCCCGCCACGTCGAGCACGCGCGGTACGCTCAGGGCATCTGCCCGGCGCACGGCCCAGCCGTCCATGGCCGTCGTGTCGAACGGCGGGACGTCGAGATCGGAGGTGACGTCCTCGGCCAGGACGCGCCCCGCCGCCTCGGCGATCGGGATCGCCTCGGAACCCAGGCGCGGAGCGGCTCCGGCCACGGCGAGGAGGGCCTCCTGAAAAGAGATCACACGTCGATCGTAGCGCGGCTCGATCTGTGGATAGAATCGATCTCGTGTCGAGCTCTCGTTTCGAGTTCAAAGGGGATCTCTCGGCCACGCCCCTTCCGGAGGTGCTCCAGACCGTCCACCACTACCGGGTGCCCGGCGTCCTGAGCGCCTCCCGGGACGGCGTGGAGAAGAAGATCTTCATCTGGAGCGGCGACGTCATCTTCGCGTCGTCGGGCGACCGGAGCGATTCCCTGGGAGACTATCTCCTCCGGACGGGCCGCATCACGCAGGCGCAGTTCGACGAGTCGATCGAGATCCTCCTCTTCTCGGGCGGCAACAAGCGGCATGGCGAGGTGCTCGCGGATATGGGCATCCTCAGCGAGGCCTCGCTCTTCGAGATCGTGGTGGCGCAGGTCCGTTCGATCGTCTACTCGCTCTTCGACTGGGAGTCCGGTGAGGTCTCCTTCCAGGTGGGGCAGTACGCCACCGACGAGCTGATCCAGCTGAACATCCCCACCCGCCAGGTGATCCTGGCCGGCGTGAAGTCGATGAAGGACCCCAAGCGCGTGGTGGGCCTCCTGGGCCCGTCGTGGACCGTCTTCGACGCCTCCTTCGCCCCGCACGAGATCCAGGACGTGGGGCTCTCCCCGGTCGAGGTCCAGTACCTCGAGAAGGTGAACGGCGTGAAGACCCTGAAGGAGCTGATCGCCATGGGTCCGGGCGACGCCGTGGCGAACGCCAAGCTCATGTACGCCTTCTTCGCGCTGAAGCTCGTCTCCCGCCGCGAGATGACGCAACGGAGCATCAAGAAGATACAGTGGAAGACCGCCGGCGGAGACTACGCCGGTGAATAGCCGCTGAAGCAGGAGGAACCCGGGACGATGGCCCTTTACGAGTATGAGTGCGAGTTCTGCGGAAAGCGGATGGAGGTGATGCAGAATTTCTCGGATCCTCCCCCCGTGTGTGAATCCTGCGGCGGGGTGGTGAAGAAGCTGCTCTCCGCGCCGGCCGTGCAGTTCAAGGGCTCGGGCTGGTATGTGAACGACTACGGGCGGGGCGGCAAGGTCGACACGGGAGGCGCCGCCGAGAAGGCGGCCGACAAGGCGGCCGAAAAGGCAGGCGAGAAGAAGAGCGACGCCGCGGTCGCGGGCGCCGCGACGTCCGAATCGAAGTCCGATTCGAAATCGTCGGAGTCGAAGTCCGATTCGAAATCGTCGGAGTCGAAGTCGGAAACCTCCTCGTCGCCGGCCCCCGCTCCGTCGGCGCCGGCAAAGTCGGAAGGCTCCTCGGGCACACCCTGAACGTTCCCGGTAGACTTCCCGGGTGAAGCGCTTCGCCCTGCTCCTCCTGCTGGCGGGAGTCGTCCACGCGACGGAGTGGGTCCAGACCGACGGCTCCTGGCTCCGGTACCCGCTTCCGGGCGCCGAGGTCAAGTCCCTCGTCGCGGACCCGTTCACGCCGAGCGCCTTCTACGCGGGGACGGCGCAGGGCGGGGTCTACAGGTCCACCGACAGCGGAAAGTCCTGGACGTCCGCCCCCGGCGGCACGCCTTTTCCGGGGTACTCGGTCACCTCGCTGGCCGTCGACCCCGTGAAGAAGGCCACCCTCTGGGCGGGCCTCTCCGGCATCGTGAAGGGGGGCCTCCTCGCGAGGTCCGACGACCGCGGCGCCTCGTGGCAGGTGATCCGCAAGTGGGACGATCGGGCGGCGGCGCGGGTGGTGGCGCTCTCGGTCCAGGGAGGGAAGAAGGTCGTCGCCGTCGGTGGCGACTACGGCGTGGAGCTCTCGGCGGACGAGGGCGAGACGTGGCGGACGTCGGCCCCGAACCTCGACCCGGGGAGCGGCATCTCGTTCATCGCGTTCCACCCCACCCGCGAGAAGACGCTCTACTGCGGCTCGTTCCGCCATCCGTTCCTGAGCACCGACCTCGCCCGCACCTGGAAGCGGATCGCGGTGGGGATGGTGGAGGACACCGAGGTCTTCCAGCTCGACTTCTCCACGCAGAGCCCCGACGACTTCTGGGCCGCCACGTGCGGCTGGGTCTACCGCACCGTCGACGCCGGCGCGAGCTGGACACGCTACCGCGACGGCCTGTCCGATCGGAGGACGCACGTGGTGCGGCGCGATCCGGCGGACGGGATGCGCGTCCTGGCGGGCACCACGGGCGGCCTCTTCGAGACCCGCAACGCCGGCAAGAGCTTCCGTCGCGTCGGTCCCGAGCTCGTCGTCAACACCATCACCTTCGATCCCGCGCAGCCGAACGTCCTCCTCGTCGGGACCGAGTCGAACGGCGTCCTCCGGAGCGAGGACGGCGGCACCACCTTCACCGAGTCGAACCGCGGCCTGGCCGAGGCTCGCATCTCGGCGGTCGCGGAGACCGAGTCGGGCCGGGTCTACCTGTCGCGAGCGGCCGATGGCCCGAGCGGCGGGCTCTGGGCGCTCGACCCGCTCAAGGGCGACGTGGAGAAGCTCCCCCTGTCGCCGCCCGCGACGGTGGTGTCGCTCGCCACGTGGGGAGAGAGGCTCCTCGCCGCGACGCCCGACGGCGTCTACACCTCGCCGAAGACGGGCCGGCCCGGTGCCGGCGCCTGGATCCGCGCCCTGCCGCGGGCCGCCCGCGGCTTCGCGACCGACGGCACGCGACTCCTCGCCGCCACGAGCGACGGCGTCTTCATGTCGCGCGACGGGGGCGACAGCTGGGCGCGCTTCGGCTCGCTGGCAAAGCGGGTCGACGGCATCCGGCGCGCCCGCTTCACCGGACTCGGCATCGTGACGTTCGCGGCCGACAGCGGCGGACGGACGATGTGGTGGGACGGAAAAGACTGGGTCTTCGACGCCGTGCGCGTGGACGACGGCCGCAAGCTGTCGGGCGGCTTCGGCAAGGCGCCCCCCGCCCCGCGCTGGGTTCCCGAGCCGATCGGCCTCGACCACGAGACGTCGCGCGCTCACCTCCTGTTCCGCCCCGAGGACGAGAAGGCCGCCGGCATCGCCCTGCCTCACCCGGAGAACGGGCTCTCCGTCTCCGGCTGGGCCGGCGATCCGCGCCGCCCCGAAGGTCTCTTCCTCGCCACCATCGGGCGCGGGCTCTTCCGGTTCGTGCCGGCGGAGAAGACGGCGGCCGGCAGCCCGTGAACGCGTGACCTCGGCGAGGAGGAGCGGCTCCGTCCGCATCAGTCCCGCCGCACCTCGAAGCGGAGCTTCACGCTCGCCGCCTCGCGGAAGCTCAGCGTTCTCGTCCGGAGCGAGGCGCCGTTGGTGTCGCCCACCTGGTACTTGTTCAGGCTCCGCTGCGTGGCGTCCGCTCCGAGCGCGCGCCCGCCGGCGTCGACGAGCGTGGCCACGTAGTTGCACTTGTACTCGCGCGCACTCCGGTTCGTGTAGGTGTAGACCAGCTTCACTCGATAGGTATCGCTCCGGTCGCGCTCGGCCTTCTCGAAGTCGCGCCGCGTCGGCGCGTCGCGGATCTCGAAGGAATCGATCACGGCGTTGTCGATCTGGATCTTCACCGGCACCCTCTCGTTCGGACGATAGGGGAGCGTGACCTCCACGACGCGAACGCCCCTTCCGTCGAGCGTGTAGCGCCCGCTCGGCGCCTTCTCCGAGGGGGGCTCGTCGGGTCGTTCGACCGGCAGGCCCGGCCCCGGGCGCGCGGGTGGCAGGGGTGACGCGCCGCTCGCGGCCGGGCCGGTCACGCCGCTCCGCTGCTGCGCGATGTAGATCCCCACGCCGATCGCGACCGCGAGGAGGGCGCCCGCGATCCCTTTCGAAAGACGTTGCCGGGGCGGCGGCGGGACCGCGGTGCTGCCGCTGGACCCGAGCGGCAATGGCGGCGGGCTGAGCGTGGGGCCGGTCCCGGAGGGGACGCCGGAGCTCCGTGGCGAACCGGCCTCGACGACGGGCCTCGCGCTCGCGCCCGAGGCGGTTAGGCCCGTCGCCGTCTCGGCGGCCTCGGGGAGGGCCTCCTTCATCGTGGGGGACTCGTCGAGCGGCGCCGCCATCCGGGCGAGGCTCATGCTCGAAAGGCGCGACCTCGTCTTCGGGACGTGGACCGAGAGCGCCTCCGCCAGGGCGGCGACGAACTCGCTGCAGCTCGCGAACCGCTCGTCGGGCTTCTTCGCGAGGGCTCGCTCCACGACGGCGTCGACGGCGACCGGGAGGTCCGGATTCCGCGCGGAGAGGGACGGCGGCGGCGCCTGGAGGTGCATGTTCAGGAGGACGAGCGGCGTGTCGGCGTTGAAGGGGACGGAGCCGGTGAGGAGCTCGACCGCGACGATGCCGATGGCGTACTGGTCCGACCGGGCGTCGAGCGCCTTTCCCATCGCCTGCTCGGGCGACATGTAGAGCGGCGTCCCGAGGACGATGCCAGTCTGCGTGAGCCCCGCCGCGCCAGCCGCGTGCTTGGCGAGGCCGAAGTCCGCGAGGAGGAGGCCGCCGGTCTGGTCCATCAGGACGTTCGCGGGCTTGACGTCCCGGTGCAGGACGCCCTTGGTGTGCGCGTGGTCGACGGCCGACGCGATGCAGGCCAGGTATTCGAGCGCCACCTCGGGAGGGAGCGGGCCACGGGCGTCGCGGATGGTGTCCTTCAGGCTGCCGCCGGGGAGGAGCGGCATCACGAGATAGGCCGTCTCGCCCTCCCGGCCGAAGTCGTAGACGGGGAGGATGTTCGGGTGCTCGAGGCCGGCGGCGAGCCGGGCCTCGCGGGTGAAGCGCTCGGTGAAGTCGGCGGAGCTCGAGATCGACTCCCGGATCACCTTCACCGCCACCGTCCGGTGGAGCGTCTCGTCGAAGGCTTCCCACACCTCGGCCATCCCGCCAACGGCGAGCTTCCGCCTCAGCGCGTAGCGTCCGAGCGTCGTTCCGGAGAGGGGCATCACCACGGTGGGCGGATTCTCCCAGACCCGGGGCCGCTTTGAATGGCGAGCAGCCGGAAACGACGGCGTCAGGGGAGCTCGTTGCCGCGGGCTTTCGGTTTCAGCCGCTTCTCGATCGCCTCGGCCGCCGCCCCCGCGTCGAGCTTGCGGAGCCTTTCGGCGCAGTCGCGGGCGGGCTTCTCGGCGTGTCCGTCGGCGTAGATCAGCCCCGCGCGGGAGAAGTCTGCCACGGCGTCGGCCTTCAGCCCGGCCTTCTCCTCGAGGTGGCCGCGCTCGAAGAGGAGGCGCGGGTCGTCCTTCCGGAGCCTCACCGCGATGGCGAGGTCGGCGACGGACTCCTTGAAGCGATTCTCGTGCGCGAAGGCGACGCCGCGGTTCCTGTAGGAGTCGACGTGCTCGGCCTTCGGGATCTCCTCGGTGACGAACCGCTCGAGGCCGCCCCGCGATTCCCAGAGCCCGACGGCAAACGTGAAGTCGGCGCGGGCCGCGGGGTAGTCGCGCTTCTCCATCTTCGCCCGGCCGCGGCCGTAGTACGCCACCGCGTACTTCGGGTGGACGGCGATCGCGCGGCTCTCGGCGTCGATCGCCTCGTCCCACCGCTCGGCCTCGCGGAGGGCGTCGGCCAGCTCGTGCCACGACCCGACGTCCTTCGGGCTCGCGGCAGTCGTCGCCTGGAGCCTCTCGATCCGGCGATTCCGAGCGGCCTCCGTCGGTAGCGGCTGCCCGGAGGCGGTTCCCGAAAGGGCCACGAGGATGGTGAGGAAGCCGATCGGGCGGTGGTTGCGCATCGGCCGCAGGCTATCGCCAGGTCATGCGAAGCGCGGTGAGCCAGGTCACGAACCGGTGCCGCGTCACGCCATGGGGCGTCTAAACTCCCGCCCTCGCGACCGGCGACGGAGGGATTCCCGTTGAAGCTTCTCATGCGTATTCACCGCTATCTGAGCTGCGTGGCGGCCCCCGCCATGATCTTCTTCGCGATCTCCGGCGGCTGGCAGGCGTTCCGGCTGCAGGAGAACGCCAAGGACGGCTCGTATCACGCCCCGAAGATCCTCGAGAAGCTCTCCCACGTCCACAAGGCCGAGCGGCTCGTCGCCACGGCCGCGCCCTGGTTCCGGGCCGCGCAGGTGGCGCTGGCCGCGATCTTCCTCGTCACGGCGATCGTCGGCCTGATCATGGCATTCAAGCTGACGAAGCCGGTCTGGCTGGCGTGGGCGGCCGTCCTCACGGGCGTCGTCCTGCCCGTGGTCCTGGCGCTGGCCTCCATGAAGTGACTTTTTTCTGATGCCAACGCATCAGGGACGGGCCAGGCCCGACGCGCGATGCTCACCGCGAGGGGGTCACCCCATGCAGTACATACAGGACTTCACGTCACTTCCCGCAGGAACGATCTCCTGGCCCGAAGGACAGGTGGAGCGGTGCCCGATGTGCGGGCGGACCGGGATCGAGCAGATCATCAGCGAGCACGGGGCGAGGGTCTTCGTCCACGCGCAGTCGAGCGAGATCCTCTCCGACGGGATGCTGGTCGAGCCGCAGGAATGCTGCACGGTCACCGAGGTCCCGGTCCTGGTCCCCTGACGTCACCCTCCCGCGGCGTCCTCCACCGCACGCGATAGCTCGTCGGCGCGCTCTTCCATGGAGCGGAGCAGCGCCAGCTGGGCACGCGCGCGATCGAGGTTCTGGCCCGGGCGATGGACCTTGAAGTAGGTGTCGCCGAGCAGGTGGTCGGTCAGGAAGCGAGAGCCGCACTCGAACGTCAGGAGCCGGCCCGAAAGCGGGAGGCTCTCGCGCTCGAAGGGTGACAGCTGGCCGTCCAGCCCGTCCAGCGCGCCCTTCACCAAGGCGGAGAAGAGCGGCAGCTCGACGGCGATCCTCGACGTGTCCGGCTCGTCCTCGGCTGCCGGGCAGACGGCGGTCCTCACGAGGTCCCCGAAGTCGTGGAGGAAGAGGCCGGGCATGACCGTGTCGAGGTCGATGACGCAGATCCCCTCGCCCGTCGCGTCGTCCAGTAGGACGTTGTTGATCTTGGTGTCGTTGTGCGCCACCCGCTCGGTCAGCCGCCCGTCGAGGAGCGGCGCCACGAACGCGCTCGCCAGCTCTTCGCGCGAGAGGTACGCGTCGACGGTCTCTCGGGCGTCGGCGACGCGGCGGAGCGGGTCGCGGCGGACGGCATCCAGGAGGGCGTCGAAGCGGCTCGGCGTGTGGTGGAAGAGCGGGATCGTCTCGTGGAGGCGCGGGGTGGGGAGGTCGGACAGGAGCCGGGCGAAGCGGGCGAACGCGAAGGAGGCCTGACGCGCCTCTTCGGGGGTCGTGACGGCGTCGCGGCTCGTCGCGCCCTCGACGAAGCGGTAGACGCGCCAGACGTTGCCGGCGCCATCGCGCGTGAAGCTCCTCCCGTCGCGCGCCGGGACCAGGGTGAGGCGCCGCCGGTCGAGGTCGACGGCGGCGTCGAAGTCGTCCACCCCGCCGGCTTCGAGCTTTGTCCGGACGTGGCGGGTGACGCGCTCCACGTTCTCCATCAGCCGCTCCGGCTCGCGGAAGATGTCGGTGTTGAGGCGCTGCAGGATGAACCGCGGAGGGGGCGCCGAGCCGCCGCAGACGACGAGGTACGAGTCGTTGATGTGCCCGGAGCCGTAGGGGGAGACGGACTCGACGGGGCCGGGGAGCGCGAAGGCGGACGCCGCGGTCCTGGGGTCGTTTTTGCTCATTCGGACTCGATTATCGGTCCGCCACTTCGTGTAGCATTCCGCGCTGTCGAACCCTCCAAGCTGCTCCTGCTCGGCGCGCTGAGCGTCGTCACCGCGATCTTCGTCGTGTTCTGGATGGTGTACGCGCGAAAGGGCGAGCCCCTGCGCGCCCCCACCCTGCTCGAGACGGCGCTCGGCTTCGTGACGAACTTCTTCGACACGCTCGGCATCGGCTCGTTCGCGCCCACCACATCGGTCTTCAAGCTGCGTGGCATCGTGCCGGACGAGAAGATCCCGGGCACGTTGAACGTGGGGCACGCCCTCCCCACGGTGGCGGAGGCGCTCATCTTCATCGCCATCGTCCAGGTGGAGATGACCACCCTCATCGCCATGATCGCCGCATCGGTGGCGGGGGCCTTGCTGGGAGCCGGAATCGTGTCGGGGTTCTCGCGACGGGCGGTCCAGGTCGGCATGGGCTTCGCGCTCCTGGCGGCCGCCGCGTTCTTCACGATGAAGAACCTCGGGCTCTTCCCGGGCGGCGGCAACACGCTCGGCCTGCATGGCGCCCTGTTCTGGGTTGGTCTGGTCGGGAACTTCGTCCTCGGGGCACTGATGTCCCTGGGCATCGGCCTCTACGCGCCCTGCATGATCCTCGTGGCGCTCCTCGGCATGAACCCCATCGCCGCGTTTCCCATCATGATGGGCTCCTGCGCGTTCCTGATGCCGGCGGGGAGCATGCGGTTCATCCAGAAGGACAAATACAGCCTCGCGCCGGCGATCGGCCTCACGGTGGGGGGCATTCCCGGGGTCCTCATCGCCGCGTATCTCGTGAAGTCTCTCGACGTGACGGTGCTCCGCTGGGGCGTCGTGGCGGTCGTCCTCTACACGGCCTTCGCGATGCTGAAGTCCGCGTTCGGGGCCCCGGCCCCGGCCAGCGCCTCCACCGCGTCGGCGTGACGTGAACCGGGAGGTCCCGATCCGGTCCGAAGCGGTCCACGTGCGCCCGCGCTGACTACGCTTCGAGCGCCTCGCCGATCTGCTGGATCAGCATCTTCGTGGAGAACGGCTTCGTGATGTACGACCGCGCGCCGAGCCGCAGCCCGAGGTCGCGCTCGGAGGGGCGGCTCATCGCGGTGAGCATCACGACGGGGATGTGCGCCGTGGACGGGTTCTCCTTCAGGATGCGGCAGAGGTCGAAGCCGGAGAGGCCCGCGGGCGACAGGGCGATGTCGAGGAGGACGATGTCGGGGCTCACCTCGCGGACGGCCCGGAGCGCTTCCTCGGGGCCGGTCGCCTCGTAGGGGATCATGCCGGTCAGCCGGAGCTTGAACGACAGGATCTTCAGGATGTAGGGCTCGTCGTCCACCACGAGAACCTTCCGCCCGACCAGAGCGCCCCCGAGACTGCTCATGCCTTCGATGAGCTTATCAGTCCCTTCGGCCCGGGCTGCCAAGAACCTCGGCACGAGGAACCGCAAGGCCGCGACCAGCGGCCGAGGGGAAGGGAGCTCGACGCCCGTGGGCGAGCGAAGCTCGGCCGCGGGGCACCGTCGGCGGACGAGCCGACGGCGTCGGGCGTGGGAAACCCGCCAGACGGGTTTCTCGATCAGCGGAGCAGGAGGACCACCGCGGCGGCGAGCTCCTTCGTGTGCGTGATGGTGACGTGAGCGCCCGTGACGCCGAGCTCCTCGGCACGCCGCGCGGCGCCGCCCGTGAGCGCGAGCCGCGGCGGTCCGCCGGACCTCACCACGGCGATGTCGCGGAACGCCACGCCGCGCATCCCGGTCCCCAGCGCCTTCATCGCCGCCTCCTTCGCGGCGAAGAGCCCGGCGAGATGCTCGGCGAAGACGGGCGATTCCGGGCGCCGCCGGATCTCGCCGGGGCCGAAGACGCGGTCGAGGAACCGGGCGCCGTGGCGTCCGTACGCGGCGGCGATGCGGGGCACCTCGCACAGGTCGATGCCGATCCCGGCGACGACGCGGCCGTGGGGAAGCGGGCTCTCGAGGACGCTCACAGGAGACGCAGCGCCTCGATCGCGCCCCTCGGATCGCCCTGGAAGGCGCCGATCCCGGCGACGGCCGCGACGTTGCTTCGACGGGCCAGCGGCCAGCTCGCGACGCGCTCCGCCGTGATCCCGCCCAGGACGTGGAGCAGAAGGGGAGGCAGCGCTCCGTCCAGCGTCTCGGGGCCGAGGGGCGCCCGATCGAGCGGCTTCGATGTGGGGGGATAGATCGGGGCGAGGAGCGCGAAGTCCGCCCCGTCGTCCGCGGCCCGCTTCACGTCGTCCCATGAATGGCACGAGACGCCGATCAGGAAGGGCGCGGGGAAGAAGCGCCTCACCTCCTTCGCCGGGAGGCCGGTCGACGGGAGCTGCACGCCCTCGGCGCCTCCCGCCACGGCCACGTCGGGGCGGCCGCTCACGAGGACGCGCGTCTGGGCGGGGAGGGCCTGTCGTGCCGCCGACACGAAGCGGAGCAGCTCGCGATCCGTCAGGCTCCGCTCCCGCACCTGGAAGAAGGCGGGACGGGCGGGCGCCGCGGCGTCGAGAAGGGCGACGAACGCCGCTTCGCCGCGTGTCGCGACGTCGGTGATGACGTGGACGTTCACTCGTTCGCGCGGTGGAGCTCGGGCGCCCGGAGCGCTGCCGCCCGCGCTGCTGACTCGCGCCGCCACGCCTCGAGGTCGAGGACCGCCACCAGGAGGTGCAGGAAGCCGAGCCCGGTGATGAACCCGCGGAAGTAGGGTGACATGAGCCACGCCTGGAAGACCCTCGGCGACGGGCTGACGACGCGGTCGAGCCAGAAGCGGCTCCAGGGGGACATCACCAGGAAGGCCCCTGCCTCCAGGAAGTAGAAGATCAGGAGCAGCTTGAGGGCGCGCGCCGCCCGGGACGTTGCCACCGGCGGATTGTACCGACGTCAACCGACCCAGACGCTGTGGACGAAGAGAAAGACATAACCCGCCTGGACCACGGCGCTCCCCACGAGGAGGGGCCGGAAGAGCGCGGGACGCGCCGCCAGGCCGCCGAGAACGGCGAAGCCCGGAAACGCGGGGAGGACGTAGCGCCCTCCGCTCTCGAGCGTCCCCGTGAGGAGGACGATCGCCACCGAGGCCGCCACGTACGCGGCCTCGGGCAGGAGCCTCGCGCGGAGGAGCCTCCACGCGAGGAACGCGAAGAGGACCAGGAGGAGCCCCTCCACCAGCGTGGTGGGGTTGCGGCGGAAGACGTGCCCCGTGGTGAGGTCGTCCACGACTTGCCGGACGATGATGAACGGTCCTTCGAGGGCGGACTTCGGCTTGTCGCTCCAGTTGTGCTGCGCGTTCACGAAGAGGAGAGGGTCGCCGTAGCGGAGCTGGAAGTGGAGGCAGAAGAGCGAGAAGCCCGCGAGCGGCGAGAGGCCGACGAGAGCTGCCGGGAGCGGCTTCTTCAGGCGGAGCCCGGCGAGCAGGAGGAAGGGGACGAGACAGAGGCCCGAGACGCGGGTGAGGCCGGCGAGAAGGCCGGCGAGGGCGGCCAGCCAGGGGCGATCCTCCTCGAGCGCCACCACGGCGAGGAGCGCGAGGAAGAGGAGCAGCGCTTCCGTGTAGACCGCGGCGAAGAAGAGCGACGGCGGGAAGAGGAGGAGGACCGCCAGCGCCGGCGCGGCTCGCTCCGCTCCGAACCGGCGTGTCACCCACCGGGCGAAGAGAGCCGCGGCGCCGAGGAGGCTCGCGGCGGAGACGAGGTTTCCCGCGAGCGACGTCTCGAGGCCCGTCTTCGAGAGGAGCCGCATCAGGAGCGGGTAGAGCGGGAAGAAGGCGTGGTTCGTCTGCTGCCCCTGCCGCCGCGGGGGTTCGTCGTAGCCGCGCTCCGAGAGGCCCACGTACCAGCCCGAGTCCCAGCGCGCGAGCGGGGTGACGCGCTCGAGCATCCCCGCGGGCCAGTCAGGCTCGTTGCCGAAGCCGGGCGCCAGGCGGGCCGATGCGAGAGCCACGATCCAGATGCCGGCCAGCCAGAGGCCGGCGACCGCGAGCGCGCGGCGAGCGGTCAATTCCGCGCCCCACGGCGGACGGTCGTCGTGAGGAAGCGCGACGCACCGGTGGCCTTCTCCTGGGTCACGGCGTAAAGCCAGACGCCCAGCACGGGCTTCCGCCCCCGGAGCGCATTCAGGAAGTTCACCTCGAGATAGACCTCCGGCGCCTTGGGCAGCCAGAACTCGCTCCACGGGTTGGCGACCAGCCACGGTACGCCGTTGGTCGCCCGCTCCTCGCGCAGGATCTCGCGGCCGTCCGGAGCGGTGAAGACGAACTCCAGCCGGAACGGGGCCGTGTCGCGCTCGGTCCACGGAAGGGTCACGCAGAAGTGGCTCGTCTCGCGGTCGTTCGAGACGAGCGGCCCCACGCGGAGCTGGTCGCCCGGACGGGCGAGGCTTCTGGCGTCGAGGACGGGCACGCCGAGCGGCGCCAGCGAGACACCGCCGCGCTTCCCTTCGATCGCGGCCGCCACGTCGAAGGGCCTGTCGCTGTCGAGCGTGAGCGACGAGACGGCCGGAAGGTCCAGCACGAGGGAAGGGATGGGCACGGTGCCGGTCGGTCCCAGCGTGAGGGTCTCCAGCTCGGCCGCGGGGTGGTTCGGCGGCCAGCGTCCGATCCGGATCTGCTGGCCGGCCTCGCCCCTCGCGGTGACGACGGTCCGCCAGGTGGTGTGCCGGCGCCCCCCGGCGCGGATGACCGCGGGGATGAAGAGGCTGTGCGCCCCGGGCTTCTCGCCGCCGCAGCCGGAGAGAGCCGGGATCAGGAGCGCGACCAGCGCGACGAGCCGGGCGCGCCTCATCCGGCCCAGATCCAGTTCACGAAAAAGAAGACGTACGCGGCCTGCGCCATGGCCGACGCGGCGAGCCAGAGCGGGAAGGCGATGCGATACCGCGAGAGCCCCGCGAGGATGACGAACGCCGGAAACGCGGGCAGCACGTAGCGACCGGAGCTCTCGAGCGTGCCGCTGAGGAGCACCAGTCCGACGAGCGAGGAGACGTAGAGCGCCTCGACGACGGGCCCCGTCTTCACGAAGAGCAGCACGTCCACGCCCTTCCTCTCCGAGGCCCTCTCGACGTCGTCTGGCTTCACGTCGAGGCGTCGCCCTCCGAGACGTATCCCGGATCGGACGAGGAGGAGGGCCAGGAGAGCGAAGAGCAGGAGGTAGACCCCCTCGTACATCCGGCCCGGGTCCCTGAAGAGCCTCCCGCTCGAGATGGCCATCGACAGGTCGCGGTAGATCAGGTAGGGCCCCTGCAAGGCCGATTTCTCGTACGTCGCCCAGTTGTGCTGCGCGGTGAAGAAGAGGAGCGGGTCGCCGAAGCGCTTGTAGAAATAGAGGCAGAAGAGGCCGAAGCCCATGGCCGGCGCGGCGCCGACGAAGAGGGCCCGTCCGAGGGCGGCGGCGTCCAGGCGTCCCGCCCTTTCGTAGCTGCGCCGGAGCGAGTCGAGGAAGAGGAAGGGCGCGAGGAGGAGGCCCGAGACGCGCGTGAGCCCGGCCAGGAGACCGCAGGCGGCCGCGATCAGCGGCCGCTCCTTCTGCAGCGCCCGGACGGCGCCGACGGAGAGTAAGAGGACGAGCGCCTCGGTGTAGAGGGCCGCGAAGAAGAAGGACGTCGGAAAGAGGAGGAAGACGAGGATCGTCGGTTTGACCGCCGCCTCTCCCCATTCGGCCTTCACCCACCCGGCGAGGAGGGGCAGCGTGCCGAGGAGCGCGAGGGCCGAGAGGAGGCAGCCGGCCATCGACGATTCGAGCCCCGTCGTCCGGACGACGGCGCGGATGAGGCCCGGGTAGAGCGGGAAGAACGCGTGGTTCGTCTGCTGCCCCATGCGCGAGGGCGGCCTCTGGTAGCCCTGCTCGACGATCCGCAGGTACCAGCCCGAGTCCCACCGCGCGAGCGGCACCGCCCGCCGCTCCAGATCGTATTGCCAGGGATGGCCAGGCCAGGGGCGAGGGTCGTTCGAGAGGAGGGCGATCCCCCAGATCCAGAGGAGCCACAGGAGTCCTGTGGCCAGGAGGCGCCGGCCGCTCACCCCCGTATCATCCGCGATTCCACGTGAGCGACAACGGCGAATGAACCGGCGCGAGTACGAGATCATGTTCCGCCACGAGGACCGGTACTTCTGGTACCGCGGCATGCGTCGCATCGCGAGGCGCCTCGTACCGGAGCTCTTCCTCCCCTCGGCAGGCCGGGTCCTGGATGCCGGCGCCGGAACCGGCGCGAACCTCTCCCACGTGAACGACGCCTGGGCCGCGACGCCTGCCGGAAGCGCTGCGCCACCCCGTTCCTTCGGTATCGACCACGCCTTCGAGGCGATCCAGTTCTGCGCCTCGCGTCGCCTGCCGAGGATGTCGCAGGCGTCCGCCGAGGCTCTCCCGTTCCTTTCGGAGAGCTTCGACCTCGCGACGAGCCACGACGTCCTCTACTGCCTGCCGGACGACGAGCGCGCCTGCCGCGAGCTGTTCCGCGTCCTCCGGCCCGGCGGCCTCCTCTACGTCACCGTGGCGGCGTACCCGTGGCTCTATTCCGAGCACGACCGCGCGACGCACGGACTGCGGCGGTACTCGCGCGCGGACCTCCTGGGCAAGCTCGCCCGCGCCGGCTTCGAGGTCGAGCGGACGACGTTCGCGAACGCGTTCCTCCTCGTCCCGATCGCCCTCGTGAGAAAGCTCCGGAGCCTCCTCTTCGCCGCCGACACCCGTGGCGAGTCCGTCTCCGACTTTCACCTGGCGCCCGGCCCGCTGAACGGCCTCCTTGACGGAGTCCTCCGTCTCGAAGCGTTCCTTCTCCGGTTCGGGAACCTCCCCGCGGGCGTGACGCTGATCGCGAGGGCCACGAAGCGCTGACCTGTCAGCTGTGGACGCCGGGCGCCTCGTGCCCCGACCGCTGGACGTACTCGATGTACGTGCCGCCGTAAGGGATCGGTCCCTCGGGGTTCAGCTCCAGGACCCGGTTCGCGAGGCCGCGCAGGAAGCCGCGGTCGTGTGAGACGAAGAGCATCGTGCCGTCGAAATCCTTGAGAGCGGAGACGAGCATCTCCTTCGTGGCGAGGTCGAGGTGGTTCGTCGGCTCGTCGAGGACGAGGAAGTTCGGCGGGTCGTAGAGCATCCGCGCGAGGACGAGGCGCGACTTCTCGCCGCCCGAGAGGAAGCGGATCGTCTTGTCGATGTCGTCGCCCGAGAACTGGAACGCGCCGAGGAGGCTCCGGAGCGCGCCGACGCTCTCCATCGGGAACTCGCCCTGGATCTGCTCCCAGACGGTCTTCTCGGGGTCGAGGAGGTCGAGCGCCTGCTGCGAGAAGTAGCCCAGCTTGCAGCTCGCGCCGATCTTCACCTCGCCCGAGTCGGGCGGAAGGACGCCGGCCATCATCTTCAGGAGCGTGGTCTTCCCGGCGCCGTTCTGGCCCATCACGCACCAGCGCTCCTTGCGGCGGATCAGGAAGTCGAAGGAGTCGTAGATCACGCGGCTGCCGTAGCGTTTCGACACCTTCACGAGGGCGCCCACGTCGTCCCCCGAGCGCGGCGGCTTGCGGAAATCGAACTTCACCACCGCGCGCCGGCGCGGTAGCTCGATCGTCTCGATCTTCTCCAGCTTCTTCACGCGGCTCTGCACCTGCGCGGCCTTCGCGGCCTGGGCGGAGAAGCGCTCGATGAAGCGGTTCTCCTTGGCCAGCATCGCCTGCTGCCTCGCGTATGCGGCCACCCGCTGGGCCTCGCGGAGCGCCCGGTCCTTCTCGTAGAAGTCGTAGTCGCCCGAGTAGGTGAGGAGCTCGCCGCCGTCCACCTCCACGATCTTCGAGACGACGCGGTTCATGAAGTCGCGGTCGTGGCACGTCATGAGGAGCGTGCCGGGAAGGTTCTTCAGGAAGCCCTCGAGCCAGAGGATCGACTCGATGTCGAGGTGGTTCGTCGGCTCGTCCATCAGGAGGACGTCCGGCCGGCCGAGCAGCACCTTCGCCATGGCGACGCGCATCTTCCAGCCGCCGGAGAGGGCGCCCACGTCGCCGTCCACCTGGTCGGCGTGGAAGCCGAGGCCGTCGAGCACCTCGCGGGCCCGCGCTTCGAGCTCGTAGCCGCCGCGCTGCTGGTACTCGCCCTGCACCTCGCCGAAGCGCTCGAGGATCCGGTCCATGTCGGCTGCCTTCGACGGGTCCGACATCGCGTGCTCCAGCTCGAAGAGCTCGTGGTGCAGGTCGCCCAGCCGCCCGCTCCCCGCGATGGCCTCCTCGATCACGCTGCGCCCCGACATCTCGTCGATCTCCTGGCGGAAGTAGCCGATGGAGAGCTTTTTCGGCACCGACACGTCGCCGTCATCGGCGTGCTCGGCGCCGGTGATCATCCGGAAGACGGTGGTCTTGCCGGCGCCGTTCGGGCCCACGAGCCCTGCCTTCTCACCCGGGTTGAGCTGGAACGAGGCGTCGAGGAAGAGGATCTGCTTGCCGTACTGTTTCGAGACTCTGGAGAACGAGATCATGGGGGGCGGACGATAACCGATGAGCGGCCGTAATGTATGCTCATGATGTATGCGTGAAGAGACGGCCGTTCCGATGAGCCGGACACAGGTTTACCTGACCGTGGAAGAGAAGAACGAGCTCTCGCGGGTGAGCGCCGAGACCGGTCGCACGCAAAGCGATCTGATCCGCGAGGCGCTGGACCGCTACCTGGGCGAGCAGGTGGCGTCGACGCGCCTCGAGCGCCTTCGTTCCGCGAAGGGGATCTGGAAAGACAGGGAAGACACCCGCCCGCTCTTCGCTAAGCTCCGCCGCGAGCTGGATCGTCGGGCCGCACGCTGAAGCCGGAACGCTACCTCCTCGACACGGACGTCCTGATCGACTACCTCCACGGTCGATCTGCCGCCGTCGCGTTCGTCGAGCGGCTGGCAGAGCCGTACATCTCCTCGATCACCGTGGCCGAGCTCTTCGCGGGCGCGAGGAACGACGCCGAGAGGAAAGCTCTGGATCGCTTTCTCTCGTCGTTCCGGATCGTAGCGGTCGACGGCCCGATCGCGCGGGCGGGCGGTGCCATCCGACAGGAGTTCGGGCGCAAGCACGGGACGGACCTCCCGGATGCCCTGATTGCCGCCTCGGCAGCTGCGGTGGACGCGACGCTCGTCACGTTCAACGAACGCCACTTTCCCATGCTGACACGCGTCCTCGTTCCCTACGCCGCGAGGTAGCGGCGCGGAACCTAGGGAAGCAGGAAGCCCGGGATGAAGCTCGCGTCGTTCGTGATGTTGTCGAGCTGGATGGCGTGGGCGGTGAGCGCGCCCCCCTCCAGGACCTCGAGGATCGCGGACGCGTCCGTCACCATGGAAGAGTCGCCGCCGCGGTGGGGGAGGTCCAGCTGCGTGAAGATGTCGTTCCACTGCACGGCGCTGAACGGCTGCAGGTAGAGGTCGCGCGTGCTGAGCCGGATGCCGTCGGGCGCGTAGAACGTGATCCGGCCGCGCGTCGCGCGGCCCGCCGTCTCCACGAAGCCGAGGTTCGTCCGGGTGGTGCCGGCGCCGGAAAGGAAGGTCAGGGCGATCTTCCGTCCGGGCGTCGCCTGCGTCCCCGTGGCGACGGGGTCGATGGCGAGGCCGTAGCTCCCCTTCTTCCCCTCGCTCGTGTAGGTGCGGGAGGACGCGACGAGCGTGGCGCCGTCGAGGGCCGTGAGGCGCAGGGCGCCCGACATGTCTTCCGGCGAGCCGAAGAGGACGCCCAGAGCGTCGACCAGGAGGCGCGTCTCGCTCCCCTGCAGCGGCACGATCACCGGATCGAAGGACGGGCCCACGGTCGGGAAATACGTCACCTTCACGCGGATGGGGTTCGTCGACGGGTTCGCGAGCTTGATGTCGGTCCGGAACACCGCCCCGAACTGGCCCGCGGCCTTCGACGCGGCCGAGATCAGGAGGTCGCTGACGGGGACGACACCGGTGACGTAGAAGCCGTCGTTGGTCTTGTTGTCGACGGCCGTCGAGTACGCCACGACGCGGCCCTTGCCGGAGACCACGCGGACCTCGAAGCGGTCGTTCTCGTCGGGCGCGGCGCCGATCGCTTCGTACAGGTCGTTCACCTGGAGCGACGACAGCGGCGGCACGATGCGGGAGATGGCGCCCCGGGGCGCGCCGAAACGGTCCTTGAGCGCGAGCTCCACGACGGTTCCCTGCCCGCTCACCTCGGTGAAACCGGCGTTCACGCGGAAGCCGTCGCTCCGGAAAGTGGGGATGAGGACGTGGGGCCGCTCGCCGAGGGCCACGCCGCGGCCGGGAGCCACGGAGTTGACGAAGAGACCGTACGCCCCGCCGCGAAGCGCGGTCGACTCGGTGCGGGCTCCGGCCACCACCGACGGCGGCGCGCTGAGGAAGATGGGGCCGTAGTCGTTCGTCCGGAACCCGTTGCCGAGGATGTCGGCGAGGATGCGGGTCCCGAGCGGGGGAATGGTCACGGTGAGCGAACGACCGGCCTCGGTTCCGTTCTGCCCGGCCGGCGTGTAGCGGAGCGTCACGTCGGCCGGCTTCGACCCGTCGGAGTTGAAGAGGCGGACGTCGGTCGTGTAGAAGGAGCCGAACCTCCCCGCCTGATGGCTCGACGTCGGAAAGAGCGCGGTGCGGGTGTCGAGCGGCGCGCTGGCGGTCGGCACCTCGGGCTCGATCTGGATGGACCAGGACACCAGCTTGCCCGTGCGGCCGGCGACGGTGTCGAGGATGCGGAGCTTCCAGAGCCCGGCCACGGGCTTTCCCGAGAAGGCCGAGAGCGCCTCGATGGGAGCGCTGGTCCGCCCGAAGATCTCGCGCACGGCGTGGCCCGGCTCACCG
>Ga0154020_10003474_pt1 | contig 18943 bp, 8 predicted proteins | sample Klosneuvirus_201_FD_109709 | JGI IMG/M metagenome (GOLD analysis project Ga0154020, IMG submission 109709) | Active sludge microbial communities from wastewater, Klosterneuburg, Austria - Klosneuvirus_20160825_MG | ecosystem: Engineered > WWTP > Aerobic digester > Activated sludge | place... | reverse complement strand
TGTGGATAGCCTTGCTGTGGCTGCGCAGGATAGGGCGCTGGCTGCGGAGGACCCGGCTGCGGGTAGCCCGGCTGCGGGTAGCCTGGCTGCGGGTAGCCGGGTTGCGGCGCGCCCGGCTGCGGGTAGCCGGGTTGCGGCGCGCCCAAAGTCGGCAGCCCCTGCCCTTGCGGATACGCCTTCGCGAACTCTTCGCGGGCAGCGCCGCAGCGATTGACGCGCTGATAGCCGAGGAACGCGCTGACACCCGCGAGCGCCGTGAGGAGCCCAAGACCGATCGTGGCCTCGGTGCGCTGATCGTCGGCGCTCTTGTCGGGGTTGTTGATCACGTACTGCTCGTCGCTCTGACTGATCGCGGAGAACATGCCGATGCCGAACAGCAGCGCGAGCGCGCCATCGACGGCGGGCCACGTCATCGACTCCGTGCACAGCGGATACGCGCGTGGTGGCGTGCCGAGATCCTGCGGGCCGCGTACGAGCAGGAGCGAGCAGCCGCTCGACAGCATGGAGATGACCGCGACGAGCGCGACGGCGCGTTTCATGATGACCCGATCCCATCGTGCACCAGACCGCGCGCGGCGATGTGGCAAAACGCTGTCGCTACCCGGGTCTCACCTGACGGTCTGCTCACGGAGCGAGATCGATCTCGCGCGGGACGGGCCCGAGCGTGTCGTCGACGCTGGACCACGCGGCCTCGAGCGTCGCGCGTCCTGCCGGATGCACGAGCGCGAGCCGGTTCTTCGCGAGATCGATCATCCAGCTCACGTTGTTCCAGCTGCCGACGAGCATCCCGAACTGGAAGTGCCACACGAACGGTCGCCCGCGGCTATCGTCGTCGGGCTTGCCCTTCATCTCGTCGATGCGAATCGCGTAGGCGCCGTCGAACTTCCCGGTCTCGCCGTCGAAGCCGAGGAGGAGGTCGCCGTCCGCGGTGTCGAGATCGAAGTAGTAGTGCGTGCCGACCACGATGAACCCGGAGGTCATCGATCTGGACAGCGTCAGCGCGATCGGTTTGCTGTGCCACGTGTCCTGTCCGGTCTCGAGATCGACCACGTGGATCACCCCCTTGCCGTTCTGGGGCTCGTCGAGAAACGGCAGGTAGCGCGCGGGGACGGCTCGAAAGTAGGCCGCGAGCGGCGAGGTGCGAGCTTCGCCCCAGTGAACCTTCGAGCCGATCGGCAGCGACCATGCCAAATGGTCTGCGCCGATGCGCGTCGCGTGGAGGCCGAGATCGTCGATGTGAAGCACGAGATCGCGATAGATCGCTGGACCGACCGACACGACCGAAAGGCCCGAGCTGAGCGACGCGACTCGAGCGAGCGTTCCTGCACGCATGTCGACCTTGCCGAGCGCACGCTGGTATTCCGGCTCGTCGATGCCGGCGTAGAGGCCGGCGGACGTCGCGAGCGGCGGAACTCGCCACGAGCACGCGATGGTCCGCACGGTGCCGGTCGCGGGATCGATCAGCGCGAGCGTTCGCGCGTCTTCGGCCGTCACGACGATCTGGCCATCGACGAACACCGGTCCGCCGGGTCCGAGTGTGGATACGGGCACGTTCGCGACCCAGCGCTGTTGTCCACTCGCCGCCTCGAGCGCGACGATCGACGTGCCGCGCGAGGCGCGAGGAGTCGCGTTGACGAGCACGAGGCCTTCGTGGCGCCACATCGCGAACGAGTGGCTCTGAGTCACGGCGGTGAACTGGCGTTTCCAGAGCGGCCGTCCCGATGCGAGGTCGTGCGCGAGGAGAACGGGCTCGCGGTCGGTGGTCGCGCCGAGGTCCGCGGTCGCGACCACGATCTGCGACTCGGTCACCGCGAGGCGCTGGAGATCGATGATCCGCTCGAGGACAAAGCCGTCGAGCTGCGTCGTCCACAACATCGCGCCGGTCGCGCCGTCGTACGCATCCATCGTCGAGAAACGCTTGCCGATGGGGTCCTTGAACGTCGGCTGATACACCACGACGAGATCGAGAACGTCGTCGGCATTCACACGCGCGACCGCGACCTCGGCGACCTTGTCACGGCGCGCGAGCTCGATCGCCCCGTCACGCTTCCCGCACGCGGCAACAGCGAGCACGAAGAGCCACGCGCGCATCAGTCGTCGTCGTCGGTGAGTGGCACGTTCGAGTACCCCTCTTTGCGCTTCTGCATCGCGCGCTTATCGGCATCCGCGCGCGCACCCGTGGCGCTTCCGATCTCGGTCAATCGCGTCTGACCGGGCGAGCCGATCTTGCCGAACTTGATGTAGTGCTTCGATCCGACGACCTTGACCTCCCAGAACTTTCCTTCGTCCTCGTGCTCGAGGCGCACGCGGAAGTCCTGGGTCGTCGCGGGCCGCGTCGGCGCTTCACCCGCGTCGTCGTCGTCGTCATCGTCATCATCGTCGTCGTCGGGTGGCGGCGGCGCGGACTTCTTCGCGACCGGCGGTGCGGCCACGGGCGCCGCCTTCGCGGGGACCTTGGTGACCGGCTTCGCACCGCTACCGATCGGCGCGGGGTGCTTCACGTCGATGCGCTCGCCCACGTACGACGGAAAGCGCGGCACACCGTCGTCGGTCAGCTCCTGGTAACGAAACGTGATCACGCTGCCGATCTTCGGCGGGTTCGCGCGCTCCTTGTCGGAGAAGCCCGTGCCGACGTTGAACTTCGTGCCGTCGGGCAGCGAGCAGATCAGCGCGCCGAGCCGACCCTTGTGCTTGCCCGATCCGTCGGCATGGCCGATCACGCGCGCTTCCGCGTCGTGGAACGTCTTCACCTTGAGCAACGTCGTCGAGCGACCGATCGCGTACTTCGATTTCGGCTGGCGCAACATCAGGCCCTCGCCCCCGAGCCCCTCGACACGCGCCAGCTCTTCTTTGAGGTGGTCGACGCCGCTGCACTCGACGTGATCGAGCACGCGTGCGTGCGGTGTCTGGGCCTTCGTGATCACCTTCTTCGCGTGCGCCATGCGGTCTTCGAACGAGCCCTTCGCGTTGGGAGCGTCGAAGATCACGAACGAGACGTTGCGCCACTCCTGTCCCGCGGCACCGGACTTCACGATGCTCGTCGTCTTCGAGAACATCTTGCGACCGACCCACAGCTCGCCGTCGAGCGTGTCGGCCGGCAGATCGGAGACGAACCAGTCCGGCGCGAAGAAGCGATTTCCAAGCCGCGAGGTGAACGTCTCGCCGTCCCAGTACGCGCGGATGCCGTCGAGCTTCTCGCTCATCCACCAGCCGGTCGGGTCGTGGTCGGTCTCCCACTTGTGCGCGAGCAAGATCGGTGGCGCAGTGTCCTTCTTGTTCGCGCCGCTGGACTTCGATCCGCCGCCGCTGCTCGTGGCCGCGGCGCGAGACGCGACGAGCGTTCCGAGGCGCGCCGTCTCGGCGATGTCACCGAGATAGGCACGCAGGTGTTTGCACGTGCGGCGATCGACGGTCGCGCTCTGATTCTTCCACGCGGGGCAGCTGCACATGTACACGTCGCCCTGGCGCGAGAGCGTGTACATGCTCGACGAGCCCTGGACCTCTACCTCGTCACCGTCGTCGAGTGTCTTCGGGCCGTCGTCGTCGTCGTCGGGCATCGAACGAGATGATAGCGGCTATTTGTAGCCTTCACCGCCGAGCGCCTTCTTCAAGCGCTCGAAGGCCTTCTTCGCGGCATCGGGGTTCGCGTAGGTCTCGACGGAGTCCATGTGGACCGTGGTGCCGTCGATCCACACGTAGGTCTCGACCTTGCGCGCGCCGGCGTCGAGCACGAGCTTCGTCGCGCTCGCCGGGCGGCCGCTGGCAGCGGCGGCGGGCTTGGGAGCCGGCGCGGCGGCCTTCGCCTTCGGCGGCGGCGCGTCATCCTCGTCGTCGCTGTCCCCATCATCGGCGTCGTTGTCCTCGTCGTCGTCGCCGCCCCCTCCGCCACCGCCCGCGTCGACGTAGCCCTTCTTGCGCTTCTCTGCGACGAGCTTGTTGTACTCCTTCGTCGCCGCGGACGCGTCGCCGAAGTCTTTGACCTGGGTCTGACCGGCCGAGCCGATCTTTCCGTAGTTCACGTAGAGCGTCTGTCCCTCGGTGCGCGCGCGCCAGAACTTGCTCGACGTTCCTTCTTCGAACTCCAAGTGAACGGTCCAGTCAGACATCAGCCATCACTCCTTTGCTGACTTGCCATCGCGCGCGGCGATCAGCTTCTTGATCCGCGTCATGAATGCTTCGCCCTTCGCGCGGTCGGACATCATCACGAACGCGGCGAGGCCGGCGAGATGCTCGAGCGACTCGCCCTTGCCCTCGCGACCGAGCTCGCGGTTCTTGATCGCAGCACGCAGGTGGCGAACCGTGGACCGCGGCACGCGTGCGGATGGAACGGTGTCCGGTGCCTTGTTGACGACGAGCCCCGTGACCTTCTGCCGCGAGCCATCGCGCATGACGCGCGTCTTCTTGTCGTGGATCGTGAAGCCCTCGGCGCGAACGATCATCTTGACCGCGCGCATGAGGCCGCCGATCTGCGTCTTCGTCTCGCCGTGCCACGAGAACGTCAGATCGTCCGCGTAGCGCGTGTAGCGAGCACCGAGCTTGCGCGCGAGGCCCGAGAGGCGGCAGTCGAGACGGAAGCACAGCGCGTTCGTGATCGACGGGCTCGTCGGTGCGCCTTGCGGCAGCGAGCGCGGCCCCGTGGCCACGTAGTGCTTCTTGCCATGCGTCTCGACCTCTTCGCGCGGCGACTCTGTCGCCAGGAGCGCCATCAGCGTCGCGACCTGCTCCGTGAGGCCCGCGCGGCGCAGCAGGCCGCGCACGCGGCGCATCGTCACCGTCGGATAGAAGCCGAGGATGTCGAACTTCACGACGGCCTTCGCGTCGGCGTGAACGACCGCGTTGGTCAGGATCGATCGGCCCTTGATGAAGCCATGTGCGGCGCCGTGCACCGGGAGGTGCTCGGTGATCTCGCGCATGATCCAGCGCTGCGCGGCCTTGAGCTCTTTCTTCGGCGCGCTGATCAAACGCGGCGAGCCGTCGCGCTTGGGAACGAGCCAGCGACGGTAGTGCGTGCCGGTATCGACATCGCGGTGATACGTCATCCAGCGCAGGCGCGAGATCGAGAGGCCGAGCGCCTTCGCGAGCGAGTCGACATCGGACAGCGTCGGAAGCGCGTTGTCCTGGAGCGCCTTCGCGGGATCGTCGGCATCGAAGCGATCGACATCGGCGGTGTCGTGCCAGAACACGCCCGGGCCGAGGTGGACGATGTGCGACCGCTTGTACGCGTTCCACGCGCGACGATAGAGGTCCTTGCGGACGCTGCGCTCTTCTTCGCGGCGCGCCTTGTACTGCTTCTTCTCGGCATCCGTCATCGACGACGGGACGCCCGGATCGGTCAGCCCTTGCTTCGCGATCTGGGCATCGACCCATTCGCGAATGCCGCCGGCGGCGGCGACATCGGCCCAGCGAAGATCATCGACGGCCATCGTGGCCTCCGTCGTCGATCGAATTGGCTGAGGAATGAACTGCGCTGCGCTCGATCGAGCTGGCTGATGAATGAACTGCGCTGCGCTCGATCGAGCTGGCTGATGAATAGGGAATGGAGAACAGAGAACAGAGAATAAAAATGGAGGAGGAGTCGGTTCCGCTACATCCCTCATGGGACACGGTAGGCTCACCGGTCTGCCGGCCGGACGGGGTCATCCCGAACAGCTCAAACCTCGGTGGCGTGGTTGGTCCAGCTGAGCTGTTCGGGATGACCCCGTCCGGCCGAGCAGACCAAGAACAGCCTACCTTGTGGAGAATGACCACTGACTTTGCCCGGACGGCGCGACGCCGCCCTTGCGCCGAAGCGCAGGCTAACGGATTCGACTCCTCCTCCAAAACTGGTTGCGCGAGCTTGCGAGCGCACTCATGTACAGCGCCACGATCGTGGCGGTTAGGGGGTCTGGTCAAGCGACCAGCAGGATTAGTCCTGGGTCGCATCGAGATATCCTTTCGTCGCGAGCGTCTGAAGGCGCGTGAAGTACTCGCCGCGCGCGTCTTCCATGGTGTCGAACTCGAGTCGCTGCATGCGTAGCGCTTCGCCGAGGCCATAGCGCGCGGTCACCGTCCTGCCGTCGAGCGAGAGGCGGTAGGTCTCTGCCCCCTTCTGCGTGCGCTTCATCAGCACGCGCGTCTCGGCGGTGATCATCGCGCGGCCCTCGTCGGTCTGCCGGGCCGCTTCGAGGCGCGCTTGCTCGCGCGCATAGGCGACGCGCAGTGCGATCATGTGCTCGCACGGGCCTTCCTTGATGCCGCTGCGCCGGAACACGCTGCACGTGCAGCTCGCCGCGGTCGTGCGCGCTTCGCGATCGATCGTGAAGCTCGGATGAAACGTGCGATGCGCTTTTTGGTCGACGACCTGGCCCTCGATCGTCCGTCCCTCGGCTCCGAGGTCGTGCACCTTGGTCAGCGTCACCGCGCCGGCCTCGCCGAGCAAGCGGTGCGCCGCGGCCTCGCGCGCGTCGCGGAACTTGAGCGCGCTGGCGGGCGGCGGGTTCGCGACGAGCGCACGCGCGAACAGCTCGCCCGTCGCCAGATCGCGGCCGAGCTTTAGCTGCGAGAGTCCCGCGAGCACGGTGCGCCGCACCGTCGTCTCGGGCGTGCCGAGCTTCTGCGCGAGCGCACCGAGCGTCGCGGGTGCGTCCGCGAGCGAGCCGATCACCTTCGCAACCGCGACGTCATCGTCGTCGGCTGCGAGCATATCGAACGTCGAGATACCCGCCCAACCCGCGTCCGTCCACCCGGACAGCGCCAGCGACAGCGTCGCATCGCCGAGATCCACGACGTACACCGCCGGCAAGCCGGGCCCCGCGATCGCGACGTCGAGCCGCTTCGCGTGAGGCAACACGCGCGCGAGCACGTTCAGTCGATTGCGGCCCCAGGTGCGGATGATCCGCGGCTGGTTGCCTTTGTACGGACCACCGGTGCCACGCACCACGAGGTCCCACGGCTCGAGCACCAAGCGCGGCGTCTCGCCGGGCACGAGCTCGTAGCGCAGGCCGCGCGGCGCGGTCTTCGCCTTCCGCATGCGGAGCTGGAGCAGCACGTTGTACAGGTCGATCGGCCCGAGCTCGAAGCGATCGACGGCGAGCAGACTCGCGGCCTGCATCTGACCGAACGCGCGGAGCCAGCGCAGCGGCACCGTGCGCGACTTTGCCGTCGTGGGATCGATCGGGGCGAACGCGAGCGTCGTCGGGCGATAGCTGCGGATGCGACCGAGCGTCCCGAGCGCCGCGCCGAGATCGACGAACGTCGTCCCGGTCGCGCCGCCGATGTCGCCGGGATGATCGGCATCGACCAGCGCGGCCGGTCGCTTGAACACGAGCTGCGCGTACGTGCTCTCGTCGCGCGAGAGCGCTTCGATCCGCACGGCGTCGCGGCTGATCGTGAGCACCGGATCGAGCGGCTCGTCTTGCTTCGCCGCCTGGCCGTACTGGAGCGCGAGGTATTCCTTCTGCGCGTCCCACACCTGCTTGCTGACGCCCTTGCCGCGCGCGATGAGGTACGCGAGGTACTCGGCGCGATCGCTCGCCTTGCGGCGCAGATCGCTCGCGAGGACGTCGCCCATCGCGAGCAGCGCGTCGCGCACCACGCCCGGTCGATGCAGTCGCGCGCTCAGCGTCGCGCCGCCGCGCTCGCCGTCGGTCGGGATCGCGACGCGCGCCGATCCGTCGGCGGCGATCGTGGTCTTCGCCGCGCCGAACGAAACGGGGATGGATAGGCTATCGCTCACCGCGAGCGGCCTCCCGTGAGATCAGCGCTCGCACCGACTGCCATCGCGGCGGCCTCGTCGAGCGACGACAAAGATCCGCGGGCCAGCGCGGCGGCCTGGTCGAGCGACGACGACGATCCGCGCGCGAGCGCGACGGCGCCATCGAGTGCCGGCGACGATCCGCGGGCGAGCGCGACGGCGCCATCGAGCGCCGGCGACGAGCCGCGCGCGAGCGTCAGCACGAGCACGTCGTCGTCGGGTCCGGTATCGACCGCGTCGAGCGCGTCTCGGACGGCGGCGACATCTCGGCGATCGACCGCCGTGCGGATGCTCTCTCGCTCCAGCGCGGAGGCGTCGCCCGTGTCGCTCTCGCGTCCCGCAGGCATCACCGACGGGGGCGTCGTGCCCGCCGCGAAGCGACGCAGCGGACGCGTGTCCTCTTGTTCGATCGCCTGCACGATCGCATCGCGCTCCGCGCCGAGAACGCCGTGGCACGCATCGACGACGATGCTCGGAACTTCTTCGCGCAGGACGTCGTCACGAAGATCGATCGCGGAGGTCGCGATGTCCTGCGTGTTCGTGGTGGGCCGCATCACGACCGCGCGCGGCTTGGCCGCTGGAACGTAATCGAAGCGACGATCGGGCGCGGATGTCTCCACCGGCGACTCGACGAGTCGCGCGTAGTGAACGCCTGCGATCGGGGTAGTGCGCGAGTCAGTCATCGTCGTCGTCGTCCTCGTCGTCGTCGTCCTCGTCGTCCTCGTCGTCCTCGTCGTCGCCGCCATCGTCGTCGCCGTCCTCGTCGCCACCGCCGTCGTCGTCGTCGTCGTCGTCGTCGCCGCCATCCTCGTCGCTGTCCCCACCGCCATCGTCGCCGTCACCGCCACCCGACGCGGCTGCGCCGCCCGAGCTCTCGCCGCGCTTCGGCTTGTCCTGGCCCTCGGCGAACACCTTCCCCTCGCGACGCAGGATGCGCTTGAGCGCCTTCCACGCAGCGAGGCGAACCGCGTCCTCCTCGGTCTGATCCTTGTGGATCGTCTCGAGCGCCTCTTTGATCGCGGCGCCGCCGAGTGCACCGAGCGCACCGATCGCGGCGAGCCGCCCGTCGTGTCCCTTGGTGCGGGCGATGGCGAGGAGCTCGATCGTGCGTTGCCCGGTCAGCGAGATCGCGAGACCGATCCAGCGCGTGTCGGCCTTCGCCACCATGTCGCTCGCGAGCGCGGGCCACGCGACGAGTGCCAACGGAGCGACGGTGGACGCGTCCGCACGCGAGCCGAGTCCGCGAACGAGATCGGCCGCGGATTGCGGCGCGCGAGCAGCGACGGTCTCGGCCGCGATCGAGCGGACCTCGCGATCGACATCTCCGATCGCGGCGGCCAGTGTCCGCACCGCGGACGAGCTCCCGGCTTCCGCGAGAACGGCGGCGGACTCGCGACGAACGTTCGCGGGCGCGCGATCGTCGCCGACGGCCGAGGTCGCCGAGGCCTCCACGGCGACGGCCCCCTGTGCGCGAACACGACGCGCGGCCCACAGCGATGCGTGCCACGCCGCGGTCTCGGTCGACACGCGCGACGTGACGTTGCGCGCGACGGCATCACGCCAACCAGCTTCGCCGCGCGCGGTCGCGGCGGTGACACCTTCGGCGAGTTGGCCGGCGGCGGCGGCGCCGACGATCCACGCGGCCTCGGTGCGCGGCAGCGGATCTTCGCCACGAAGAGCGGCATCGAGCTCCGCGCGCGCGGTCGTGATGACTGCATCACCGCGGCGGATCAGGCCCTCGCGCAGCATCTGACGAACGTCAGCGGAGGCGATGCCACCGAGGCGCGAGACAAGGATCGCGGGATCACCGGCGGTCGCGAGATAGGTCGCGGCCGGACGCTGGATCTCGGAGTAGAGCGAGCCGAGAGCGAGCAGCGAGACCCGCGTGCGATCCCCACCGAGCACCTTCCCGAGCGAGTCGATGGCGACCTTGCGGATGCTCCAGTTCGCGTCGTCGAGAAGCTCCGCGAGGACGGCCTCGCTCGTCGGTGCAGCCGCGAGGCCGAGCTGCGCGATCGCGTGGACACGCACGTCGTCCGACGCGTCTTGGTCGGCGGCCACGCGCTCGATCAGGCCGAGCTTGCCCGCGTAGCGCAGGCCCGTGAGTGCACGAATGCGGAGGACCGCTGGACCCGCGAGGGCGATGCGCTCGAGGCGCGCGTCGATCTCCTCGGCGTCATCCCCCGAGAGTGCCGGCAGCAAGCGACCGAGCGCTTCGACGGCGGCGGGCGTGAGTTGGCGCGACGCTTCGTCGTCGGGCTCCGGGTCGAGCAGCGGCTTCAAGTGCTCGAGCGCCCGGCGATCACCGAGCGAGCCGAGCGCGAGCAAGGCGCGATCGCGTTCGAGTCCCTCGCCTGCCTTCGCGACGAGGAGCAACGGTTGGAACGCTTCGGGGCGCTTGCGCGCGGCGAGGCCGAGGGCGGCGGGGAGCACGAGCTCGCGGCGACCACCGCGCAGCGCGGACTCCAGGGCGGCGAGCGTGGCGCTCGGTACGTACTCGGCGCGGAGCGCGAGGGCTTCGGCAGCGGCGGTGCGCACGGTCGCGTCGCGATCCGTGAGTAGCTTCTCGAGGACGACCTCGGCGCCGCGATCGTCGATGTCACCGAGCGACTGCGCGACGGCAATCCGCACGCTGATGATCGGCGAGCGCGCTACATCGGCGAACGCGCGCAGCGCGAGGGTCTCGAGGTATCGCACGCGCGTCCGACCGTCGGGCAACGTGCGCGGCTTGGCGGTGCGATCGCGGACGATCTGCTTGATCGCCTCGAACGAATCGCGTGCCTCGGACTCGAGCTCGCCTTCTTTTCCCGCGGCGATATCGACGACGAGCCGCGTGATCGTAGGAATCGCATTCGCGTGACCGAGCGCACCGAGCGCGTTCGTGAGCGCGTGACGATCGGCGCTGCGATCCGGATCATCGTCGATGCGAGCGGCGATCGCGTCGCTGGCGGCCGCGGCGGACTCGGGCTTGTCGGCCAGACCGACGAGCGCTTTCACCGCTTCGTAGAAGTGGTTGTCGTCGCGCAGGAACGCGCCGAGCACGTCGACGCCGAGGCTGTTGCCCTTGCTCGCGAGCGCCACCGCCGCGCGGAGGCGAAGGTCCGCGTGCTCGCTCGCGAGAGCGGCGATCAGCGCATCGGTGATCGCGGGCGTGGGCTCCGCCGCGGTCGCGAGCTGCTTGACCGCGGCGAGCCGCACGTCGCCGTGCTTGCTCTGCGCCGCGATCAACTGCGGCTCCGCACTGCCCGCAGGGAACAACTTCGGCAGGCGCATCTGCGCGTACGCGCGCGTGTCGCTATCGTCGGCGTCGAGGGCCGCCCGCACGAGTGCAGCCGCGCGATTGTCACCGTCGGCGGCGAGCGCGACGAGCTCGTCGATCGCGGCCTTGCCGAGATCCGCGGCGCCGTTGATCGCTTGCGCGAGCGGTGCGAGCGCACCCACGGGATACAACGAGCGCAGCGCGGCCATCGCCGCTTGGCGCACGAGATGATGCGGATCGCCGACCGCGTGACCGAGCACGGGTAGTACGGCATCGACACCGACCGCATCCTCGCGCGCGAGGTCGAGCAAGCGGCCCACCGCATCACGGCGCACGCGATGGGTCTCGTCGGCTGCCCCCTTCTCGGGAGCCTGGCGCACGAGGCCCGCGTACACGCCGAACACGAGGCGCTGCGCGGCCGATGCATCGACGACGTTGTCGTCGCCCGCGCGCACGAACAGTTTCGCGATCGTCTCGAGCTCCGTCGCTTCGGGATCGCGGCGATCACCGACGAGCCGGCGCAGCCAACCGGTGCGCCGCGACACGCGCGCCTCGGTCGACCACGAGGTCATCGCGACCGGTGCGCCACGCGATGGTCCCGCGAGGCGTTGCGCTTCCTTCCAGAACGTCAGCGGCTGGTTGCGCAGCCCGAGCACCTGCGCGGCCGCGTAGCGCAGGCCCGGCTGATCGGACGCGATCGCATCGGCGAGCACCTGGAGGATCTGCGCCCGGCGAGGGACCGCCGGCCAGTCCTTCATGTCGGTCGCCTTCTCCGGCTTCCTCGGGCCGACGATCTCGGCGACGAGGTCCGTCAACGCTTGGTCGCGAGCCTCGCCGGCAGCGCGGCGCTCGAACACGCGGGCGGCGACGAACCGGATCTCGGGCGACGGCGACGACATCGCGTCGACGAGCAGATCGGGCGCGATGCCCGCCGCCGCGAGCGCCGCGTCGCGCGCGACGATCACCGCGAACGCGAGGTCCTGGATCTCGCGGTCGCGATCCTCGAGGCCCTGTCGCAGCCCGCGAACACCGTCGGGACCGAGCGCGACGAAGCCGACGATGGCGCCGATGCGCAGCGGTCGATGATCGTGCTTCTGCGTTCCGGCGAGCACCGGCAACGCGCGCAGATCGCCGAGCTTCGCGAGACCTTCGCCGCCCCACGACCGCACGGGAAGATCGGGATGACCGAGCAGACCGAGCAGCGCCGCGAGCGCTTTCTCGTCGCCGATTGTCGCCGCGGTCGCGATGCCGCGAGCTCCCATCTCGCGCACGATCGGATCCTCGTCGTCGATCAGCCCCTGCTGGAACGCGATCGCTTGTGGCTCACCGACGTCGGCGAGCGCACGCGCGGCGCGCTGGCGAATGACGTCGGGCGGCCGATTGTGATCGGTCTTCGGGATCGAGAGGATCCGCTGCATCGCGGGAATCGCGCGCGGATCGCGACGCGCACCGCACAACTCGCCCGCGCGAACTTGCAGCTCCCAGAACAGGGATGTCCACGCGATGACGAAGCCCTCGGCATCGGTCGGTGCGACCGCGTCGAGCGATTCGATCGCGGCGAGATGCACCGGCGGGTTGTCATCTTTGACGAGCGCGACGAGCCGATTGCGAACCGACGCTGCGGGAGCCTTTGCCGCGCCCTTCGCGCCGGCCGCGCGCACGGCGACCGCAGGCGACGACATCGCGGCGAGGTGAATCTCGGGCGCGATCGCGACCTCGGGACCGTCGTCGGGCTGCTTCGTCAGAGCGGCATACGCGGCGAGGCCGACCTGCGCCACGGGATCGCTGACGAGCCCACGCAGCAGCGCATCCATCTGCGCGTTCGACTGCTTGCCCTGGCGGCGGCGATCGATCTCGTTGATCACCTGCGTGCGCAGATCCGCGTGCCGGCTCTTCGCACCGCGCGCGAGCGGGACCAGCGGATCCGCCGAGTGCCACGCCCACAGCGTGCGGAACGCTTCGGTGCGAACCTTCTGCGCCTCGTCGTCGAGCGCGTCGCCGAGGAGCGCAGCCGCTTGCGCCGCCGCTGCATGATCGCTGGAGCCCGGCGCACCGATGCGCACGAGGATCTGCAGCGCGCGCACGCGGATGTCCTCTTGGCTCGTACGCAGCGCGATGTTCGCAAGCTCGAGCTCCGCTTGGACGCCACCCGCGGCCGCCGTCTTCGCCAACGCGTCGAACGCGAAGCTACGGACCTCGGTGTCCGGATCGTCGAGCAGCCAGGTCAGGCGCGCGGCGAGTCGATCGTCGTCGGGCCACTTCGCGAGCGCGGTGACGAGGTTGCCGGTCGCGTGGCGACGCAGCGCGGGATCCGCTTCGCGCGTGAGCTGCAACACCGCACCGACGGCGCGCGGATCCCCGAGCGCGAGCAAGCAGCCGGCCCCACGGATCGCGGCGTCCGCGTGACGGCACGCGAGCTGCGCGAACAGCGGCTCGAGCTCTTCGTCCTCGAGCGCGCCCGGATCCGGCGGTGGTGGCGTCGTGAGCTGGAACTGTGCGGTGACCTGAGTCCAGAACGCCTTGACGCTCGGGACCGCGGCGAGCAAGCGCCCCGCGAGTCGGGGCCGCATCGCGACCGAGGACATGAACGCCGAGCTGCGGACGCCGGCGTCGGCGTCGTCGAACGCACCCGAAGCGAGCGCGCGAGCCTCGGCATCGTTGGCGCCTAGGATGAAGCCGAGATCGAGGAGCGCCTGGGCGCGCACGTCCGGCATTCCGCGAGACAGCGCCGTTCGCACCGCGTCGAGCGGCGTCTTGGCAACCTGGCGCAGCGCCGAGTACGCGCGGCGGCGAACGTTCGGGTGATTGTCGCGCAGCGCATCCGCGATCATGCTCGCCGCGATCACGCTCGTCGGCGCGAGCGGCATCAGCGCCTCGACGGCGCGCACGCGAACATCGTCGAAGCTGACCGCGAGGCCCGCGCGGATCGCGGACAACGGCTGATCCGTCTCGAGGTCGCGCAGTGCGTGGAACGCGGCGCCGCGGAGCTCGGGCTGTTGCGCGGCGAGCGCTGCACGCAACGCCGGACGCGACAGCCGGCGGTTCGAGCGCACCATCGCCTGCGTCGCGGCGACGCGCACTTCGGGCGGTCCGCTCGCGAGCGCGAGGTCGAGTAGCACGCGGGCTTCGTCCTCGGCGAGCGCGGTCAAGAAGCCGAGCGCCTCGAGCTTCACCTTCACCGCGGCCTTGGGATCGCGCAGCGTCGCTTCGTAGGCGTCGAACGCGGACAAGAACACGGTCGGCTCGCCCGCGAGATCGAGATCCGCGCCGATCGGCGTCGACCAGACCTTGCGGTTCGTGCTCGTCGCCCATAGCCGCCCCGCGGCTTTCTCGATCTTCGCGACCGGTCCCGGCGCGAACGCGATCGATGTGACGGGACCGATGCCCGGCTCGATCGTCTTCGGGCGGCGCGCACCGTCGAGGAACCACAGCTTGAGCACCCCGTCTTCACCGGCGCTGAACATGCGGCGCGGCGATTCGCGGCCCGCGTCGTCGACGATCAGCGGGCCGAGCGCGAGTCCGCGGACCGCACCTTGGTGACCGAAATCGCCGCTGCGATCCGTGGGCTCGACGTCGCCGACGACGTAGCACATGCGGATCGATCCATCGCCGCAGCCGATCACCGCGCGGCCATCACCGACGGCGACCACGGCGCGAATGCCTCCATCCCCACCCGGCAACACCGCGCGTTGCTCGGAACCGACCACCCACAACTGACCATCGGCCGCACCCGCGAGCCACAGCCCCGCCGGATCGCGCGCGACACAGTTGATCGCGCCGTCCGACAGCTTGCGCTTGTTCGTGACCGAGAAGGTCGGCGTGCCGTTCGCGATCGCGAGCGCGATCTCGTGCAGTGTCCCATCGGCGGTACCGACGGCGATCGCTCCGCTATCGCCACGCGCGACGCTCGCATCGATCGCGATCGCGCGAACGCTCGCACCGAGCGAGAGCTTCGCGAGCGGCTTCTTCTCGACGGTGGAGTCGCACGCGACGATCGCGCCTTCGTCGCCGCCGAACAGCAGCAGCGCATCTCCGGCGAAGGCGAGCGCGGTCACCGACGCCGGCGAGTCGCACACCCAACCCGCGGTCGCTTTGTCGAGCGACGCGATCGGCAGCAAGTGCACGCTCGACGCGACGACCGCGCCGGCATCGCGACGTCCCGCGACCGCGACGAGCTCGCGCCCGACGGCGATCGTCTCGAGCCGCTCGGCCCATGCTCCGTAGCGAGTGACCGTCACGCGGCACCTTCGAACGCAGCACCGTGGTGCGCCTTCAATTGCACGAGCGCCTGCACGCTCGCCTGCCATTCGCCCTTCGCCGTCGACGAGGTGAACTCGCGCAGCACCGGTGCGATCGCCTTCGCGAGCTCGACATCCTCGAGCCCGACATCACGCATCGCTTCGATCAAGCGCTTCTTCGCGACGCTGGCAGCCAGCGCACGCTCGGGCTTGGGCCCGCCCTCGACGACGGCATCGCGCTCGCCCACGCGACCCGGCGGCAACCCGAACAGCACGACGCGCGCGAACTGCTGCAGCGCGGACAGATCCGTGAACCGCTGCGTTCCGATCGCCGCGCCGACGTTCTTGCGCGGGACGAAGTCCGCGGGCCACGGCTTGGGTCGATGGCGATCCCAAAACAAGCGCACCGCGAACAAGCGCACGTCGCGCTCGGGGCTCTCCATCAGCCAGCCGAGTCGCTCGGCGCCGCCGACCGCGTCGTACAAGCGACGGATCAAGGTCAGCGCGACTTCGCGCGATGCTTTGTGACTCGACTCCGCGAGCCCGAACAGCCGGCGTCCGTCGAGCCAATCGGCGGGTAGGCGCTTCTTCTGCGCTTCGTCGTCGGAGATCGTCGACAGGAGCAGCTCGCTACCGACCGCACGCGGCTCGCGATGTGCGGCGCCGGCGAGCTCGTACACGAGGTCCTTGTCGCCCCAGCGCACCACTTCTTCGGCCGCGATCGCGGCGGCGAGGCGGCGCACGTCCTGGCGATCGTCGAACAACAGCGGTCGCAACGTCTGCAGCGTGTACGCGTCGTGTTTCAGGCGCGGTGTGATGCCGAGCGCCTTGGCCTCGGGAAGCCGCGGCCCGAGATCCGGGTGGTGTGCCTTCAAGTACGTCGCCGCGAACGTGCGCACGGCCTCGGGCGACTTCTTCCCGGCCGCGAGCTCCCACAGCCGCTGCACGCCGGCTTGGTTGTCGATCGATCCGCTGGCCGGTGCGAAGTCCGCAGGCTCGAAGCTCTCGAGCAACATGCGCTGCGCGAACGAGGCGAGCTCGGTATCCGTCGAGCGGGCGAGATCCAAGAGCCACGACAGGCCGACACGCGCGGGCGCGACGCGACGGCGATCGGCGAGCAACCGCAGCGCGACCGGACGCAGGCGCGGCTTGCCGACGAGCGTCTTCACCCATTCGACATCGAGGTCGGCGCCCGACAGCATGCCCGCGTCGAGCCAGCGCACCACGGCATCGGTGGTCTCGCGATTCTCGAGCGTCTTCTGGATCCACGGAACGCCGATCTCTTTCGCGCCGCGCTTGCCGAGCTCGGTCAGCGCCGTCGCCTTGACCGAGCGCATGTTCCATTCCTTCGCGCGCGGATCGTCGACGAGCGCGATCCAGTAGCTCGCTGGAATCGCGGCCTGCTTGTCGTTCCAGAACTTGATCAGGGCGCCGAAATGATTCGCGCCGCGCGTCGCCGTCTCGACGAACGTCGCTGCATCGATGTCCTTTGGCGAGAAGCTCTGCGCGAGCTTCGCCTCGACCCACGGGGCGGCGCTGTGGCGCAGAAGACGCAGCAGTACGGGCAATCCGAGCTGCGCGCCGGACAGTCCCTCGAGCCGCGACGCCGCGAACTTCGCGACTTCGGCCGCACCCTTCTCGATCAGCTCGACGAGCGCCTCGACCGGCATGTCCGACGCGTGCGACGCCGCGTACTCGAGCGCATACGCGCGCGCTTCCGACGACGGCGACAGAAGGAACGCCAGCACGACATCATGGAGGCCGAGCTGCTTCAGCTTGCTCTGATGCAGCTCGGGACTCTCGCGGAGCAGCGAGACGACGAATGCGTGGATCGCCGCGATCGGCCGCCGTCCGAGGCGCGCGAGCCACGCGGGCTCGACAGCGCGCAATGCGAGTGGATGATCCGCGCGCAGCGAGCGGATCGCGAAGTCGCACACGAGGTCGTTGTGCGCGACCTCGAGCAAGCGCAGCAGCGGCGCTGGCGAGATCTTCCACGCAGCGGGGAACGCCCGCGCTGCCATCGCGTCACCCCGCGTCGGCGGCTGAAACGGCGACGAACCACGCGCACCCTTGAGGTTCGCGTGTCCCCAGATCTGCGCGGCGACCCACGACGACGCGTAGGCACCGTGGCTCGCGGGATAGTGCCGCAGGACTTCGACGGCGAACGCGACGTACGCGTCCGCGGTCGCAGAGCCGAGCTGCCGCAAGTACCGCCACGCGCGCCGGCGCAGGTACTTCTGCGTGCCGGGCCCGATCTCCGTGCGCGCCGGTTGCATCGCATCGAAGCGATACGCGAGCACGCCGAACATCGTGATGTCCTTCGTCTCCTCGGACTTCTTGTAGATCGCCTTCGCCGCCTTCCACACGCCCCACTGCATGCGGCCCTTCTCGAAGATCTCGAGCAGCGCCGTGCGTCCTTCGGCGTCACCGCGCGCGTAGAGATCGAGGAGCAAGTTGCCCACGCGCAGGCGCGGCGGTGCGAACGGCGACGCTTCGGCCGCCGCGAACGCCTCGCGCCGCGTGAGCTTGCGCTCGGTCGCGTTCTTGTTCGACAGGCCGCGCTCGTTGACGGTCTGCACGAGCTTCGCGATCGTCATCGCGCCCGCGGGGACATCGATCGACGGCGTCGACTCGTCGCCATCGTCGACCGGAACGATCTCGTCGCGGCCCGGCTCGGGATCCTCTTGCGCGAGGTACCGCACGAACAGGTCGCCCAGCGATGGATCGCGCGCAGCGATCGCTCGCTCGAGATCGGCGAACACTACGGCCATCGCGCTTCCCCCAAAGCAATCTCACCGTATCGAAAACACGGAGCGCGATCTTGGCCGGTCGACCAGATTCGCAAATCCGGACGAGTGATCACCCGGCGTATACTGATCGGGTGCATCGCCTCTTGATCTGCGCGCTCGCGATCGTGGCGAGTTGCTATCGGCCGCGCATCGAAGGCGCGTGCGAGGTGCGCTGCGATCCCGCGAACGCACCCGTGTGCCCGGCCGGCCTCGCCTGCGGTGCCGACGGCCTCTGCTTCGACGAGGCGGAGTGCAGCTCGCTCGGTACCGACGGAGGGACCGACGGTAGCATCGACGTGGCCGGCGACTTCTGCGCGGGGACCGGGTGGCTCGCCACGACCTGTCCGTCGGTCATCGGTCCACCCTTGAACCTTCCACCGACGATCAACACGCAGACCGACTGCAGCGAGGTCATCTCCGGCTACTGCCTGATCGCCGCCGAACAGATCGCCGTCGTCGGCGCGGTCCAGGTCACCGGCCCGCGCCCGCTCGTGTTGTTCGCGCAGACGAACATCATCGTCGCCACGTCGAGCATCATCGAGGCAGCATCAGGCAGCGGCGTCGGATGCCCGACGATCGCGTTCGGCGCGTCGGCGAACACCGCCGCGGGCGCCACCGGCGGCGGGCCCGGTGGCACGCTCGGTGGACGTGGCGGTAGCGGCGGCGGCGCCGACAACACGGTCCACGCGATGGCCCCGGTCGCGTTCGCGGTCACCTCGCTGCGCGGCGGCTGTCCCGGAGGATCCGGCGGCGGCGGCCCGTCGGGCGGAGGTGGCGTCGGCGGGTCGGGCGGCGGTGCGATCTATCTGATCGCGGGCGATGTCATCTCGATCATCGGCACGATCCGCGCGGCCGGTGGCGGTGGGGGCGGTGGCGTTCCACCGACGGGAACCTCGGCTGCCGGCGGCGGCGGGGGCAGCGGCGG
>Ga0154020_10003473_pt1 | contig 18948 bp, 16 predicted proteins | sample Klosneuvirus_201_FD_109709 | JGI IMG/M metagenome (GOLD analysis project Ga0154020, IMG submission 109709) | Active sludge microbial communities from wastewater, Klosterneuburg, Austria - Klosneuvirus_20160825_MG | ecosystem: Engineered > WWTP > Aerobic digester > Activated sludge | place... | reverse complement strand
TGCAAGGCTGACTTTGAATCAGTTTCCTAAAAGCAAATCATTCGAATCCGGGAGATTGGGATGGCGATTGCCGTGCGTGGCGATGAGATCGACAGTCTGGACACCCGTCAAAAGGCACTGCGGATTAACCTCGATCCACGGTACTATGGGACGTTCGCTGAAATCGGCGCAGGGCAGGAAGTCGTTCGCTGGTTTTTTCGAGTCGGAGGTGCGGCAGGGACTATTGCCAAGAGCGTCTCGGCGTATGACATGGCGGTCAGCGATACTCACTATGGCAAATGTGAGCGGTACGTTTCCCGGCAGCGACTGCAGAGTATGCTTGACTGTGAGTACGAAAATGTCGTTAGTCAGCTCAGCAAGACCCGCGGCGACACGACGGCATTTTTTGTGTTCGCGGATACCGTCTCCGCTCGGAATTTCAAAGGAACCAACGAATGCCACGGCTGGCTGGGGGTCAAGTTTCAGGCTCACCCAGGTGATGAGGACAGCCAAATCATCATTCATGTCCGAATGCTCGATGGTGACAATGCGCTGCAGCAGGAGGCGCTGGGAATTGTGGGAGTGAATTTGCTGTACGGCGCGTCATTCCTGGATCACGAACCAGAGCAACTCGTCGAATCCCTGCTGGACAGCCTCAGCATTGAGCGTTTAGAAGTTGACATGATCGAATTTTCGGGGATCGCCTTTCGGCAGGTCGATAACCGAGTGATGAGCCTGAAACTGGTGCAACTGGGGTTGAGCAACGCCGCCATGTTTGCCGCCGACGGCACTGTGCTGCAGCCGTCGGAAGTGCTGTACAAGAAGCCGATTTTGGTCGAACGCGGCAGCTTTCGCCCGGTCACTTATGTCAACATTGACATGCTTCGCTGTGCGCACCAGAGGTTTTGTCAGGAGGAGGGAGTTAAAAGCGAGGACATCGTCCAACTCATGGAAATTACGATGAGCAGCCTTCTCTCCGCTGGAACTCTGGATTACCGCGACTTCCTGGCATGCGTCGATCTGCTGGCGGCTGAGGGAATGACGGTGCTCATTTCCAATTATTTCGAGTATTACCGATTAGCGGCCTATCTTGCGCGATACACGAAACAGCAAGTTGTGATGACGATGGGTATCACGAGTCTCCGGGAGCTGTTCGATGAGAAATACTATGCCAAACTCGAAGGAGGAATTCTGGAATCGTTCGGTCGATTGTTCAAGAACGAATTGAAGCTCTACATTTACCCGTCATTGGATGTCGCCACCGGGGAACTCACCGCTGTCCAGAATTTTGAGGTCGCTCCAAGGCTTCGTAAGCTTTACGGCTATCTTGTCGATCGGGGATGCATCGAGCAGTTGGATAATTTTAACGACAAATACCTGTCGATTTACTCGCGCGATGTGCTGCAAAAAATTCAGGACAGTGACGAGTCGTGGGAGGAAATGGTGCCCCCGGAAGTTGCCGAAATCATCAAGCGCCGCAGCTTCTTTGGCTATCGACCGAGCTCACAGTCCTGATCCCCTGCCTTTAACGGGTGTTGATTTATACTTCACGCGGTCAGAAATGATGGTGTGGATTTTCTTGCGATTGTCCCCTCCCCCCGCAATAGATTTTCCAACTTGACACGTTTTCCACGGGGGGAGAGGGCTAGGGTGAGGGGGAAGAATCCACTGGTTTCTGGTTCATCCTATTCACTCCAGTTCAGCCCCCTCATCCGGCCTGTCGGCCACCTTCTCCCCCTTGCCAGAGGGAGAAGGGACATGGAAAACGTTGACTTTCAAACTACCTCAGTCTGCACCGCGTGAAGTATAATGAGCGGCAAGGCGATAGCGGCCGGTAATAGCGGCCGGTAATAGCGGCCGGTAATAGCCGCCGGTAATAGCCGCCGGTGATAGACTGGAAAACGTGGGTATTCATCTGCGGCTAGCGCCTTGCGGCTCACGATTAAAGCAACCGCCTCTTTATGGAGCCGACCGAACCAGTTCGGCGAGAAATCTGGTCACTTCCTCTTCGAGGGCAGTGATGGTGGTGGCAGCGTCACTCAGGTTGCCTTCACGCCCCAACATTTCCACCTGGTGCGAAAGATCTGACAACCGGCGACTGCCGAAGTATTCAGCCGAACTGTGCAGCGTGTGGCCACTCCGCTGCAGCAGCACCGCATCCGATGTCGTGAGCGCGCGATGTATATCCGATATTAGCTGCGGGCACTGTTCTCTCACCAGCACCACAATTTCGTTCAGCATTTCCGCGTCATTGCCTGTGATTCTGCGCGCGACGTCCCAGTCAATGAGATGATCTTCCGCAGACAATTCCGTCGCTGTTTCGGGGATGGAAGTCTCGGTCACCGATTCCATTGCAGGTGCCAATTCGTTCGTCACGGCCTCATCTCCGGACAGGGGGACCATCAATGTTGATAGAACCCCAGCGGGCCATTGCTGAATCGCATCAAAAAGTGCCTGTTGATCAATTGGTTTGGAGACGTATCCGTCCATTCCGGCATCAAGGCACAGCTCGCGGTCGCCTTTCATGGCTTCGGCAGTCATCGCGATGATCGGAATATGCCGATCGGACATCTGTTCCAGTTTTCGAATTGCAGCGGTGGCCTCGTAGCCATTCAGGACCGGCATCTGCACATCCATCAGCACCAGATCGAATAGCTCGCGTTTCACAGCATCCACTGCCTCCTGACCATTGTTCGCCACCACAACGGCGTGTCCCCATTGCCCAAGAAATCCCAGTGCGACACGCTGGTTAATCACGCTGTCTTCCGCAAGCAGAATTTTTCGCGGCGCGGTGGCAGGTCTGCGTTGTTCGGTGGGAATCGGTTTTGTCTCACCCGTGATCCCCAGTTCTTCCAGAATCGCTTCGTGAAGTTCTGAGGACATCACTGGCTTGTGGAGAAATCGTGAGACACCAGCGTCCTTCATCAGGTGCGCATCCAGAATGTTGGCGGAAGAGGAAAGAATCAAAAATGGACACGGTTTCCAGTTTGGCAGCAACTTCAGTCGCTCGGCAAACTGCAGTCCGTCGCAACTTGGCATGTGAAAGTCCGAGATGACCAGTCGGAATGACTCCGGACTACCGGAGCATTCTTCGATCAACCGCAGCGCGGAGGCTGCGTCTGCCACGACTGTGGGATGCATGTGCCAGTTCTTCAGCAACTCTTCGAGAATCCGGCGATTGGTGGCATTATCATCGACAATCAGCACCGGCAGATCGCTCAGCTCGTCGAGGTTGGCCTTGTGCTTAACCTCCTGTTCTTCGGCGATGTCAAATTCACAGAGGAAGTAAAACGTGGTTCCCTTTCCGATTTCACTCTCCAGCCAGATTCGGCCGTTCATAAGTTCGATCAGTCGTGTCGAAATCGTCAACCCAAGTCCTGTACCGCCGAAACGTCGAGTTGTGGACGTATCGGCCTGCGAGAACGATTCAAAAACTTGCTTTTGTCGGTCAGCGGGAATGCCCATTCCGGTATCTTTGACACTCACGCGGAGTCGAATTTTTTGGGGCGTCCGTTCCTCTGAATTGACATTGACGACAACCTCGCCCTGTTCCGTGAATTTCAAAGCGTTGCCGACAAGATTGACGATCACCTGCCGCAGGCGGCCCGGATCGCCGATCAACCGATCAGGAATTTCCGGCGCAATGCGGCAGGCCAGTTCCAGGCTTTTTTCTTCGGCACGCAGTGTTAAGACTCGGATCGCCTTTCCGATGCATTCCTGCAGACCAAAGTCCACCTGTTCCAACTCCATCTTGCCAGCTTCGATTTTTGAAAAATCGAGGATGTCGTTGAGCAATCGGAGCAGTGCCTGAGCGGACTGCTGAGCCATTCCCAGATACTCGTGCTGCTGAGGAGTGGTTGTCGTGGCCAGCAGCAAATCGACCATGCCGATGATGCCATTCATGGGCGTGCGAATCTCGTGGCTCATATTGGCCAGAAAGTCGCTCTTCGCCCGGTTTGCCGCCTCAGCAGCTTCCTTGGCGATTTCGAGTTCCTGTTTGGAACGCTGCAGTTCATCTGCCAGTGCCGCTCGGGTTTCGGCATCTCTCGCTCGCTCTTCGGCCTGTTCCTGTTGCCACTTCGCTTCACGCAGCGCCAGATCCTGTATGTGCGTTTTCTGGTTGATCGACTGAATATGCCGCATCATTCGCACGCGGCGAACCAGCGAGTTAATGTGGGCCAGGATAATGTCCATATCCTGCTGCTTACTGACAAAGTCGTCTGCCCCGGACTCCAGAGACCGCAGCATCACTTCACGGTTTTCCTGCCCGGAAAGAATCAACAGCCCCAGTTGCTGTTGATTATCTTCCGCCCACTGATGGGCGCGGCGGCACACTTCGAAACCGTCCATCTCCGGCATCACAACATCAATCACGACGACATGAAACGATTCCTGATCCAGTCGGGCAAGTCCGGCTGGTCCGGAAGTGTCTGTCGCGACCTGAAATCCGCTTGCGATCAGTTTCTGTGAAAACTCATACAGGTAGGTGCGGCTGTCATCGATGGCGAGAATTCGCGCGCCGCGCAGAAAAGCGTCTCGTCCCGCAGCGCCGCGTTCCACGGGATCCACGGCCACTGTGTTTCTGAGCAGCCCGCTGATCACGGCCAGCAGTTCACCATCGGGACCGTCCTTGGACAGAAATCGATCGGCTCCCGAATCCAGCGCCGCGATGTGATCCTGTTCCTTCTGGCTGGCGGTCAGAACCAGGATGGGAATCACCTGCAGCGCGACGTCTTCCTTAAGTCGGCGGCAGACTTCCAGCCCCGACTTGTCGCCAAGATACTGATCCAGCAACACCAGGTCCGGCGTTGATTCCAGACAGAGGGCGAATGCTGCGTCAACGGTCATCGCATGGCGCACTACATAGCCCGCGCCTTCCAGAAGGCGGCGATATGTGTGCGCCTGCGTTCGGCTGTCTTCGACGAGTAGGATATTTGAGGCCATTCTTAATTTTCGATTTTCGATTGATGATTTTCGATTCAAAAATTGGGATTTATACTTCGCGTGGTGTGGACTGATGTTTGAAGCGTGTTGCGATTGTCCCCTCTCCCCCGCATTCAATTCTCCAATTTCATAACTATTCTACGGGGGAGAGGGCTAGGGTGAGGGGACTTGCGATACATCGCCTTCCAATTTGCCTCAATTTACACCACACGACGCATAGCAACTGCGCTTCCCCATCTCCAAATCAAAGTTCGCAATTCCGAATTCGAAAACTATTTTATTTTTTGCTTCAGCATTTGAGTAAGCGTGACCGCGATATCCGCAGGATTCAATTCCTGAGTTGCTGCATTCAACTCCTTGCCCCATTTCGGCATGCCCCAGATCATACAGGACGCTTCATCCTGAATGATCGTTTTCCCGCCCGCCAGTCTCAGCGCCAGAAGTCCCTGGGCACCGTCGTCGCCCATTCCAGTCAGCAGTACACCAGCCGCGCGAGGACCAAAATGTTTCGCCAGTGATTCGAATTGCGGATTTCCTGAGGGCGAATGTATGTCTTTGGGATTCTTTGGGATCAATGAAATGCGTGTTGAACCGGACACCGTCAGGTGAGTTCCATTGGGGGCCATCCAGATTCCTGGTGCCAGCCTTTGCTCCGACGTGGCGAGTCGAACGGATTGACCGGTGGTATCCGACAACCATCGGGCGAATCCTTCCTCGAATCCTTCCGAGATGTGCTGCACCAGCAGAATCGGCACGGGCACCGGTTTGGGGATGGCCGCAAAAATCTGCGTCAGGACGGGCGGTCCTCCAGTTGATGCGCAGACGCCGATGATATCAATCGGCTGTTCGCGTGTGCTTTGTACCGGTAGCGTGGGTACAGCCTTCCGCGGCGCGGGTGAATCGTGCCGCCTGACTTTTGCCATTGATGCGGCCAGGAGCTCATTGCGGAGGCTGGGAGCTATCTTTTCCAGATGCAGCAGCACTGCACCCTGCGGCTTGGAAATCACCGAGACGGCTCCGGCTTCCAGTGCCTGCAGGGCTAGATTGACGTCCTTCTTCTGAAGTGTCGCGCTGGCGACAACGATCGGGACAGGGCATAGTCGCATGATTTGCCGAGTTGCCTCAATGCCGTCCATGTCCGGCATGTGAATGTCCATGAGGACGACGTCCGGCGGATTCTCAAGCACTTTAGCAATGGCCTCGCGCCCATTGCGTGCCTCGCCGATAACGGTAAACGCACCGTCTCCATTCACCAGTCGTTTCAGGATTTCGCGTTGTGTAATGGAGTCTTCGACAATGAGTACACGAATCATGGGATTTTTGAATTTCGATTTGCGAATTTTGATTTGCGAATTTCCGTTTGCGCCCCTCAATCGCAAATCGGCAATCGCAAATCAAAAATCAAAAGAACTGTTTCACAACTTCCAGCAATCCTTCGCCTTCGAACGATGATTTGACAACATAGGCATCTGCGCCGGCCTCCAATCCTTCTCTCCGGTGTTCTTCCTTTTCTCTGCCGGTGACAAGAATCACGGGAAGTCCGAGTCGGGCTTTCACGTGACGTGTCAGGTCGAGCCCGTTCATACGCGGCATTTCCACGTCACTGACGACAAGGTCCACAAGTTGACTCCGCAGGCGTTCCAGCGCATCGACGCCGTCACAGGCAGTGCGCACCATGTAACCCGCTGCGGTGAAGACATTGCGGAGCATCATGCGTGTCGTCGGCGAATCATCGACAACCATGATCCGACCGGTGACGCGAGGCAGCCGCGCCGGACGTTCCGCGCGATGTTCCGGCTTCCCAAACGCGACGTTGGCGATGTCCAGCACAACCTGGACGGAACCGTCCGGACGCACGGCTCCACCGATGATTCCCGCGAGTCCACTCAGCGGAAATCCGAGTGGTTTCAACAACACTTCCGATTCATCCTCCAGATCATCCACAACCACGGCAACACGTCGGCTCTCATTTCCGATCAGCAGATAAGGGCGCATTGTGCCACTGTTGGACGGTGCGCCACTCGAAGTTCCCAGCAGATCACTCAATGGAACCCAGCGGACAGGCTGTCCCTCAATCGACAGCACAAGACTACCTTCCAGTTCCCGCAGCGATTGCTCAGTGGCGCACCCGGTGCGGACGATTGCGGAAGTGGGGATGCCGTAATACTGTCCTCCCGATAAGATGGTTAGAATTCGCACCGTTGAAATCGTCACCGGGACACTGATCACAAACGTAGTGCCTGATTCCACTCGATTGGAATTCCGGGGCGATGATCCCGAGTCTGCAACACCAGATCCTGGGACCAATTCCAGTGTGCCGTGCAACTGGCGTACTTTCGTCTGAACGACATCCAGGCCAACGCCTCTTCCTGAGATGTCGCCCGCATTCGCAGTGCTGAATCCAGGCTCAAACAGGTACTTTGTCAGCTCCTGCGGTGTGAGCGCCAGCAGGTCACTTTCATCCATGCCGCCGATCTGCCGGACACGCTCACGTATTCTGTCAAAATTGAGGCCGCGTCCGTCGTCAGAAATTTGGATCGCCACTGTGTCGCCCTGCCGTGTCGCTTCAATTCGAATTCTCCCCTCCTCCGGCTTGCCAGCGGCCCGGCGTTCGTCGGGCGGCTCCAGTCCGTGATCGGCCGCATTCCGGATCAAGTGCAGCATGGGCTCACGCAACGCTTCGATCACCGCCTTGTCGAGCATAATTTTGCCGACATCGACATCGTAGCGAATCGACTTGCCGAGCGACTGTGCGAGATCCCGCACCAGACGGCGCAGGGAATCCGTCAGCATGACCAGTGGCAGGAGTCGCGCGTGGCGAATGTCAGATTCCAACGACTCGACAAGCAACTCTTCGCGTGTTGCTTTTTTGCGCAGCTCACTTTCGACGTGTCGCAACTGATCTGTTATCTGTGACTGCCAGTTCAGGAGCGCCGCACGCAACTGAGCGACCTCGGCGTCTTCGACCGACCGCCGATGACGACCCGCCAGTGGAAGCTGTTTCAGTGAGTCGTGCAGGATGCTCAGTCGAACCTCGATATTGTCAAAGACTCGCTGTGAGATGCGAATTTCACCGGCAAGGTTGAGCATCCGGTCCAGGCGTTGGGAAGGAACACGGACGGTAAAGTTTTCGTCGCGGAGCGCGGCTGGCAACGTCTCAGTTGCCGCTGGAAAGGTTTCGGACTGTGCCTGCGCGGCCGACAACGGTTGTGTGGCACCTTGCGGTTGCGTGGCACGTTGTGGCTGTGGTCCCTCAGGAGAATCCGGCGCAGGCTTCGGCGTCGCCAGCGGAACGGGCGAGGATGTCTCTGCCTGAAAGGCTTCCATCTCTGACGGAACACCCTGTTCAGACGCCCCTTCGGCGTCCATGCTTTGCTCCCAGTTCTGATAGGCCCGGCGGACCAGATCCCTCTGAGCCAGCCCCTGATTGATGAGTTCCTGATTGATTTTGTCTGGGGCACCGCGCATCGTGTCGAGTATATCTTCCAGAATTTGCGACGCCGACTGCAGTGGACCCACGCCGATCGCCCGCGCGTCGCCTTTCAGGCTGTGCGCATGCCGGAAAAGATTATCGATCAGTGGCCGACGCAAGTGAGCCTCTGCAGATTCCAGATCGAGAAATCCCTTCTCCAGCGATCCCAGATGTTCGCGGGCCTCTTCACGAAAAATGTCGAATATCGGATCGGTCATGGTATTTTCGATTTGCGTTGTTCGAATCAAAAACTGGCCATCGTTTCATTCAATCTCTTGATCTGCGTGTCGATCGAAACAATCGCGCGCAGAGTTTGCTGTGAGGCTGCCAGTGATTCTTTGGACGCACTGTCAATTTCTGTGATGCTGCTGACAAGTTCTGAGATTCCGAGTTCCTGCTGTTTGGCACCGGTTGTGATTTGCGTCATCGCTTCCGTTGTTTGTGAAATTGCGTTGGCAATTCTGTCGAACGAGTCTGTCATACTGCGCACGATTTCTGTGGATTGATCCGCCAACCGACCTCCGTCTTCAATCTTCCCCACGACTTCCTGCATTGATTTTTGCGTCGTTCCGATCAGTGATTCGATGCGGCTGGCCGCCTGCTTCGACTGATTGGCCAGTTCACGCACCTGCGTGGCGACGACCGCGAACCCGCGGCCTTCTTCACCCGCACGAGCTGCTTCAATGGATGCATTCAGCGCGAGCAGTTTCGTCTGTTCGGCGATCTCATTTACTGTCGCAGTGATTTCACCAATACGCTGCATCTCCTCCGCCAGATTCAGCACACTTTCGCCTGCCGACTGCGAATTCATTCGCACCTGCTCGATCCGCGATGCCGATTGCGAGGCCAGGGAACGTCCTTCTTGGGATCGCTGAGCCGTTTCGACTGCAGCCTCCTGTACAGCGCGAGCCCGGTCGGCAAATTCCTGCATGGTGGCTTTGAACTCCTCGGCGGTCGATGTGATCTCATTCAGTGACGTTGCGGTTTCGTTGAGACTGGCAACCTGCTGCTGCGACCCGGTAGAAATCTCGGTCGAGGAGGTGCCAACTTCCTGCGTCGATGCTATCACGTCGGCAATTGACCGTTCCACATTTCGAATGATCAAAGTCGCCAGGCCCGCACTGATGACAACGCCTGCGGCGAGCAGTGTCCACTCAAGCGTCATGAGCACCGCAGTCATGCTGACGAGCGACTCCCGATTTGCCTCATTCAGGGGTTCGAGGTCTGAAATGAATTTCTGCAGGGTGTCTCGTACGATTCTCGCATTCGGTGTCCCCTTGTCGCGGATCATTGCAACTGCGACGTTGAAGGAGTCTGATTTCCGCAATTCCAGCACCTTCGGCGCCAAGCCTTCAAATTCCGATCGCAGGCTCGTGAGCCGCTGCCACTGCTGCGACTCCGTTCCCATCAGCAAGTCGGCATGAGACTCAATTTCGTCAAAGCGCTTCCCGTTTTCCTGCCAGAGCAATTCAAATCTTTGCAGTCCCGAGTCTCCGGAGAACAGTAGGTTGTCGCGAATGCAGGACATGACATTGCCCAACGAACTTCGGAAATTGGCAAACAGATAGAGCAATTGCTTTCGCTCAACTGTTGCTTCCAGTTTGCTCTCGGTCTCAATCATCATCGTGATAGCTGCAATGATCTCGTTGCCCTTTGGTGCCGCCTGGGCTGTGAACAACTCCGTCGCCGGAAAATTCTTTTCGGTTCGTACAATATCCTCCGCCTGCTTCTGAAACTCCTTCATCTCCCCCAGTTTTTCTTCCACCAGTTTAATCTGGTCTTTCTGGGTCTGATTACCAGATGCATCAACGAGTCTCTTCAATTCTGCAAGCGAGGGCTCAATCCAATCCGACCAGGCTAAGGCGCGATTCGTCCTAAACCTTTCATCTTCCAGCAAAATCCAGCCGCGAAGCTGGGAAACGCCATAGTTTATTCCATTTATAATTTTCAGGCTGGCCTCGGTCATCGGCGAGGACTGATTGACCAGTTGATGAGTAATGGCCTGAGTTCGCGAAACTTGCCAGAGCGTCAAACTTACCGCTGCGACGAGAACAAGTGTGAGCAGGCCAAATCCCAATCCAACTTTCCTGACCGTTGTTAAATTTTTTGACATTGTGCATTCCCGATAAGATGGTTTTCAATTCTCAATTGGATTTGCGTCGTTTCGATGCGGAATTCAGTCAGAAACTTAAATTCGCAAGTTGAAATTCATTCATTCTTCCAGTCTTCCAGCCGGGGATCCTGCAGAATCAGGTCGAGTCTCAGGATTAGCCTGTTTTCATCATGCACGCCCAGTATCCAATCTGCGGGAAGATCACCGGGTAATGGCGGAGGTGGTTTCACCTCGTGCCGAGGGACACTGAGAATATCGTCCACTTCGCCCGTGAGCACCGCGACGCGTCGATGGGAAGCTTCCACAATAATGCACACATGCTTGTCGGCGATACCGGTTTCGGCCATTCCGAAGAACTTGCCTGGATCAAATAGTGCGAGGATTGCCCCGCGCCAATGGACGACCCCAGGAATGAACGGCGGGGTGCGTGGTATCGCCGTGAACTGATCGAGTGCCTGCACTTCGAGGACGTCATCGATCGGAATGCCGTAACGTTCGCCAGCCTTATGGAATGCAAGAAAGATGAGAGGAATCTCCGTCGATGACTGTTGCTCCGCGCGACCTCGCAGAATACGTGCTCGATTCGCCAGCTTCTCAGCCAAAGCCCTGGGATCGTTTTTCCGCAATTGCATGGCGGACACTTCGTTCATGCGGCTACGGAGCAGATCCCAAACAGAGTTATCGATGGTACTATCCATTTAAAGAGACCTGCAATTCAATTTGTGAAAATGGATTGACGTCGAGTTGCGAGAATCGGCATTAATTATCAGAAATCACAAAAGCAGGGAAATCATCTCCCTCAATCTACCATAACAGACACCTTCTCCAAAAGTGACAAGCTCATGGGATTCCCTGACTTCAATCAATTTCAGTGTAGTCTGCAGGCTGCGTCTGGCCCCCGGCAAGTCTCCTTTTTGTTGTTGCACCAGCGCCAGATGGAAATGAGCCATTGTGCAATTGCGGTCGATGTACAAGGCTCGCCGACAAGCCTGTTCTGCGACGTCCAGGGCACCTGCCTCCTCCGCGAAACTGGCCTTCAACAACTGAGCTTCAATCGACAACGGTTCTTCTTTCAGACAGGTCTCCAGGGCCTGTCGAGCTTGCGTAATTTCCGCTGATGACATCAACGCGCGCACATACCGCAATCGCATTTGTGAACGATCGGACTTGTCTGGCAGTCGGTCTATGATTGTTTCCGCACCAGAGAAATCTCGCTGTGTCAGGCATTGTGCCATGCGTTCCCACGCTGAAAGCTGAGCGATCGCCGGTTCCTTGGAGAGAGTCAAATCCTGCCCGTTCAACTGGCTCCGCTCTGAACGATTCTCGCGTCGCGCGGGCAACGGAACCCAATCGGGAAGTGATGGCACATTTGGAATGGAAACGTGCCGCACACCACCGACATCGGCGAGGACTGGCAGCGTCGCTGTCGTTGATGTCGTTGATGTCGTTGATGTCGTGCTCATCGCGACGCTGTCAGACGTCTTTTGATGCAGCGTCGCGTGCTCAAACCGCCGTGGCGTGAAGCCTTCCGTTGGAATCGCGCTGACTTCGGTCTCCCCCAATAACAGCCAGCCTCCGGGTCGAAGCGCCTGATGAAACCGCTGAATGATTGCCCGCGTGACTTCCGGCTTCAGATAAATTGCAACGTTGCGAAAGAGGATCAGGTCCAGACCAAGTGTGCCTGTCAGCGGCGACGGATACACATCCTTCACCAGGTTAAGATACGCGAACCGCACCCATTCGCGGACTCTTGAAACCAGTCGAAACGAATCACCCTCCTGCCTGAAATAACTGGTGTTTCGATTTACGTCTGTCTGCCGAAATGACCACGCTCGATAACACGCTTCGCGGGCGCGTTCGAGGAAATCGGGATTCAGATCGGTGCCAAGGACTGAAACGTTCCAATTGGCCTGAGTGCCCAGCATCATGTCGAACAGAATGGCCAGCGAATACGGCTCTTCACCGCCCGCACAGCCAGCGGTCCAGATGCGAATCTGTCGCTGCTCAGCATTCGTACGCAGGATCTCGGGAACGACATGCTCGCGAAGTGCGCGAAAGTGATGTTCATTCCGAAAGAAAAACGACTCACCAATCGTCAATTGCCCGGTCAGCCGTTCCAGCAGTTGTGCCCGAGTGTCGGGCGTGGAAAGTGCCAGATTCAAATCCGCGCTTGTCGTTTGCGGCACCACAACCTTCCGCAAAGCCTCCTGAAGACGCCCGAACCGTGTTCCGTCGAGATCCATGCCGGTCTCGGCTTCGGCCCATATTCTCAGCTGTTGCCATGTTGCCGCATCGATCGAAAGCTGGTGCGAACGATTCGCGTTGATCAATGATTCAGCGGTTTGGAATTGCAGCATGGTTGTTTTCGATTTGCGAATTTCGAGTTTTAGTTTGTCTTTCGGATTTGAGGCAAATCCCGCAACGCTGACATTTCTTCATTTGCAATCAGCTTTTCCGGATCCAGCACGCGAATGACCAGACCGTCCCGGTCCACGAGTCCTCGCATGAATCCGGATTCCGCGCCGAGTTGACCCGCAGTCAGGCACTCCTCCATGTCGAGATTCATCAGGTCCAGCGCTTCATCAAATTCAACTCCAATCAGCCGCCCATTCCGATTCAGGCAAACGATGTGGGGTTCGTCGGGACGCTCATGATTCGCCATTCCCAAACGTTCTGCGGCACTCAACACCGGAATCAGGTGACCACGAACGAAGACGACGCCCCGAACAAAACTCGGGCACTGTGGTACCGATTCAATCGGCAATGCAGGGAGAACCTCCTCGACCCATTCGATCGGCAGTGCCAGCAGAGTCTCACCGAGTCTAACGACCAAAACGGTAGTTTCTGCCGATTTACCCAGCGTGGTCAATTTCGTCATGACAGGCCTTTCGATTTCCCGACCTCAATTGACAGAGATTTCCGTGTAATTCAGTACTCATGTCGACAGGCCACAATCATGATCATTCCCACCGCAGACTTCGACCCAATGTTCGCCGACGATGGCATTCCCTTCGGCCTCAAAATGCGACAATACATCCAGCGTGAATTTTCAAGGGAACTCGGCCCGTATTCGGGACTAGCCGCTACCGAAAAAGGACTCGACGTGATTGCCGCAATTTTCTTCCCACATGACACAAAAGCGAATTCCCACAGCGACGCCGCCTGACGCTCGAAAATCTTCAACTGGTGGCATCATGTGCGCGGTGGTCGAATATTGCAAGTACTTGCAAAGCTCTCACAATAACAACGATGAGAACTTGCAGCTTTCCGCTGTTGTATGATTCAAGTCCATCCAAATCCCCCCTGCAGGCTTGCCCAGCAGGAGCCAACGATTTGAAATTCGATTCCTCGATCCAATTTACCGCCATCCCTCCATCCGGAGCAAACAATGTGAAAGGTTTTTGGCGGTAGATTCCGCTTGAACCTTTGGCGAGTGTGCTATAATCAATCCTGAAAAAGAACTGTAACACGTGCGAAAGGTTGCCCCGAAAATGAATTCACCGACGCACGATCAATGGTGGCCGCTCCACTTAAAGACCGCTCGCGGTGCTCGACTTACGAACGACGAACTCGCCATCTACCAAGCTGGCCGGTCGCAATTTGAAGCCGACGAATCTGCTGAGCTGATTTGGGAATCAGCGAAACGAGGCGCATTGGCGAGTCGCGCAAGTGTCGTTGAGCTAAGCGGCAAGCATCGTGAACTCGAATCGCAACGTCAAATGCTGGATCAGGAAATCAAGGAACTAGAATCACGGCTCGGTGAATCTGTAAAGCAGGCAATCGGCGTTGAGGACTGACACGCTTGGCGCACCACAAACACAATGAAGTGCGAATTGCGTACGACGGTTGCTGCGGAGTTCACGACGAGGAGACCGGCGGAGAGTTTACGGTCGATCATTTCGTGCCAACTTCACAAGGCGGCAACGATGCAGGCGAGAATCTCGTCTACTGCTGCTTTCGCTGCAATCTCTACAAGGCGGATTTCCATCCGAATGACGTCGATCAGGCAAACGGCCATGTATTGATCCATCCACTTCGACCGGATAGAGCAATCCACGTCCTGATGAAGCATCGGGATGGGAGACTCGATCCGCTGACTGAGACGGGTCGATTTCACATCGCGTTACTTCACTTGAATCGTCCAGCGTTGGTTGCCTATCGGCTGCAGAAGCGATTGATCGAACTTCGTGACGCACGGCGACTGCTCCTGGTGGAGGAAAACCGTGAACTTCAGGCGATTATCGCGGCCCAACAAACTTATATTCGCAGACTGGAACGCCTGCTTGACAGTGGATCAGCCGAGTGAATCGAACAGTGGACGCTATTGGTACAACCTGCATGTGGTGCTGGTCGTTGCGGATCGTGCAAGATTTCGAAATGAATGCGATTTCGCCAAACTGGATCGAGCCATTGTGGGGACTGCTGCGAAGCACAACTATCAACTGGTCGCTCGCGCCTGGATGCCCGACCATCTTCACGTCGCGCTGCGCGGCAACATTGGCGAGAGTCCTGCGGAGATCGCTCTGGCTTTGATGAACAATACTGCCTTCGCGATGGTGCAGAATGCAATCTGGCAGCACGGGTTTTATGCGGGAACGTTCAGTGAGTATGACGTTCGAGTGTTGCGTAGCGGGTAATGAAAAGCTTTGCTTCCAGCCGGACAAGCCGGCACGGGGAGCGGTTTTGTGTTGGTAGGTTTTCTAACTTCAAATCTTTCGCTCCAGTGGCACGGGGCCCAATGGCGTGGACTTTAGCTTTTGCTGCGACCCCATCCGGCTCGTCCGGATTGGTGAGCCCAGATGGAGAGCTAGCGACCGGCACCCAAAAAAAACTTCAACCCCATCCGCCTCGTGCGGATCGGTGGATAAGATCAAGAGACCAATTTCAGCGGAAATCATGGCCAAACAAACCGATCTGCTTCACCATCCGCATAAAGCGGATGGGGTCATGCGACACCACACTGCGGCTTTTCCAGTTCACCATCTTGTCCACCGATCCAGGCGAGCTGGATGGGGTGGTTTCGCTACCTTTTCGCTTAAGCCCACGCCATTGGGCACAAGGCCACTGGGGGCGAAGAGCATCAAACGGCCCCTTGTTGGCTCGCCCAGCAGGAGCGCAAGATTTGAAGTTAGCATCATCAATCCCAAACACCGCCTCCCCGGTTGGCTCGTCCAACCGGAAGGAAAGTTCCTGCTGACGTTGCGGAGCACGCTAAGGTGTCGGCAACTCTCCTGCATTCGGATGAACCTGTACACGATCATCACGCTCTGCCCGATTCGCGTCCATAAGCGGTCTGATACCATCAACTACGATCTCGTCATCGACACCAACACCCGATTTCACGACGAACACGTCATCTATTTCGGCCTGAATTTCAATCTGTCGCTGATGGGCAACATTGTCTTTGGCTACCACATAAACGTACCACTTGTTGAGCACTTCGAAAGTCGCACATTGAGGGATGACGATGGCGTTATGCTGCACTCGGTGGAGAATCACTTTGCCGGTCATTCCATGACGCAGAAGACGATCGGGATTTGGAAAGTCCGCTCGGAACGTGATGTTTCCGGTTTGGGGATTGAACTCAGATCCCATTGAAACGAGTTTGCCATGTTGATTGAACGTGCTCCTGTCACCCAACATCAATTCAATCTCCAGATCATCCAGGTGTTCACTCAGTTTAGCGGCCTGATAGTTGAGGTAACGGGCCTCGGGAACGTTGAAATCAACATTCATCTGACTGCTGTCAGCCAGAGTTGTCAAGGCGTCGCCTTTCTGCACGAGAGTCCCTTTTGGGACGAGGGCGGAGCCGATAACTCCTGCAAATGGTGCTGCGATCGAAACTGCGTTTTCGGAAGCCAGCACTTCGGTGTCTGCGGCTGGAATGATCCGGAACAGTAAATCGCTCTGTGCCACTGCCTGCCCCTCTTTGATCTTGACCACGTAGAGATACCCAGTTGTCAGGGCACGGACAGTCAGATGCGGATGCGATTCGATCAGGCACACATAGGGCTCAGACAAGGTGACGTCCTTTTTCTCGGGCGTACCGAGTGCGACCAAATGCGAGTGACCCAAGGCGTCGAACACTGCCGTTGTCAGCGATGAAGTGGATTGTTTTTTGAGCTGGTCGATCGTTTCAACTATTCTCTCACCGGACTCTTTGCCACCCCGAATCACAATAATTCCGTTTTCGCTATCGACGTTGACAAGAAAAACGGAAACCAAATTGGCATCCGATTGATTAGGAATTTGGTCATCGAGACATTCTCCTGATTAAGTCTGGTAGTGAGATTGTTAGGCAACTGCTCTACACACTCAGGCAGCGGCGCGGTCGCTGGATGCTGAACATGAGCAAGACATTCTTCCAGCAGCTCGGCAACTTGTTCGGCGGAGTCGAAACGATCTTCGCGAGATTTAGAAAGCAGCTTCATCACGATTTGCTCCAGCCATTCAGAAAAGTTGTTGTTGAGTTCGCGGATTGGCCTTGGAGTCTCATCGGTAATGCGGCGGAGGACGGCGTAACTGGATTCGGCTCGGAACGGTGGATGGCCGGTGCAAAGGGCATACAGTACACAGCCGAGGCTGAACAAATCACTGCGAGCGTCGATTGCTTCGCCGTGAACTTGTTCGGGTGACATGTAATGCGGGGTGCCGGGATGGAAACCGCTGCGAGTCAAACAGGCGTCATCCTCGGCGCGAGCTAAACCGAAGTCGGTCAGCAGGGCGCGTTCAACGCCTTCGTCGAGCAGGATATTGGACGGCTTGACGTCGCGATGAATCAATCCCTGAGCATGTGCGGCGGCGAGTCCCCTGGCTGTCTGCATGCCGATGCGGAGGATTTCGCAAACATCCAGCGGCCCGTCGCGATCAAGTCGCTGTTGCAAAGATCCGCCAGCGATGTATTTCATGACCAGAAAGGGTGGTTTCTCGGGATCATCGCCCGATTCGACGTTGTGAATCGCAACGACGTGTTCATCCACGACTGCGGCCGCCGCACGCGCTTCGCGAGCGAAGCGTTTCCGTGCCGATCCGTTTTCGGCCAGATAGGGTGCGAGCAACTTCACTGCCACCGGTCGATTCAATTCGGTGTCCCAGGCTTTGAACACCACGCCCATCCCACCGCTGCCGATGAGGCGTTCGACGTCGTAACGACCGATGCGTCCCAGCATCTCGGGATGAGACGGCGGAGATAACAAGTGCTGGGCCATCGACTCGGTCCAGGCTGCTGCTTTTGTAACACGGGCTCGATGCCTGGGGCGTGCTTCGGCGTCAGTGGAACAGTCATCGGCTGCGTGGTTCATCGCGAGCCAGTGTTTCGCCTCGCTCCAGTCATCCACGTCCGCCGCCAGTTGCACCAATCTTGTCTGGCAGTGGTCACACGATTCCACATGTTGGGCCACTTGACGATGCACGCTGCCGTCATCGTCTGCATCCAGCAACAACTCCAGAGATTTGTCATCACATTTCATTTTGTCCGATCTCCTCGTACTGTTTCACCAGCTGTCGCAGCCGCTTCATCACGCGAGTGCGAGCGATATAGTTGCTGCCAACACTTTGTCCAAGCTGCTCGGCCACATCATGGACCGACCGATCCTCAACACTCGTCAACCAAAATGCCTGCCAGGTGGATTCTGACACGACCTCCCGAACACAATCAGAAGTCCAGCGGAAGACTTCGCGGCGGTACTCGATATCGAAATCGCTCGACACATCCTCGTCGGCGGCGATTGCCTCCAAATACTTTGCTTGATCTCTCCCGGTTACCAGGGATCGATGCTTGCGTCGCGTCAGGAAGTCGATTGCCGTATTTCTCGCAATGCAGAACAACCATGCACGAAATTTCCCGCGATCCTCCTTCTCCAGCCAGTTCGCGATTGACCGGGCCACCGCCGCGAGCACTTCCTGAACCAGATCATCCGCGTCGACAGCTTGCAAGCCCCGTCCTTGTGCCAGGCGAAATACGACCGGAGCGTAGATCTCCGTGAATTCGTCCCAGGCGGCCATATCCGCTGCATCCCGCAATCGCAGAATCAGGCTGGCTCGTGTTTCAGGCGGACTGGAATGCATGTGAACCTGCAAATGTGAAGGCTTTTTAGCTCACTAAAAACTCTAGCGAGGCATCGCGGCTTCGCCGCTCGCCTCAGACCGATGGATTGTAGTAGTTGCGCGTGGCGACATCCTGTCGAATTGCAGTCGCGGCGTCCTGCCGCGAAAGTTTATCGCATTCTGGCCAAAACCGGAGTGCCTTTAAAGGAGACGGACCGAGCTTTTCAACTCGGTCCGCACTCTGGTTTCGGCACCTGGAACAGCGCTCGGCTCGCACTTCTGCGTTGCCCTGTCCTCCGTCCAGGCGGAAATATCATGATGTCCGCACTGGTCTCTGGCAACAGCGAAAACCACTCATCGACTGGATCACACAAAACAGGCTCCGTCTGGTCTG
>Ga0154020_10003472_pt1 | contig 18950 bp, 17 predicted proteins | sample Klosneuvirus_201_FD_109709 | JGI IMG/M metagenome (GOLD analysis project Ga0154020, IMG submission 109709) | Active sludge microbial communities from wastewater, Klosterneuburg, Austria - Klosneuvirus_20160825_MG | ecosystem: Engineered > WWTP > Aerobic digester > Activated sludge | place... | reverse complement strand
TCTTTTTGAGGAGGTCCTTAGAGTTTTGTGTACAGCCTAGTATCAGAGAACAAAGTATAATTATTTAAAGGGTGCAGTTTTGGCTCAGGAGAGATTACAAAAAGTGTCTAAAATCTTATGCAAAAACTTATAACTCTGTAATTTTAAATAATTTATACAACCATGAAAAAGAAAGATGCTTTAGATTCCTTGTTTGAGAATATCTCCACAAAGAAAGAGTTTCCCGATTCGCTTTGCTCTCGGGACAGGCTCTTCGCTTGAATGTATTTGGCGGATATTTAATAGATTTAAAATTAAAGCAATTTCGCTTCGCGTTCTCTCGCTAAATCGTGATGACTATTACGATTTTCTCACAGTTGGTGAGACTGCTCGGTCCCTGTCGGGATCACTTGAAAATCAAAGAGTTATGGATTTGTTTTCATGGCTCTTTTTTTATTTGCATATGATTTGCATACATTGGTATTGCTCATTGTAATTTGAAGTACACAAATAATTGATTTATATGAGTGCAAAAAGTTAAGTATTGAAATTCATTTATGAATGCAATTTATTTTTGGAATATTATTTTATTCCAAAAACAGATGTTTATGAATTCAAAAGAGAGTTTATATTTGACAAGGAACAAGTTATTGGAAGATTACAGATCTTTCATGGTTCTTAAAAATTTTAGTTCGCGAACTAATAAAACTTATGTTTCAATTTTAGATTGTTTTTTTCGTTATTGTGAATTGCACTTTCCAAATGAGATGATGAATTAGTTAGAAAGTATTTATTGTATAGGTTTGACATTAGATGTTGTTGTCAGACTGTAAACTCAGATTATTCGACAATCCAAAAGTTTTTTAAAAATGTTGTGTTTCTAGAATGGAGTTTAAAGAAGTTACCTAGGACAAGAAATGAAAAACCATTACCAACAATATTTTCAAAGAAAGATATTGTAAAAATTACCGAAATTCAGAGAAAGCTAGGTAAAATTGTATCTTATCGAATTTAGAACATTGTCCAAGTCGACAATTATTCTATTGTCTCTACTTACAATATTTTTTAAAAATCAACTAAAGATTCGAAACAAAATGCTGAATAATGTAAAAAATCAACATTGAAATAAAAATCTTTAATCCTATCCATCAAAATAAATTAAATTTGGGCTATCTTGGAGTCAAATTATACCAAATGATCAAAACGCGTTTTCCTACTATAAAGAAGTACCCCATTTATCGTAATAAGATCGTTCAACTAGAATGTTGACGCCATTCCGTTTGGCTTCCGTCAAAAGGTTTAGCTTTATCTCGAATAGCATCAACTTTCCTTTTAATTGGCTGCTATTGCAAAAATAATTCTCACAACAATTTGACAACAATGAATGAACTTCCATTTATAAGTGACGCCATAGAATTTAAAACTTTACTTTGACAGTTGCGACTTTTGAGACGAAGTGAGAAAATTAAAGCGAAGAGAAAATACATTATTTCAAAAGCTGACAGAATACTAATTCATCTAAAGACTGATGGAAAGTGTCATATCTGCGGACAGGACGTATCAGTCGACAAGTTCGAGGCTGACCATGTAAAATCACATTCAAAAGGTGGGCAAAATATCATTGATAATTTCTTAGCTACATGTAGGACTTGCAACAATTACAGGTGGGACTATTTGCCTGATGAGATTAAATGGGTGTTAAAATTGAGAATCTGGTCAAGAAAGCAAATTGAAGACAATACGTCAACTTGGACAAGACATTGCAAAGACATTTATTCTCTATGAAAATAGAAGAGAGAAAAGAAGGCGGACTCCTAGAACGAATATCATTTGAGGAATGTTACAGCAGCCAACAGGCGGTTTGGCAATATGGCGGGGCGAAGAATATATACTCATCTTTTTGTTCGCTATCAGCAGCAGTCCGGGCTTGACTTTTACTATTGAGCTTTTGTAGTTATCTTCATCATCAGTAATTCTATTCGGCTTCGGTTCTGGGCTGGACGTTTTTCAAATACCGCCACATCGCCAAGCCGTGACCGTAGCTGCAAAAATAAATTGATCGCTTATTTATTAATGATCACCACTTAAAAATCTAATATGAAAGAAAATTTTACCGATAAAGAAGAAGTTGAATTTTATTACAAATTAATCCATGATGTTACAGACAGATATTGGAAGACATATGCCTTTTTTCTTGCTATAAATGCTGCGGTTTTTGGTTATGCCTTTTCATCAAACTTAGAAATCTATTTCCAAAAGAAATCTTCACTAATTGATCTAATTCTTTGTATTCTATTTTGTTAGCAACAATTGTTTATGCCATTTGGGCTTCTAGAGTTTATAAATCATTTGAAGAATTGATTTCAAATATGAGAAGTGAATCTAAATTTGAGAATAGACTATTTAAAGATTCTCAAAAGGGTGTCTGGCTCTATATACAGTAGCATTTACAGCAACTGTTAGTGCTTTATTTGCAATCATTGCACATTTTAACCACTTGATTTGAAAAATTACTGAAAATTGAAATTTAATAAGAATTAGTGTAAATTTACAAAAAATATCAATATATTGCAATCTCAATTTCAATGTAAAGTAACTTGATTATTATGCAAACATTACAAAATTTATATTTTTAACCAACTCAAAAAAAAATGCAAACAACTATTATTACTTTTATTTTCAGCTTGGTGCTTTTTTTTAGCTGTAAAACAGTAAAAACACCTGATAGCCAAATTTCTAAACCTAATTTAGGTACATCAGATTCTTTAACAATAGTTGAAAAATTTATGAAAAATAAATTGAAAACATTAGAATTTGCGTCAGATGTTGAAGATGTCAAAATAGGTGGTTTAAAATTGGACGATAAATACCTCAATTTAGTACCAAGCATGATTGGTCAATTGATAGTTATTGATACTGTTGAAAATGTAAAAATTAGAATGAGAACATTACCATTGTATATATTAAAGACGAATGAATACACTTCTACAAAAATGCTGACAGAGAAGCCTGAGTTAAATATTTATACGACATCAAATAAAGCAGGCGGCATTTCAGCTTATTCAGCAGTTGCGGCTAACTTTAGCAATAATAGCACCTTGGGAATTTCTTACAAGATAATTTATAGTTGTACAGCAGAAAGCAAGTATGCTGATTTAAACAAATTAGATAGCCTAGTGAAAAAGTATAACCTATTAGGAAAATATGGTGATAAACTAAAAATTGTAAACTCAGTAACGGTTAAAGAATTTGAGTTCACAAAAATGGACTCACTTTCAGCAGATGCGAAAGGTAATTTTTCTGTTGTAAATGTTAATGGAAGTATGTATTTCAAACAAGAAATTGGATATAGAGTTAGAGACATTATTATAACTTATGATGAACCAGTATATATTAAGGAATACGAATCTACCGGTGCTGGAGGCGATAAAGTTCATGAAAAATTTAGTTTTTTAACTTATAATCGTGTTATATCTCCTAAATTTATTGAAAAAACAAAAATAGATTTGGTTGAAGCAATAGAAATTAAATAAGCATTCAAAATTTATTTTTTTAATAAATAATTGTAAACTCTCTAAATTATTGTGAAAATTTCTGCAGCTAACAGCTAAGTATTCGTTGCTTCCGGAGGACGAACAATGAGTACTTTATTGCACGAAACCTGCATGGGTAGGGCCAATCAGAAGGTACCCATGGGGAAATTACTGAACATTTTGTTGTTTAAATTTGACTTGAATAAATTTGGATTGAATTTTTATGAATGTATTACGACTTCTTACATTTAGATTTCTATTTATTTATAAATTAAATATTCCAAATTTCATAAAATTCTGTCTGATTGACCATAGGAATACTATATCAATATATTTGCATTAGTAGCTTTGAAAAATTATTTTATGTGGGAATTGATAGATAGTAGGTGGGCCTAGTTCATATAAGTGTCTTTTAAACGTGTAAGAGCTTATGCGGTCTCAGCAAAAGTGGTAAAGCTGGCTGTGATTATTTGGACTGACTTGTCTCGGCTCGACGAGATGATCACTAAAAAAAGTTCAATATGAGCAGTCTAAAGGGTATCTCATGCTTGATCAAAAAAGAAAATTGGGATTAGTATATCGAATTAGAAAATCTATAGCTAAATTTGATCTAAAACCGGACGATCTTGGATTTGCAACGTATTGATTTTCAGGTTTGACTGTTGACGTTAGTCAGAATCTAGGAAACTACAAATTTCATGAAACTACCATTTGAAATATATCTTGAAGTTGAGAAAAAATGTGTTGACCTCTATTCAGCGGACGGACAATTATCTTTACCAATTCAAGCCTTAAGAGCCTCTTTTATTAAATGCTTGCATTTTAACATTTCAATTTGCGAAAGAGAATCGAAGGACAATTTGATGTTTTTTATGCCTATGCTTAGAGGAATATGTGAGGATATAATTTATCACAACTACATCTTCAATATTCTTCAGGATGATGATAAACTCAATTTTATTGCTGCATATCAAATAATAGACTTGGAAAAATCTGTTTCTTCCCAAGAAGAATTTTTCACAGTAATTCGTCCAATTCAGCCAATAATTACAAAGTCTATACTACGTGAATTGATAATTTCAGAGAACTCTGTAGCAAATAGCATAATGGAGGATTTAAAGGCTAAATACGGCTGGAAAAAAAAGCCACCAAGTGTGTATCAACTTGCTGAAATTGGAAACATTTCTGAAATCTATAAATATTTGTATGCTGCGACCTCAAGACTCGTCCACTTTAACCCACAATCGCTCTTTCAAATGATTTGGGGAGAATTTGAGAACAGCGAAAAGAAGAAAATTAAATCTATGAAAATTTCGATTGAAAATTATAAAAAATATTACAATCAATTCTGTGTTTTTTATGGATATTACTTATTGAAACTTTTTGTGGAAAAACTGGGAGACATTCTTAGAATAGACATAAAAATAGAGCTTGACTCTTTAGAAGAATGCTTTAAACAAAACCGTTGGCCGGAAATAATAACTTTTGAAGAATTAAATATTCCAATAGAATACGGGATATCGAAATTTAAAATTGAGAAAGAAGGGCTTGAAGGATACATGTCCCATTTAATGCATAAATTGATTCAAGAAGACAGAGACGACACATAACATTAAGCCGTATATACAATACAAAAGCCACGCCATGCAAAAGACATGAAGATCAAGAACTCTGATAAAAGATTAACAAAATATACTTTTGCGTACTCAGTGTTCCCAACGTTTCGATCGGGACAAGACAGCGAGACCTGTGTATAGGTTTGTTAGTGCAAAATAAATCAAGAATTCGCTATTCAATTAATTATAGAATTGAATTTATTTCTAGTTTTTTATAATGGCTTCGCCATGCCAAAAGTCGAACATTTCTTTTGGATAAAGTGATTTGGTCAGTAAAATATTTAGTGTCTGTTATCATTATATAGCTTTTCCTTTTTTTAAAGAACCTTTGTATCTTAGCGTACTTAGAACATTATAAAGTCGAGAATTATTCCATTGTCTAAACTTATAATTTTTTCTAAAAATCGATTAAATATTCGAAACAATATGCTGAATAATGTAAAGAATCAACATTGGAATAGAAATATTTAATCCAATCTATTAATTAAATTATATTTTAGACTATCTTAGTGTCAAATTTTACCAAATGCTCAAAACGCGTTTCCTTAATATAAAGAAGTGGCCAATTTATCATGATAAAATCGTTCAACTAGAATGTTAACTCCATTTTGTTTGGCTTCCGTCAAAAGTCATAGTTTTAAGCCGAATGGCGTCAACATTCCTTTCAGTTGGCAGCAAGTAAATTGATTAACTATGACAGAACATAAGATACAAACATACTTATGGGAAAACCGAGATAGATGGAAAGAACTAATTGAGAATATTGAATTTCCAGAAAAGTATTCTTTTGACAAGGACGATGAAGACATTTATACACGTACTCCTGACAAAATATTATTTAATGAAATTGTAGACCGCTATTCAAAACTTCATAAAAACCTGTATAGACTTAAACTTTTTGGATGTGAAGTTCCACTTAAGCGAGATGGCGACAGCACAATCAGAGCAGATTTACTTGGTCTGGTTGAAGGAGTTTCAGGAATAGCAATTATTGAGATAAAAAAAAGTGCTCAAACTGAAAGACAGGCATTTACTGAATTGTTTGCCTATGCCTCGCACTTACAAGCAATTTTTACATCAATGACAGATGATGACATTCATTATGTATTAATTTCCCCGATGCAAGAACGAATTGTAAGGGAAGCTGCAATATCAAGTTTCCTTTTCGATGAAAAACCTGTTTTTGCATATATTCCTAGTTATCAAAATGATGATGTAAATACTATTCGATTAAGTCCGTGGGTTCCAACAATTGCGGATATTGTCAAATTAACAGAGTCGGCTTTCTCTCAAAAGAATTTTGACATTTTTAAGGTTACTTGGGAAGAAATCAAAGATTGGAATCCCAAAAAACATGAGAATCCAAAGAAATATATGATTGAAAGAATGAATAGAATTTCATCCTATGCTGCTCAATTAATGGAATCTAAAAATATTCACGGATTTGTTTTTACTTCTCAAGGTTATCCCGAAATACCTTTTTTGAATAATGCTATAATCGTTGCTGGATTAAATCCTTTTAAAGTATCCAAAGACAATTATTTGATAACTGAGGAGGGTGTTCCTCCACATAAACTTGATGATATTAGTGATGAAGTTATCAATTTAGCTCAAATCATTCCTGAACTTTTAAATAAAGCAAAAGAAGTAAATGAGGAGAATGAATACTTCTATGACTTAATAACGACTTGGGATAATACATTGCGCGGTATAGCTTTTGACACAGTTGAAACATTAACAACTAATGATAAAGGTTTGACATTTGAGAGGGGTTGGGATGGAATGACATGGAAAGAATATCAGAGTATCATGATTGAAGATGCACTTTGCTTTAATTATGACATGAAACCAACTGGAATTGTAAGAAAGCTATTCATTAGCTACACCATTGAAGATTATAATTACATGGCAAAGTATGGTACAGAAAAGCATCCATATTTATTTCATGGTGACGTTCCCGACTTTATGGTTGACTACCTATATGAACAGAATTACTTTAGGGACTTTCTTTACAATTTGTTTGAGAGCCAAAAAGACCTTTATAAAGAATTTGACAAAGAAAAAGATGACGACACTGAATAAAATGCCAGCTGTCAACATTAAGCCGTTTATACTATAGCCACGCCATGCAAAAGACGTGCAGATTAAGAACTCTGAAAATAGAATAACAAAATAGTCTTTTGGATATGAGCTGTTCAGCCAGACATTCATGAATTGTGTATGTTTTAATCCTAGGTATATTAGTATTAGAATAGTTGTAATTCTAACCCAAATATTAAACTTGTTCTTTCATTAAATTTATGAATTATTATTTGACTCTGCCATTCCAAAAGCAGAGCATTTCTTTCGGTTAATGTAATTTGTACAATAAACTTATTATAGATTGGAATCATAATGTAGCTTCCCTTTTTTAAAATAACCTTTGTTTATTTAGATATTGATTTCGATTAAAATTCCATTGGAATAAATTTAGAATTCTCATTTCAACGAGCATTAGGCTCCTCCACCATAGTCACTTCCGTATCCGCAAATTTCATATCATACTGTACAAACAGCACATGCTAATATATTGTCTGGAAACATCCCTTTTATACTCTAATTGTTTAAAAAATAAACAGAAACAATATTTTTCCGAATAAATATTTAAAATTTAAATATTTAGTATTATTTTTAGGCTTCAAATATAATAATACTATAAAAATAACCCTCAATTGGAAATAAAATATGATAGCCTTTTCCTATATTCAAGTTTCATGTACTGGCTTCGTTCAACTTGAAAAGTTGATGCCTGCAAATTTATTTTCCAAATGTTTGGTTTTAGAGGTCAGCATCAACTTTCCTTTTATTTATCAGTTATTTAATGGCAATATATACTTGATAACTTAAATTTTATAAGAAGAGCAAATGAAAACAGATAAATTAATTAGAGAAATGGAATTATTTATCGAAACCATTCCCAAAAACTTAAAAATCTATGTATTTCAAACCGACAGTCCTGAAGATCTAACTAAGACCCATTTTGATTTACCGCAATATTGGACATTTAAAACATTTTATAATGCTAAAAATGCAGAAGAGGCATTCAATTATTTTGTTCGAAAGGGGTATAACAGCAAGAAATCTTTTTTTTTATTTGCTCCGTCTTTCAGTGAGTATGGAGATAATCTTTGCGTGTTTGCTTATGAATAAAAAGGTATATATTCAGAATTAGTCAAAGATTTACTTATTTGTAAAGAAATGATTTTAAAATGAAAATTGTAATTATTATTTTTTCTAATTCGGTAGATGTGATATCCGTTAATTATTTTTAAAATAAACAACTGATATCAAGCCATCAGCCGACAATGCAAGCGGTTTCTGGAGGCTGGCAATCACCAAACTTGCAAATGATTTAGGAAAAGAAAAGAAGCAACATGTAAAACCCGGACTACGGCTACCGCCCGCCCTTTGGCGGTGCTTTGTTAACTGTTTAATCCAAAGCTAGTACATTCTCTGGAGCCTATTGCCCCACTAAATCCGGATCACTTTTACCCACCTCAATTTTGATAAAATATAGCATTTTATTTGGTCAATCATACTAAAATTCGCGATAAACTGTTTCCCCTATTCTTTGCAAGTAATTTAAAATTAGTCAGCATAATGCAAATTTTTGTTGACAACTGTCTGTTCAAGAATTGGTTCTTTCCTCTCCGTATTTGTGAATCCCAAGTTTCTTGATTCATAATACCAAAATCCAACATTGAATCTATTTTCTATTTTTACTAATCCGTTATATTGATTGAGTCGTTTTTTAATATACTCAAATTCACGATATGTAATTGTCAAGCCATTTTCGTTTAAATAATTTTTGTAAAAGTTATAGGCAAATAATAGTTTTAAATTTGTTCTGATTGCAAACCATAATTTCCCTTGGAATACTAGTAGTCTTTGATATTCATCTGTGAGTGGAACTAATTTCATCCCTTTTAATTCTGCTAGGTTATCAAGGTATACCTTTTTTAGATCCCCGTTTTGTTTTATCGCACACACTTTGATTTCATTTTCTACCTTCTTTTGCTTTCCAAGACCTATCAGACTCCAATTCCTATTGATGGTCGAAAGGCCGTGTTCTAACCATAAATTGGCGTGATCTAAAACAAGACCCCTTAATTTGCCTTCTGATGGTCTTAAAACTCTTCCGACCATCTGAAGATACAATGATAATGATTTTGTGGGTCTAGCCAATTGGACCACTTCACATTCAGGAAAGTCAAAGCCTTCAGTAATTATTTCTACATTGCTTACAACTTGAATTTTTTTATTCTTAAAATCTGAAATAATTTGTTCTCGTTCTTTAGTTGAAGTTGTCGCATCAATGTGTGCAGCTGAGATCCCATTTCTGTTATATGATGCTACAATTTGTTTACTGTGGTCGATATTTACAGCAAATACTATTGTCGACTTTCCATGGCATTTATCTTTGTATGTTGAAACAAGGTCAGCCAAAATATTCTTTTTCATCATTTGTATAGAAAGTGGGAAATTTTCATAATCCCCACCTCTTAGTTTTATTTTTGACAATTCGGGGATTGAACCCACATAATGATCAACTGGAACTAAAAATCCGCCTGAAATAAATTTCTGAATTGAATCACTAACTATTAATTCATTAAATATGTCTTCAAAACCTTCTCCATTCAATCGGATAGGGGTAGCTGTAACGCCTAAGAATTTTGCATTTGGATACATATCCCAGAGTTTTCTATAAGTAGTTGCTTTTGCGTGATGTGCTTCATCTATAATAATGAATTCGGCTTCTGGATGCTCTCTATTCATTAGTGTTTGAATACTTGCTATTTGGACAGATTTGGTATAATCTGAAAGAACACCTGCCATGATAATACCTGCATCGACTCCATTGTTAAGTAATTTATCTTTAGCTTGTTCAACTAATTCCTTTCTGTGGACTACAATCAATATTTTCCGATCATAGGTGTAACATAGTCTTGCAATTTCAGAGAACAAGACTGTTTTACCAGTTCCTGATGGTGATTGAAAAAGTATACTTCGGATTCCTTCATCCCATTTTTCATTAATTTTGTGGATTCCATCATTTTGGTACTGTCTTAAAATGTAAGTTTTTTTGACCTCACATTCAAAAGGATCCATGGATGTTTGTAAATTTGTATTCATTGTTAAATTATTTAATGTTATTAAAATTTTATTTGATAAACTTAGTAAATCATACTAAGGGAATTTCTCAGCAAAAGAGGAATTGGGAAGTATCTTGATCTACAATTTGAAATTTGTATAGTGTTTAAGGGATTAATGATCATTGTCTGGTTTATTAGTTCTCACATCTAAGATTTTGGTACATTCTTCTTCGTAATTTCTTGTTGATTCCACAATTGGGTACACTGTATGATCATTCATTAGTTCTCTTTATTTCCTATACATAGTTATTTAGAATTTCTAAGAATCAATTTTGACTAAAATATTTTCAACTATTTTTTCTTTTGTGATATTTTGACTATCAAAAGGTAGTTTTGGACTGTCAAACGGCAAATTATTCTTACCTGCTGTTATTTGAAATATACTTCAGACTAAAAAGGAATATTGTTTTAGAATGGACGATTTAATTGGATCAATTTAAACTCATTCAGTGAGCCAATTAAATTTGATTCTGGACATGATTCTAGCTATACTTCAGATTCCTAGTCATATAAATCTAATCGCACTTAGTCTGAAGTTCTTATCAATTAATCTTCTTTTCCAATTACTTTGTGTCTGTTGAGAAATTCCTCAACATCACTTTCAGTAAATAATAGAACCCTTCCTCTTTTTATATAGCTCATTTTGCGCTCCTTTACATACCTGTAAATGGTAGATTTTGAACAGCACAACATTTTAGCTAGACTCTTTAAATTCATTACTTTGGTATTCATAATTATCTCCATTTAGCTATAAATAGTGTTGGGAAAGTTATAGAATTCAGATAATGAGTCTTATTTGGAAATTATTTTCAAAATATTAAAAATTCATGAGCTGGGAATTTATTTGTAAGTTTTTGATTTTAAGAATGTCCATTATATTGGCTAGAGAGCGGATTTAAATATATATATTATAATACAAGATTATAATATATATGACTGTAAATCAATATATAACACATGGTCATAATATATATTTATTAAAAATTGTCAATTTGGATGATTTTTAATCAAAATAAACAATATATATAATAAACAAAGGGTCAAGGCAATCAAATGGGACCAAAAAATTTAAAAAATAGAATACTAAGTGAGATTAGGTCTGAGATGGATCTACTTATAGATAGGGTTCTAAAGAGTATGGAAAAAATAACAGAGCAAGAATATTCATATCTGAATGAATACGTCACAAGAATTAAAGCAGCAGAAATTCTGGATGTATCACTACCGACTCTGACAAAACTATCAAAGGAGAAAAAGTTGAAAGTTTATTTCATAAGTAATAAGTATTACTTTCTCAGGCAGGAATTACTCGAACTAATCAATAATAATTTTAATTTAAATAAAGAACAAATATGAAACAGAATCTTAAAAAATTAGAAAAATCCAATACTTCTGATGAATTAATCGATGAGGAATTGTTTGATGAACAAAGATCTTTTCTAGAAATACAAGAGAAGATGGATGAGTTTTTTGATAGAATTTGGTACGATAGAAAAATTGTAATGTTTGCCGATATTAAAGAAGGATTGACTGAAAAATTGTCTCCAGAAATGATGAGGACAATTAAAAAAGCAATGAAGTGTGTTGAAAAGAAATATGGAGGCAAAAGTGCAGTGCTAAATTACTACAAGGATGATTATGAATGGGGGATGTTGAATGGAAAATTATCTGCTCTTCGGTGGGTCCTTGGAGATGAATGGGACAATCTTGACACATAACATCAATTATAGTAACTAATTAATATGTAATTACATTAGAATTCGAATCAATTCCTATGTCTTTCTTGATAAATTTCTATCGAGAAACATGAGCTATAATGTCACTAAGGCAAAATTAGAACTAAATTAAAATGTCATAAAAGCTGCAAAATTGCTTCGTCCAAACTAATGTTTTAAAAATTAGGCATAAATCGGAACTTTAAATTTCTGTCATTTTTATTACCTTTGATTCGGATGCTTAGCACATTGCTTCGTTTGTCCAATTTTCGGATGCAATGCTAATATGTTTGCAGTAATATTAGAAATTCAACTATGATAAATAGATCAAAACATGAATTAATTGGTTTATTGGAAGAACAAATAGGATTTATTAAAAAATCAATTTCCGACTACACAAGTAATGAACTAGAAGCGAAAAGAGTGGCAACAAATTTAAGGACATTGGTTCATGACACTGACAGATCCACTTCATTATTAATGCAACTCAATTCAAAACATATTGGCTTTATTAATACTAATGCGCCTAAAGGTGGTATGGCTTATTGGTGCCTAAGTGGAGTTGGTATGTCAAATGGTATTTTTGATCAAAATACCCCTTATATTGGTCTTGTAGGTAAGGAATTAACAGGTCAACAAGATAGAATTTCTATTAAGTATTTTCCTGTATTTCAAAAATGGACAAGTCCTTTTCCCAAAATAGATTTCGACAGCTGGTGGAATGCTGAAATATATGACAACAGAAATGGTTATACTCTAACACGTAAAAAACTTATTTTAAATGTAGTTAATAAAGATGGAGGTGCCCATATTGATTTTTTGGATGAAGAATATAACGCATTCAAAAATGAAGAAACAATCCAATTTAATGTAAAGGATAAGATCCAAGGATTTGATAACATTCCGGTATATTCGGCGGTCATTCAAATCGCTTGGGAGTTATTAGGATCAATTCAAGATGAAATCGAAACTATTAAGATGTAATACTAACGCAAACATTGTATATGCTCGATTCCGCCCATCCGGATTAATCTTTTTACTTTTGGTTGCTTTACAAATAGAAATAAAATGGTAACTTTGGCGGTCTCCAATCGGTTGGACCGCGCATATACTTAGCCTTTAGTTGTTTTACAAAATATAATTCATGAAAGTTTTAAAAATATTAGTTTTTTTTGTTTCTTTAAATCCGGTAGTATATAATCAAACTGGGAGCAATTGGTTTGAAAAAGAATCAATGTTTTCCACTGTTTTACTAGAAAGGGAATTAAATGGGACCTGTATTCACCATGGAACTGGATTTGTAATTAATCCATATTTCTCAAAAGTCCCTATAATTATAACTTGTGAACATGTACTAAAAAATAGTTCAATTTTTATTACTCTCGAAGTTGATAGTATTTTTAGAAATTATGTCAGATCTTTGTCACAGTTTAATCAAAGAGAAGTATTAAAGAAACTCAACAATAATAATACAATTTGGAATATATCAGATAATTATCTCAGAGTAAAAATCGATTTAATTAAAGATTCAACTCTTTATAGACATCCAGATGGTTTAGATATTGCTGCATTTAAGACATATATTCCAGGAAAATTTTCAACAAAGGATTCTATATATAAAATTACAAACGTGGTACAAATAGGAATATCAAGGATAGCAGGTCGTAACAATATCAAACTTGGAGATGATAGTTATTTTATTGGATTTCCTTTCGGTATTGGAAGTCCAAAATCAGTTTTCTCAAATAACAGATATTTTACTTCTACTCCTAAACATTTATTAAGAAAAGGAACAATAGCATGGCTTTCAGATGATTATGATGAATTTTTATTAGATGCTATGTCTTATGGTGGCAATAGCGGAAGTCCACTTTTTCAAATCAATAGTAACAACAAAGATAAACCTCCATATTATTTAATAGGAATAGTAATTGGTCATTTAGAAGATACTTTATCAAGACAAAATCATGGATTGGCTAAGTGCCTGTCCTCTGATGAAATCATGAAGGTAATAAAACTAGCAGACCATTGAAGTTCAGCCCATAACATTGAACCGTATATACAAAATCCACTCCAAGCCTAAGGCATGAAGATTAAGAATTCTGATAAAAGTTAAACAAAACAAGTAATGAATACAAAATTGACACTTAGAAAAGCAGAGAAATTTTTCTTAAAAGAACACGCTGATTTTGATGAGCAATGGTTAAGAAAAGTCATTGAAGACGACCCTTCAATTATTGGATTAGGAGAGTTGGAGTTAAAAGAAGCCGAAAGGATACAGCCTAAAGCAGGAAGGCTTGATTTGCTATTATATGATAGAGGAAATGAGAAAAGATATGAAGTGGAAATCATGCTTGGAAAAATTGATGAAAGTCATATAATTCGGGCAATTGAATATTGGGATATTGAAAGAAAGCGATATCCCAATTATGAACATTGTGCTGTTGTAATAGCTGAGGATATAACTAGTAGATTTTTAAATATAATTGGATTATTTAATGGACAAATACCAATAATTGCAATTCAGTTAAATGCTTTAGCTATAAACGATGATTTGGTATTAGATTTTGTAAAAGTATTAGATGAACTTACCGTAGGTGAAGAAGAAGACGAAGTTGCAGTAAAAAAAGATCGAACTTTTTGGAATAACAAAGCCAATGCTGAAACTTTAGAATTAGTTGATGAATGTGGTAATTTGTTGAAAGAATTAGATTCTGAACTTGCACTTAGTTATACTCAAAATTATATAGGTGTGGTTAGAAGGAATCGACCATTAAATTTTGTCATATTTTTACCCAAACAAAAATTTTTACGTGCTGAAATAAAAGTTAGTGAAATTGAACTCTGGACAAGTAAAATTGAGGAAAATGAGTTCGAAATAGTTTCAATAGGAAAAAGATCAGGAAGAATAAAGTTCAGGATTGTAAAAAATGATATTGCTAATAAAAGAGTATTTCTAAAAGAATTGTTTCAAGTTTCATACACTGAACGTACAAACTAATTTTATTAAGGAGGCAATAGGTAAGTTTTTTTTATATCCGAATTACATATTGTATCCTTAATAAAATTTAATCAATTTTTATAATTCTTATATTTCAAAATCTTTACAATCAATTCAAAATTTAGATTTATTGAAAATCGATAAAAAAGATAAATGAAAGACATACATTGGAATAATTCACAACCTGCGATGAACAATTTTCTAGCAAGAATAATTGGGATCATTGGAGAAGATATAACAAAATTTTGGTTAAGTAATGTTAATTGTGAGTATATAAATTGTGGAAGACCAACAATTTATTGGGGAGAAAATCAAAGGGCGACATTAGATTTTTTGATTAGAAAAAAGGAATCTGATCATAGTGACTTCTATCTTGTTGAGCAAAAAAACTTTTTCGCTTATCAAAATGGTAATCTTAGAACTATTGATGATGTTCCCGAATTTTATAATACATATGATAAATGGTCGAAAAGTAAAACTAAATCCTCTCCTGCTTGGAAAATTTTTAATGAATTGAATAGTCATGCCTACCGAATTAAAGTAAAAGGATTAGACGAAGTATTTAAAATTAATGGCACGATATTGATATGGGGTGCAGTTAATGAATTAGCTAGTTTAAAATTTAAGGAAAAATATGGATTTCATGATGTTATAGGTTTAGTTTCGATGGTTGAAGACCTAATAAGTTGGAAAGATCAAGACTTTGAAAAATTTGTCTTGGATCGAGAAAGATGGACGCGAGAACTTTTTAATAGTTTTAAATAGGTTTGTCAAGTCTAAATATAGCAAGTAATAATTATGTTTCCTAAAATTTCCTATTGAACAATACAGCAATTGAATATATAGCAAAATGACAAATACAAAAGAAATTGAAAATGCGACATTGGAAGCCATCTATTGGTGGAATCGAAATGAATCGTATTATCACAATTGCTTTGTAAATTTAGACAAAATTTATTTGGACAAGGCAATGCTTGGATTTTTTGCAACTAAAATATTTGATGTCTTTCTGAGAGAATATTCGATAAGACGGAATATTAAGTCAGGGCATGAAAATGTAAATAGATTTTTAGAGGACTTATTTCAGCATCAATTTATAAAACGTGTTAAATCTGGTGAAATAGAATTAATTGATACTTTGAGTGATGAGCTTAAATGCAAAGGAGATTATACAGAAAATCAAACAAAGTCACTTTTGAGTAAGTTGGCATTTTTAATAAATCCAAATATATTTTCCCTTCTAGACAACCTTGCAAAAGAATCATTGTGGGGGGAATTAAATAATGCTAAAAAAATATTTACTAAAGGAAAATTAAATAGTTATGCTTTTTACATTGAAAGAGTAAATGAATTAATTAATAAAAATGACATAATTCTTGAAAATCAGAAATTAATTTTAAATAACTTTAAAGATACTCCTGCATATACTTTCTTTTCTGAAAATCCAAATGCTTTTAAACGAAGAATTATTGACAAATATCTTTGGATTAGAAAACAAAATCAAAATGAGAAATCAAGGAAAATAGAGAATGAATCGTATTTGCAATTTGTGAAATTAGGAATCTTGGAATAAATTTGATTTGAATTAATACTTCCTAGTCTTTTTGACATTAAGGATGAGTTGGCTTATGTTTTATTTTTTATCAGTTTCTAGTCAAAAAAAATTAATCAATTGGTTATTTAGACATACTATTAGTTAGCTGATGCTTGTTGATCTATAAAGTATGTATTAAAGATTTTTATTTAGATTTGATATTTCCATTATTTTTTCATTTACCAAAATTTTGATCCTCGACATATGAAAGTGCTAAGTCACTATATAGAAACATAGGCGTGCCGAATAGATACAAATATATTAGGTGCCCCCACCCATACTTTTCGTTTATCCTCCCTAGGGGTACTAAATATAAAATACCACAATTTCAATTGAACTTTTCCGACCTCATTAATTGATCATGTAGTATCGGATTCCAATTGCTAAAACGATTTTCAAGCAATTCGGATCCTGTTTAATCCAAAGTAGTCTGACTTCGATTTATCCAGAAGTAAGCTAAACCTTCTATTCCTATTAAATTAGTAATCTAAATGATCCTTGCTGATTAGATTAAGATGGCTATATTTGGGCGATAGTTAATAATTGCTATGGGATTAGAATAAAAATGGAGCATTTGATTTCAATAAGCAAATGTTATAAAATGAAGGATATGGTTGATTTGGATTATGCATTGGATGCTCATCAATGGATTGATAGTGAAAACAATCAGTACTTGTATAAATAATCCAATGATTTAGGACCAAATATGTATTGAGAAATATTATTAATAACATATTAAGTACAAATTATGGCAATCAAAAAATCAGAATTATACTCATCCCTTTGGGCAAGCTGTGATGAATTGAGAGGCGGAATGGATGCCAGTGAGTATAAAGATTACGTGCTCATTATGCTTTTTATTAAGTACATCAGTGATAAATATGCTGGCGTCCCTTATGCTGCTATAACAGTGCCTCAAGGTGCCAGTTTCAAAGACATGGTGGCACTTAAAGGTAAATCAACCATAGGTGACGATATCAATAAAAAAATTATAGCCCCTTTGGAGCAGGCCAACAAATCATTGGGTTCTATTAAAGTGGACTTTGATAATCCAGAAAAATTGGGAACTGGTGATGAGAAGGTAAAACGCCTAAGCAATCTGATTTCCATCTTTGAATCGCTGGAATTTAGCAAAAACAAGGCTGAAGGTGATGATATTTTAGGTGATGCCTATGAATATCTCATGCGCAATTTTGCTACAGAAAGCGGTAAAAGCAAAGGTCAGTTTTATACTCCTGCCGAAGTAAGTCGTATCATGGCAAAAATTATTGGCATCAATAGTAAGAGTACCAATGCCAATACTACCATTTATGACCCTACTTGTGGTTCTGGGTCTTTATTGTTAAAGGTGGCTGATGAAGCTGAGCGAAAAATAACCATTTACGGACAGGAGAAAGAGAGTGCCACGGCTGGTTTGGCACGTATGAACATGGTGTTGCACGATTGCCCTACAGCATTAATTAAATGCACAGGCAATAGCACCCTTTCCGATCCTCAATTTTTTGAAGACAATGGCGGATTAAAATTATTTGACTTTATTGTAGCAAATCCTCCTTTCTCTTCTAAAAACTGGAGCAATGGATTGAAGATTGATAGTGACACTGCTGATGACTACGGACGTTTTGCAGGATTTGGTATTCCGCCTGACAAAAATGGCGACTATGCCTTTCTCTTGCACATGATTCGTTCCTTAAAAAGTAAAGGTAAAGCAGCGGTTATTCTACCCCATGGTGTTTTGTTTCGTGGAGGCTCTGAGGCTGAGATTCGTAAAAACCTAATTAAAAAGGGCTACATCAAAGGTATTATTGGTTTACCAGCCAACTTGTTTTTTGGTACTGGTATTCCAGCTTGTTTAATTGTGATAGATAAAGAAAATGCAGACAACCGCAAAGCCATTTTTATGGTGGATGCCAGCAAGGGCTTTATGAAAGACGGACCTAAAAATCGTTTACGCGATCAGGACATCCATAAAATTGTGGACACCTTTAATAAGCAACAAGAGACGCCCAAGTATAGCCGCATTATTCCAACAACTGAAATTGAAGAAAAAGAATACAATTTAAATATCCCCCGTTATATTGATAGTCAGGACGAAGAAGACCTGCAAGATATATCTGCACATTTACAAGGTGGCATACCTGATAATGATATTAATGCCTTACAAGGGTTTTGGGATGTCTATGAAACCATGCGTACCGATTTGTTTAAAAAGTATAACCGAAAAGGTTACAGCCAATTAAAAATTGCAAACGATGCGATTAAAACCACCATTTTTTCACACCCAGAATTTACTTCTTACAGCAAAAAAGTAAATACCGTT
>Ga0154020_10003471_pt1 | contig 18951 bp, 11 predicted proteins | sample Klosneuvirus_201_FD_109709 | JGI IMG/M metagenome (GOLD analysis project Ga0154020, IMG submission 109709) | Active sludge microbial communities from wastewater, Klosterneuburg, Austria - Klosneuvirus_20160825_MG | ecosystem: Engineered > WWTP > Aerobic digester > Activated sludge | place... | reverse complement strand
AGGCATTTCGTGAAGCCGACAACGGCGAATTTCGTAGTGCAATAGGCTAGTCGGTCGGCAATGGCTACAACACCGCCGATCGACGCCATATTGACCACAACGCCGCGTTTCCGCTCGATCATTCCCGGAAGAAATGCCTTCGTCAAGCTGAACATTCCGCGGACATTTACTGAATATAGTCGGTCGAGGTCGTCAGCGTCCGTCTCCAAGATCGTGCCGACATGTCCAATACCCGCATTGTTTACGAGAATATCGAGGCGGCCGCGTTGTTCAAGAACCGCGTCGGCAGTGTCTCGGCAGGCAGCCTCATCCGCCACATCCAATTGCACGAAACCGACGCTCATTCCCGCCTGCTCGAGGCGCTCAGCGACGGCATTTCCTGCATTCTCGTCGATATCTGCGAGGTAAACGAATGCTCCTGCGTGCGCGAGCGTTTCAGCGACCGCTTCTCCGATGCCGGACGCGGCTCCTGTTACCAACGCAGTTTTTCCCTGAAGATCGAACACTTATGCTCTCTACTTTTGAATTACCGGGTTTTTTAGAACACCCAACCCTTCTATCGCGACCTCGGCAGTGTCGCCATCCTTTAGAAAGATCTTTGGCGTCCGCGCGAACCCGACGCCCGGCGGCGTACCGGTCGCTATCACATCGCCAGGTTCGAGCGTGATCGTCTTTGAGATGAATTCGATCAGTTCCGGAATTCGAAAGATCATCTGACCGGTACTCGAATCCTGAAGCGTTTCGCCGTTCAAACGAAAGCTGATCCTTAGATCGTGCGGATCTGTGATCTCATCGCAAGTTGCGATAAATTCTCCAATCGGTGCAAAGGTATCGCACGATTTTCCGCGTTGCCACTGCCCGTCTGCGAACTGCATATCACGAGCGGAAACGTCGTTGAAATTCGTATATCCGAAGACAAAATTCATCGCGTCCGCGGCGGAGACATTCTTTGCCCGTCGACCGATCACGACGCCAAGCTCCGCTTCGTAATCCACTTCCGAGCTGCCGGCCGGAAGTTCGATCGCAGAATCGGGACCGATAACGGACGTCGAGAACTTTGAGAATATAATTGGCGACGTCGGTATCGCCATACCGCTTTCTTCGGCATGGTCGCGGTAATTCAGCCCAATGCAAATTATCTTGCCCGGTCTCGGAACCGGCGGTTCCAGGTGCACTTCTTCGCGCTCCAGAATGTTGGCGGCACCGCTACGGATCGCATGGGCGGCCGGCGTAATAAAATCAAGTGCCAGATCGAAGCATTTGAGAAGGTCCGTTCGCGAAAGTCCGTTGCCGAGAAACTCCGGCGTGAGGTCGGCTATACGGACGTTATCGAGAAGGGCGCCGATACGGTATCCCGAACCGGGCTGACCAGATGAAGCTACTTTCGTGAATACTACAAGTTTCATAGAGATCTAAACGCCGCTGCAGAGGCCTATTTCGCCGCCAAACCGTCGATCGGCACCCATACAAAGCGTGGACGATAGAAATCTGCATAGATCGAATCGCCCGGTTTCGCCCCGAATGGCAGATTGCTGTTGTACGAAATGAGAAGTTTTCCGTCCTGTGTGAACTGCGGGTGCATATGCGGATTATAAACACTCATTCCCGTCTGCAATGACTGCGAATCTGTCATTCCGGGAAGCTTCGTCTGGCCGGCGGTCGGCGTTCGATAGACGAAATACTTGTTGTCGAATGGCCCCTGCGGTTCGCACGCAGAATATAGATACAGGTCCTTCCAATCCGAATATCCGACCGATGTATCGAATGTGACCATTACGAACGTCGGCCGACCGTTTATATTAACCCTGCGAATGCTCAATTCATCGCTGATGCTATCTCGTTTCGGAATGAGCGACGTGCGGGCGTTGAGGTTCTTCGAAAATGCCTTGCCGTTCCACGCTTTCCAGTTCCGCAGGTCGGCGGCGAACTCAAGTCCCTTTGACGCATCGACTTTCGCTACGTAGAGCTTCTTATATTTGTTGGCAGCGTCGAGCGAGGACTTCTTGACGCCCTCGATCCCGCCCTCATTTCGCATTCCGTAGATGAAAAGCTCGTTCTTCTCGTTCAACCAAAGCGAGATGCCCCAAATTGCCTCATCCGACTTGTGCTTAAGATCGACGATCTTCTCGATCGCCAGTGTGTCCGCATCCATCTGTACGATCGCCTGCGACCGATATTTGATCCAAAATGCCTTGTCGAACGGCCGTGCGACATCCCATTCATTAAGGAACATCCAGATCTTCTTATTGCCGTTCAACTCAACAATGATCGGATCTCCGAGCCAATACATATGGTTCGGGCTGGAACTTTTCGGTTTGAAATAAGATGTTGAATATCCGAATTTGTCCTTCGGTCCGGTCAGGGTCCGCATCGTCTTCCCATCCTTCGACCGCACGACGATGCTGTTGTAAACGTAGTGGATGACCTCCGGCTTTGGCCCGCACATCGGCGGCAGACAGTTCGGTTCCCGCGTACGAAGCCCGCTACTATTCGTATGGACCGTACCGTCACCAGGCTTTGCAGGATCCTCAGCAATAAATGAATCCGAAAAGAAGAATGCCGAATCGCCGTTCGGAAGCTCGATCGAAACCGTGGTGTCACCGCCCGTCCACCCTGGGCCGTTGCGCGTGAACATCTCATTCCATTCATGCGCAGGCTCGCCCTTTCCCGCCGAGATCGAGCATTGCGGAAATGCCGCATTCGAAAGGAATGCGAGAGCAACTACAAACAGAACGGTGTTCCGGATCAACTGCATCATATAACAACGTTAGTACGGGATCTCCGGGCGGCGGTCGTCGTTCGGATCTGCCCAACGCGTATTCGGCACGACGGGCGTCCAGTCCGGTCTCAGCGGGTCTTTGTCGTACGCGTAACTGCCGAGACGTTTGTAAAGCTCGGCATACTCCGCCAACTTTGCGCGATCAAGCGTTACACCAAGTCCCGGCCCGTCCGGCACTGAAATGCGGCCATTCGAATATTCGAATTTCCCGCCAACGATAATGTCGTCGGTCAGATGATGATAATGTGCATCGGCCGCGAATGTAAGATTCGGAATGACGGCTCCAAGATGGAGCATCGTGGCGAGTTGGATACCGAGTTCGCCCGACGAGTGGACGGCGACGCCCAACTGAAAGGTCTCGCAAACGCCGGCGGCTTTCACGCAAGGGCGAATGCCGCCCCAGAAAGTCGTATCAAGCAATATTACGTCGACGGCCGTATCAAGTACGTTCGCCGCAAGCTGCTCGAAGTTCACGACAACTGTATTCGTCGCAAGAGGCATACGCACCTTGTCGCGGGTGCGGCGCATCGCGTGCAGGCCGAAGACAGGATCTTCGAAATAGTCATTCCTAATGCCCTCGATCTGCTGACCGAACCATATCGCCTGTTCGGTTGACCACGAAGCATTCGGATCGAAACGAAAGCTGTCGCCACTCTGCGGGTCAGTGCCAAGTTCCGCGGCGAGGGCACGATAGCATTGCAGTTCGTATTCGGGCGCGAAGACGCCGCCCTTGAGCTTGTGTGATGTGAAGCCGTACTTCTCTTTAAGGTCTTTCGCGTGCTCTACCAACTGATCGATCGTCCTGACCTCGCCGCCGCCGGTGCGCGGATCAGGATATCGAAAGAACAGATACGACGCGAATGGCACCTCCGACTGAAGTTTTCCGCCAAGAATGTCATAGACAGGCACATTCCATTTCTTGCCGAGGATGTCGAGACACGCAAATTCCAACGCCGCAAGGATCTGCGTGCGGTTGTTATAGAGCGATGCGGTCGGATTCGCGATCTTGAACCGCATCTCTTCAAGGCGGACGGGATCGTGGCCGATGAGGTAGCCCTTCATCGCCGCAAACGCGGCCTCTGCGGATTCACCGCCGCCGCCCATCTCGCCGAGCCCAGTAATTCCCTCGTCTGTCTCAACCTCGACGATCGTTCGCACAAATCTGCCCCAATGGCAGCCTGCCGCGTGACGGAGCGGTGCCTCGAGCGGGACAGTAACGGTGGTTGCCTTAATATCTGTGATCTTCATATCAGCCGAGTCTAGTCAATAACCCTATTCTCTCGCAGAAAGGCCCAAATTTCCGAATATGCCGTCTTGTATTGATCTTGCGTGAACATTCCATGATCGCCGCCTTTGATCGTAAGGAACCTATTCGGGGCGTGTACCTTGTCGAGTGCGGCCTTAAGTCGAGTCGCCTGAGAATAGGGCACGACGCTATCCATATCGCCGTGGATCGTCAGAATCGGCGGCAAACTCGCTCGTACATACGTAAGCGGAGAAACCTGGCGTGCGATCTCATCGGCATTCCGCTGGCTTCCCATCCACATCACCGCGTAGTTCTTAAGATCGGGGCCTTGAAGCAAGTCGTTTACGTCCGTTATGCCGTACCAATTCACGATCGCCGCGACTTTTAGATCTTCGTCGCCGTAGCATTGATTGTCGAGCGGCGTGCCTTTCGGCAGCATTCCCGCAATCAGCGAAAGGTGGCCTCCCGCCGATTGACCCGTGAGCACGATCTTCGTCGTGTCGAAATTCCATTGTTTCGCGTTCCGAAATACCCAGCGGACAGCACAGCGAGCATCCTCGACGGCCGCAGGAGCAAGCGAATTCCCTGCCATTCGATACTCTACATTCACGGCCCGCCAACCGCGTTCGAGATACGGAAGCAGTTGATACGCGGCACCTTCCTTGGCACCGAAGATCCAGCCGCCGCCGTGGAAGAAGACCACCGTAGGCGTAGGATTCGGATTGTCCCGCGGATACCAGATATCGAGCTTCAGCTGTGTATTGTTCGCAGTTGCATAAACAACGTCCGGCTGCATCCAATATCGGTCCGCGATCTGCAATAGCGACGGCGTCGTATCTTGCGCGAATGCACCGATCGAGAACGATAGGAGGGCAGCGAAAATAATTGCTTGCCTTGTGAATCTGGCTGTCAACGGTCTTATATTCATTTCACTCCTCGATCTAGCCATTTACGCACGTTTTACACCATCCTTTGTCGCGGTGTATCTACGGCCTTGATAATTTATGTTGCGAAGCTCACCGCGTTGGTCAAATCCGGCAAAATTCGGGCTGGCGGTGATCTCGCCGAATAGGCTCGCGTTCACGCCGAAGATCGAATCAATGACCGGCTCTAAATAATTACAGCCCGATACACACACCCAGTCGTTTATGAAAGGCGGATCTGACGGAGCCTTGATCGCACCGCCGTTAGACTCGGGGGTAACAAAATCTTCGACAAAGTGGGCCTGTGCTATCGGGCCTTGCTGTGCGGACTTTGCTAAGCCCTTGATCCATTCGCGGGCGATCGTCTGTTCGCCCGCCGCAAAGAGTCCGCTAAGGGCAAGTGCCGGCCATGCGCAATAAGCACCTGTCCACTGATGGTCGGGGCGAATGCTGAATGTAACGTCGAGATCGCGCGTCGAAAGTGCCCGCATCCACGTCGGCGTTTGCAGTTCACGCTGAAAGAAGCCGACCATCTCCTTTTTCTGTTTTGCCGGCATCGTGTCGCCGATGGTCATCAGCGTTACGCCGAAGTCATAGCAATGATGCACTTCGTTGTACGACCCGTCCGGGAGACGGCACTTCCAGATACCTTTGCCGTCCACATAGAGTTCATTCACGCGACGGGCAAGTTCGCCGGCTTCCTTTCGAAATGCCGCCGCCTTTTCCTTTTGCCCTTTATGATCGAGCAGTTCGGCGGCGAACTGAAGGTTATAGACATTCGCCGCGTTCAGTCCCGCAACTTCGTGAACATAGCTCGAAACGGCTTCCAAAAGATTGGTAACGCCGCCGTAGTCCGCGAGTCCGTGGCCGTTAGTATCCAAAGCACGCCAATGTTCTGCGTATTGGATCAGTCGGTCGAAGACCTTCACGCCGCCGACCTCCTTTTCGAGCCAGCCCTTGTCGCCCGTCCAGCGAAGATATTCCTTCGCCATCCTCGACATCGCATAATCGTTGACGGAATACCACGGGCCGACGCCTGCACCGGTCAGAAATTCCGTGCCGAAGTGCTTATAGACATCGAGCTTCATCCACGTCTCTATCATCCGCCTGAGTACGTCCGGATCGAGCATCGAAAGCAGCATCGCACTCAGGGAAATATCCCAGAGGAATGTGGTTGTCTCCCAATATCTCGGAGCGAGTGTTACGTAGGTCGTGCCGTAAACCGAATGCGGCGTCGTACGTCTAAAGAATAACGCGCTCATCACAGCCGAATGATAGAGGCACTTCACGTCGTCATCCCCAGTGATAAGCGTCGGCAGATGGCCCGAGAATATCTTGTTTCCCGGCGTGAATGCCGCGGTAAATTGCGCGTTCCATTCATCTGTCGTTGCCTTCGCAACCTCGTCGAACGTATTCACGACGGCGTCGTATCCGCGGCGGGCTTCATCGGCGTCGGCTCCCATCGAATTGACGAATGCGATCGCACGCGATTCGCCGGGTGCAAGGTCGAACTCGTAGATCAGCCATGAGGGTAAGAGCTTCGCGGGCTTCGGCGTCGAACCCTGAAGAACGAATGCTTCTGTGCGTTTCGAGTTGCAAAGTATCGCGTTGCGTTCTGTGTCGATGACGCGCTCGTTATCGTATTCGCCCGGAGAATAGGCGGCATTCCAAGGCGTAACGCTCTTTGTCGCACCGCCGTTGACCGCGAGCTTGATCTCGGTCCTTCGCCGCTGTTTTGTAACGTTCTTCACGGTCAACTTGACCGCCGTCGTCATCGAGCGAAAAGGCACGATGGTGATGCTCGAAAGATCGAGGCCGTTGTAGAGCGACCGTCTTTCGATGCGATCCGGCCGCCACACGAATTCGATCGGCGTCTTTGTCGCGGCAAAATATTCACCGTCAACATAGAGCACACCGGTCAGCAATTCGCCGCCCGCACCAAGCGGAGCCACATTCATCTCGCCTTGAGCGAACGGCGGGAACGCGATGCTGCGAACGGCCGCAACGTCCATCGCGGCCTGTGCACAGCCCCACTGATTCGTCAGGCCGGGCGGATTGAAGTGGTCGCCGAATCGATGCGTCATCACGACGCTTTGCATCGACTCACACGTAGGGATGTCGGGGAGCGGCGAAACGGCCGCGGGCTGAGGCGGCTCAATATTCGCGGCGAAGACACCGTTCTTCAAAAGTGCGGGCACGGCGAGACTGGCTGATGCGGCTTTTAGAAAATCCCTTCGTTCAAGTTTGCTCATAATTATCAACTTGTTGCTATTTTGGGCCTCGGATCCCGCTACTTGATCTCAACGCGTATCGTTGCGGTCTCGTACGGTTTAAGATCGACGGTCAACGGAGCGATATTGGAGACCGAACCGACAACTTTCAGCTCGGTGGTGTTCATAAGCGATGCCGACCACCGGATCGTTGCCGGCAGACTCACCCTCACTCTCGCGGCCTTTCCGGCGAATTCCTGCAGCCGAATGATGAAAGCCTTGTTCATCGGCGGATCAAGCGGCGAAGCGCTGACCTCACCCCGAACAGTTTGGTCAGTTGCAGGCTTTACGACAACGATCTCGACGTTCGGCTGGTCGACCGCAAAGAAGCCTTGCTCCGAACGCAAAGGTGCGGTCTGCACATACCCGGCTGACAACGGCACGTTAAATTCCTGTCCCAGCCTCCTTGCGGCGACGTCATCGCGTTTGCCGCTGCCGGAAATGGCATATTCGAAAACGTATGCTCCGGGCAGTCCGGGTTCGACGGTCGGCATATTTAGGACGCCAAGATCGTGCGTGTCGGCCTGCGAAGCATGCCGAACGGCGCGTGAAAAGAGCGTCGCTTCGGGCAGAGGAAACTTCCCGGTGTACAAAGCGGGAAACTCTTTTGGTGCGTCGGCGGCACGCATCTCAGTACTGACATAGCCGGAAAAGACCCAATGGAATGCTTGACGGTGTGCAATGAGTGCCGTATCCGTGCCGTCTGTCAGGCCGATGACGTGCTGTGTCGTAACCGAATCACGCCTTGCACCCGGCAGATAATCGTCCGGCAGCGTATCAAGCCATTTTTGGCCGCCGCGAATCACTTTCAAGCCATCTTTCCTAATGTTCATCGGGAAGGCGAAGTAATACGAATCGCTCCAATTGCCGTCGCCTCCGACAAACGGCATATCGGCCGGATCTAGTTCGTTACGGATCTCGACACGGTCTATACCTTTGTATATCGTCAATTTTGTAACGGGATACATCGACCTGTTCCGCGTTATCGTGATCTCGGACATTAGAGTGCCGTGTTTAGCTGAAACGGTCGCTTCTTGAGGATATACGACGCGGGATGCCTCGCTGCCTTCGACACGAAGGAGTTCATTGAAGGCCATCTCGCCCGATGGGTTTACCAGCTCACGTCGTGATGCGCGGTCAAAAATGCCCTCAACCACTCCCTGTTTGCTGACACGAACCCTAAAACGGTCGTTCTCGATCTCGTTGCTTTCTGAGGCCTTCAAGGTCGAAACGGAAGCACCGGCCTCGGTTTCGATCGCAAAACTCTTATACCCGAACGCCGGAATTTGATTGGCAATGAAGATCGCGTTTCCGTTCTCATCAATGTCAAAAGGCAGATCTGTTCCCGATGACACATCACGAACCGCAGTGATCCGCGTGTTCTTTCGCGGAGGCTTGAGCCTTACCACGTCATCGCGGGAAAAAGAAAGAGGGTTGTAAACAACGGCGCTCCAATGTCCTTCGGTATCGCGTTGCACTGTGTCAAAACGCGACGGCCGAACAAGCGCCTCCACACCGGTATCGAGCAGACGATCCGTCTCGGCCTTTGCCGTCGTCATAAAGCCGACGTACTGTCGATTTTGCTCTCGCAGGGCCTCGGCATTATTAAGCTGCGGCCAGCCCGTGTTCCCGGCTCCGCTGTGTTCATCGTATGTGAACATCAGGTCGTAGAGTTGCGTCATATTCCCGACCGGAAAAGGAATACGCCGCGTCATCGCGAGCGCACTCCATAGTGATTCGGCCGCCGGTACGTGATCGTGGCTGTACCTTGCGAGTGCCGAGATCTTTGGCGATTGCGTCTTTGCTTCGCTCCAAAGGCCGGACCATTCACCGCGAATTGTCGGCAGCTGAGCGCCGTATTTGCTTTCGATGTGTTTAAGGAATTCAGGCGGTGTTGCGATCTTGAGCTGTACGTCGCGATGCCGTGAATTCCACATCTTGACGGCTCTCTCCAGATTCTTGACGTTGTCAGGTTCAACAAAGTCGTGCGCATATATCGCCATCACGGAATCATATTTATAGCCCGCTTTGTCGTAGCGATCGAGCAACGCGTTGATGCCTATCTCCATTATCTGAAGCGGTGTGCGCTTCCCCGCGAGATCCGAATTGAACATCTCGAAGGGCGTTCTGGCAGTGTATGGGTCAAGCGAATACGGGTCGAGGTAAAAATCGGTCATCGCTTCGGTATAGCCGCCGCGGGGACTTTGCGAGATCCACGTCAAGACCTTGCTGCCGTCCGGTGACTGCCAGTAGAACGGAACATTGCCCGGAGCAACTGATGTGGCGTTATTTATGAATGTATTCGCACCGACGACAAGGTACTTGCCGCCGCTTCCCGCGAGCACGCTTGGTATTGACGTCGGATGTCCGGGCACGTCGTCCATCAGAGCAAGCTCCGAATGAATTCCGTAGGTCTGCTCTAATTTCGCGTAATCGTAGAACAGGCGATTGAGTTCCTCTTCACCCATAAAATCCGTGTGCATGCTGCCCCAGGACATTGATAACGCCACGCGGCCGCTCTTGATCAGGTTCATCAGCCGAGCGATTTTCTGCGTATCCTTCGGCAGAACGGAGCTCGGCTTTTTGGCCCTTTGAAGCCATTCGTTAACCTGCCAAACGCTCTCGATCGTCCAGCGGAAATTCGGGTCGGATTCCGCAACACGGATGACCTCGTCAATGTGCCGTGCGGCCCGCTCGCGAACAGCATCCGGCGGTTCGACAAAGCCGAAGTCGTAGTGTGAGGTCGGTGTGATGTATATCGTTTTGATCGGGTTTGCGGGCAACTTTCCCTGGCCAAACCCCAGAATCGGAAGAGCGATGAGAACGGTTAAGATCGAAACTGCAAATCCTTTCTTCATTTCCTTCGAACCATTTTGCGGATCTACTAAAACAAAAAGGCAAAGCGTGTCCCGCACGGAGAGATCCATTCAACCTCTCCAAGTGCGGGACGCTTTGAGTCCACCGGAACGGCCCGAACCGCCAAATGCGAGCCGCCGGCAGACTCTTCTCGATCAGAAGTTCAGCCTTGCGGAGAGCTGTACCTGCCGCGGGCCTCCAAACCCGAGCAGGCCGCCAAGCTGATTTCCGACGGTCGATGTGCTTCGTCCAAACGCTGAACACGCTCCGACCGAACCGCCGCACGAGATACCGCCCGACGGATCAGCGTAGTTCGCCCGATTGAAGAGGTTGAAGACCTCGAGTCTCAAATTGAGTGACATCCTCTCCGAAAGCTTCGTGTTCTTAAAGAGTGATGCATCCACCTGAGCAAAGCCAGGCCCGCGGAGAATGTTGCGGCCGGCATTGCCGAATACTCCGGGTCCCGGATCCGAGAACGCCGCCGGGTTGAACTGGCAGTTCGGCACGCTGTACGGCTGACAATACTGGCTGACACCGGAGACGATATTCGGCCTGAATGAGAACCCCGAGAAGATGCCTCCGGTTCGCGTAATGGTGACCGGCAGGCCGCTTCGGATCTGGATTATCGAGTTGAGCTGCCAACCGTCGATGAGCCATTTCGGGCCGTCGCCAAACCACTTTCTGAACCGCAGATCATACCCGGCGTCGAGCGTGAAGTTATGCCGAACGTCCTGATCCGAACTCGCACGCTCCGCTCGTGTGTTGTTCTCGTCCTGATAGTCCTTGAAGAAACCAACAACGTCGTCGATCGTGTGCGACCAGGTATAGTTCGCGTTGAATCTCAGGCCGTCCGTCAGGTTGCGGCGGAAGGTCAACTGCATCGCGTTGTAGTTCGACTGCGGATATCCGCCGACCGCGTATATGTCGCTGAATCGATCGGTAAGCGGCCGAACGCCGCTGACAGGATCCGCACGGTTGATGTTCCGCGGCGAGATGACGCCATCCGTAAGAAGGTGCGTCACATGGTTCCCGACATATGCGGCCTGGAATGTACCGAAACCGATGTTCTGCTGGATGCTTAGCGACCAGTGCTGGGCCATCGCCGTCTTCAGATCCTTCTCGATCACATAGGCGGACGATTTACCGCAATTGAATATCGCGGGATCGACAGGATACGAGAACGTAGGCGGCGGAGTCGCACAGAATAGCCAATCGAAAAGATTGGTCTGCGTCTGCGGGAACGAGTTCGCGGCCGGCGAACCGTAGCTTGCGGGCAATTCGCGATTGTAGAAGATACCGTAGCCGCCGCGAATGACGGTCTTGGTCGTGCCGAACACATCGAAAGCAAACCCGAGCCTCGGTCCAAAATTATTCTTGTCCACATTGTGGAGTTTTTGCCCGGCGGGCGTGATCGTCATTGTCGCCAGATCGAGATTCTGCAGGAGTCCGTTCTTTTCGCGGCTGACGGTGCTCACGTCGTATCGTAGGCCGAGATTAAGCGAAAGACGCGGGTGAGCTCTCCAGTTGTCGTTGATGAAGAAGCCGAAGTTCTCGTTCGCATAGTCGAGTTTCGGATTTCCGGCACGCGAGATCACGAAAGGTTCATTGGCCTGAAAACTCGTAGAACCGGGACCGCCCGCAAGACCAAAGTAGGTCAGCGTGTACTGCTGCCGCGAAAGTGCCGAGCGGCGGTTGAGCCTGATATCGGCACCGAGCTTTAGCGAATGATTCCCTCGGATCATCGTGATCGTGTCGAGGAATTGATAGACCGCACCGGTCCTCCGCTGGCTGAATTGTGCCGGCCCGGGCGTTGCGATCCTGAAATCCACGAACGAAAGATCGATCCTCGGCATGTCCTCCGCACCTGCGCCGACATCCGTAAAGTTATGGTTTATGCCAAAACCGAATTCATTCGTCGTGCGGGCGTTGAATGCGTAGTTGTGAGCCAGCTTGAAAAGCTGTACTCGAAGCTTGCCCGGAGCCATTTGGTTCGTGCCGACGCCATAGGGCGTGTCGGTGTTCGAATCGTTGATGTTATAGCGTGCGGAGAATCGGCTCTTATCGCTTTGCTGATAGTCGATCTTTACCGAGCCCGTGTCCTCACGAAGCTTTGCGATACGCTGCGATTGATATTCACCAAGATTCGGATCGACAAGGCCCGAGAGCGGCTGAATGTATGGCCTTTGCGGCAGCGGGATCGTATCGACCAGCGGCCGAAGCGCCGGAGCAAGGCCGTTGCGGAATAGCTGCGTATAGACAAGGTTGTTGAATGTCTGGCCGCGGGTCTGCCGGACGCCTTCGTAGTTCGCAAAGAAGAACCACTTGTCCTTGACGATCGGCCCGCTCAGATTACCGCCGAACTGATTGAGACGGAACCGCTGTTTGCCTGCCAATGCGTCGCCGGCATCCAAAGCTTCGTTTCGAAAATACTCAAAAACACTGCCATGCAGATCGTTTGTTCCAGATTTCGTGATCGGATTGATGACCGCTCCGAGTGCTTCGCCGTATTGTGCGGAGTAATTCTGTTCGAGCACCTGAACTTCCTGAATGCTGTCCATGCTCACGCGGTTCACGCGTGACTCGATCCTGCCCAAGACATTCGACGTTCCGTTCACGTCAACACGGCTCGCATCGATCCCGTCAACAAGCACGCTCGATCCGCCGAACGTCGAGGGAATACCGTTTATCGCCGTTTGGAACTGATTCGTGGATTGAACCGATCCCGGAACCGTCGCAAGAAGCTGTGTGAAATCGCGGCCATTCACCGGATTGTCCTGGATACGGGCCTGCAGGACCGTGTCGCCAAGTGTCGCGGTCTCGGTGTCGGTCGGTGTCTGATCCGCAGTAACTTCGACCGCGGCTTCAACGCCCTGAACGCCGACGGTTATGTTGACTCTCAGTGTATCGCCGACCGCGAGCCGTGCATCCGTGATGCTCGTCGGCTGAAAGCCCGACGCTGTCACAGAAACCTTGTAAACGCCGTTCGAAAGCGACGGTGCCCGATAGACGCCGTTGCCGTCCGTCGTCACGGTCTTCGTCTCGTTCGTACCGACGTTGGTCAATTTAACGCTCGCATTCGGAACCGCAGCACCGTTCGCGTCCTGAACCGTACCCGTGATCGTTCCGGTGTTCGATTGGGCGAATATGCCGATCGACAGGACCAGAGCGACTGCGGCGGTAAATGCCGTCTTTCCGATTGTTCTTAGAATTCCTATATTCATATTACGCCTCCTGCGATTCTACAGATCATTTTCTCCGAAATAGCTCAAACCTTTGTACATTCGTTCTTTGTTGGGATAGCACCGATAGCATTAAGATTCGGCGTCCAAACACCGTCCTTCCTTGAGTAGTAGATCTCCAGCAGCTCCACCGTCATCGGTATCGTCGGAATGACGTCCCTCAACGGCACATCTTTGCCATTGAACATCCTGACCGCACCGTCGATGCAGCGGAGTCCGACGTATTCCGGGAACATCGCCGCACTCACCTTTAGAGCTTTCTTTTCAAGCAGCCAGTCCTTCTCGTGGGTTCCGGCCAGTCCGAATCCGGCGATCGTCACCGTTTCCGGATCGAAACCGGCATCGACATAACCTTGGTACGCGCCCTGGCCGGTCTCATCGTCCATCGCGAATATCACGTCGACATCGCCCGTTTCCTTTAGAGTTTCGAGGGCTATCCTGCGTGCGATGGAAGGTGTTGCTTCCCCGTTGATGGAAGCGACGACGACCGCGTCCGGCTGAATGCTGCGGACACCATCGGCAAAACCTTCGCTCCTGAGCAGACACGGCCGCAGTGTAGGCAGACCGACATCTAGAATGCGGAGCGGGCCGTCGGCCGCCTTGACGTTCCGGCCTATCCAAACGCCCATATCATATCCGGCGTCGTAGTCGCAGATCGCGACCAGAGTTGCCATCCCTTCAACGGGATTAGCTTCAACAACGACCGGTGTGTCCGCGGCCTCGGCGATCTTCAAGATCTCCTCGAGCCCCTCGGTCGCCGCCGGCGTAAGGATCAGGACATCGACCTCGTTCACCAGTTCCCGTGCCTGTTCGATCTGTCGTTCAACGCTCAGCTCGGCATCTCTGACGACGATCTCCGCACGGTATTGCCCGCCTCTACGCTTGAGGAGTTCGATGACGATCTGATACCAGATATGGAAGCTGTAATTGGTGAGATAGCCGATCTTCTCCGGGAATTTCGCAGCTTGCACAAGCGGGACGGCCTCAAGAGCGGCGTCCAGTCCCGGCGGCGGCAGATATTGCGTCACCTCAGGATGGGCCATTGTCTGTTCTGTCGATGTTGATTCACTCATAATTCTTCATTTGTTTTTGCGATCTAATTCGTCTGCGGGACTCCGCCGATCTGCGTCAGAAGACCGCCGTCGGCGGTCCAAACTGAACCCGTAACGAACGAGGACGCCTCGTGTGCAAGAAATAGTGCGACCTCGGCGATCTCGCTTGGGCGTGCTATCCGTCCGAGCGGATGCATTTTCCTGCAGGCCTCATAGACGGATTCCGGCTCCGGATCGAGCGACGCGGCCCAGCGGAGCATTGGAGTATCGACCGTTCCCGGACAGACGGCGTTCGCCCTGATGTTCTCAGCAGCAAAATCCATCGCGATCGAACGCGTCAGGCCTAGCAACGCGTGTTTGCTGACCGTATATGCAAGCACGTTCTGCTGGCTCGCAAGCGCCTGGACGGACGAGACGTTGACGATCGAACCGCCGCCCGCCGCCTGCATTCGCGGGATCGAGAAGCGTGCGGCGTTCCATGCTCCTTTTAGATTCACGCCGAGCACTTCATCCCATTGGTCATCCGTTGTCGAGAGAGCCGTTCCGTAACGCTGTATTCCGGCGCTCACGATGAGTGAATTCACTCCGCCAAATGCTTCGACGGTCCGAGCGACCGCGTCCTCTACTGCCGAAGCGTCCGAGACGTCCACCTTATTAAAGATCGCGTTGCCGCCGGCCTTCGTGATCTCATCGCGTGTTGAATCGCCGGCCTCTTCGTCCCAGTCGATGATCGAGACAGAGCCGCCGCGTTCAGCAAGCAGGACGCACGCAGCTTGCCCGATGCCCAAGGCACCTCCGGTTACAATGATCGTCTTGCCGTCAAACCTCATTTCCCCTCCGCAAGTTCGATACCGGATGCCGCCATGGCAACTTCAGATTCGTCATAATCACCCGCCTCGCGTGCCGGCGGAAGATGCTTGTACCAAGTGAAATAGAGGATCACGATGGCAAGCACCGTCGTGCCCAGCAGACTGAACGCGGTTGTGAGCCGATGCAGGATCAGGTAGAGCATCGAGACATAAAGAGCTGTGATGCCGATCAATGCGATGACCGTGTTCACGATGTCGCGTGTGAACGGCGACTGCTTCTTGAAGCCAGGCTCTTCTGAAAGAACTGCGGTTCGCGGCGGACTCCAAAATCCCGACGGCTGCACCTTTCGATAAAAGACCTTTAGCGTTTCGAGGCTTGTCGGTTCCGTAGAAAGTGAAACGACGACGGTCAGGATCGACGATGCGAGTGCGATGACCGGGAATCCGATGTAGAGCGGCAGAGGTTCGTGCAGATACGTCGTATCAAGCACGACCTGGCCGAGCGACAGGATCATTCCGCCGAAGACGCCGGCGGCATATCCCCATCCGTTCAGCCGCCACCAATACCAGCGAAGCACGTTCGGCGGCAGAATTCCGGCGGCAAGCGTGCCGAAGATCCAAAGGAACGCGGCATTGATCGATGTTCCAAAGACCGAAATAATAAGACCGACGATGATCAGGAGAGCTGAAGAAAAGTAACTTACGTGAACGAGCCTCTTCGCATCCGCCTTCGGGTTGATGTAGCGCTGATAAACATCCTTGACCAGATAAGCTGCTCCCCCGTTGACCGTCGAACTGAATGTTGCCAAAAACCCTGACAACAGCGCCGCCAGCATAAAGCCGACGAGGCCGACCGGCAGCATCGAGCCGATGATCAACGGGAGAGCAGTTTCCGGGTCCGCACGCAATTGCTGATCCAACGCGGCATTCCCGATCCCCATAATGGCCATGATCGCGATCGCCATCGCGAACGGCCAGCGAACTGTGTGTATCAGACCCCAAAGAGCGCCGAGTTTCGACGCGTCACGCTCATCTTTAGCGGCAAGAAAGCGTTGAAAATCATAAAGCTGTTCCGGCCCACTCAGGCAGAGCAGAAAGCCCTTCAGCACCCAAACTGCCATCAGGGCACCGAACAGCGAATAGTCCGTTCCGCCGGAGATCACGCCCTGAAGGTCCGTCGGCTGCGTAGAGTTCGGAATGATCTCCATCCAGGACGCCGGCACAAGCGTTGCGAACTTCGCCGCATCGAAGTGCATATAGCCGACGACCGCAAAGGCGATCGCTCCGGCACTCAACACGATCGTCTGCGCGATCTCGACCCTCACAATGCCGTGGAATCCGCCGGCAACGACGTAGATTCCCGTAACACCGAGGATCAAGACCGCGCAGACCGTTGGCGAGAACGGTAAAAAGATCGCACCGAATTTACCCATTCCGATCGCGCCGTAGCCGAGAAGTGCGGTAATTGTAAGAACGGCGAAGAGAGTGTAAGAAAGCCTCGCCAGATCACCCGCACGGCCTGCACCGAAACGGGTCATCATCCATTCGGCACCTGTCATCACGTCTGAACGGCGGATCCATTTGCCCATATAGGCCAAATAAAAGGCCGTGATCGGAAAACCCCACAGCCAATGGACCCACATTCCTTTCAAGCCAAGCACGATGAATGTCGAGACGATCCACATCGTGCCGGTAATATCGAAGTACGACGACGAGCCTGACATCGCCAACGCCCACCACGGCAGCTGCCTTCCGCCGAGGAAATAGGACGACATTCCTTTGGACGCGCGCCGCTTCATCGCGAGGCCGATGCCCATGATCGCCGCCAGGTATAGTACGACGATAACTTGGTCGATTGCGGAGAGATGCATTGGTCTTCAAGCTCCTTTAGCGTTCTCGGAACCGTTAACTTTATCCTGTGTGTTGAGAAAGATACGACGATCAGCCTATGAAGCTGCATCGTCCTGCTGAATTTCCAAAGCCGCCTCAACTATGGATGCGGTTAGAATGCACGATATTCTTTCTCTTCGGCGGTGACTAAGTCATTGATACACTACTTCCCCCGGCGTGTCAACAGCAAACTTATGCTCGTGCGAAAGAATTGTGCTCGTTGGTCGGTAGAGGCGCCGAACCGAAACAGCTTTGGAGAGCGATCGGGATCGCCCCGTAAAGGCTTGGCCGTTCGACGCTGGCTGGACGTATCGTGACCTGATCGGGTGAGACGATGTATCTGCTGCGCACCTTGTCGAGGATCACAGGCTCGATAAGCGGCCAAGCGGCCGTGATGTTGCCGCCGATGACTACTGTTTCCGGGAAGAGTCCGTGTACGAGATTGCTGATGCCCTCGCCGAGATACTCGGCGGTGATCTTCAGTGATTCGAGAGCCATCTTATCGCCTTCATTGGCGAGCGTAACGAGATCGTGGACGGTTACGAGCGGTTCGCCCTGCTTGGCAGTGACACGATGATAGCGTTCGACGGTCGCTCGTTCGGAGGCGAACGTCTCCCAGCATCCGCGGCGCCCGCACGAGCACAATTCACCGTTCGGATCGATACTCATATGCCCGAACCCGCCAAGCCCGTGATGAGAGCCGACGTGCAATTCCCCGTTTATGATCAGCCCGGTGCCGAGGCCTTCGACGACGAGCACGAAAAGCAGATTCTTGACCTTCGCTTCGTTGATCGGGCCGTACCAGAATTCCGAGAATGCAGCTGCGTTCGCGTCGTTCTCGACGAAGACCGGCAAACCAAGCCGCTTCGAAAGGATGTCGCGCACTGGGACATCCTTCCATTCAAGGTTTGGTGATATCTCGATGGTCCCGCTCTCACGGTCAATAAGTCCCGGTACACTCACGCCGATCCCGCCGAAACGCGCCTTCGCATAGTTTACGGAAATGTGCCGTTCGATCTCAGTGCACAATCGATCGAGGAATTTCAGCGGTTTGCCGGAGGTTAGGATACTCTTTCGTTTCAGCACGCGTCCGTTAAAGTCGCTGACCGCAAAGATCGTATCGATGACGCCGATATCTATCGCGAGGACGTAAAAGCTCTCGGCGTTTATGTAGAGATACTTCGGCGGGCGCCCGCCGGTCGAAGGTCCTTCGGTTCCCTCGTGCACGAGGCCGCCCTTGATCAGCCGGTTGACGATCGCCGAGACTGTTCCGGCACGCAGGCCGGTTTGCTTAGCAATATCAGCTCGAGAGATCGGCTGTTGTTCGCGGATCAGATGCAGGAAGATCGTCTGGTTGATATCTCGAATATCATTGACCCCGACCATTCGAATTGAGGATCCGTTGATGCTGCTCATTATCTTTTGATCTCGCCCGACTCGGATCCGACCATTCGCTCAAGGTCTGCGAGCGTTGCAGTCGATGCATCGCCCGGGCAGGTCATTGCATACGCTGCATTTGCCGCCGCGATGTCGACCGCACGCTGCGGATCCATGCCGTTGAGCGATCCGTAAACAACGCCGCCGGCAAATGCGTCACCGCTGCCGACGCGGTCAAGCACCTGCGCTTTCCTAAAACTGCGGGCAGCATATGTGCGGCCTTCGATATAAAATGCCCCGCCGATACTGTGCTCAGACGCCGAAACGACATCCCTGAGCGAGGTCGCCGCAGCCTTCAGCGTAGAATGCCGGTCAAGCATCGCCAGCGCCGCCTCCTCGAATCGTTCGACAGCAAAGCCTTCCAACCGCGCATCAAACCCTTCCACGCCGAAGACGACATCCGCCTCGTCAAGCAGTGTGCGGTTCACCTCATTTGCCGCATCCCTGCCT
>Ga0154020_10003470_pt1 | contig 18952 bp, 17 predicted proteins | sample Klosneuvirus_201_FD_109709 | JGI IMG/M metagenome (GOLD analysis project Ga0154020, IMG submission 109709) | Active sludge microbial communities from wastewater, Klosterneuburg, Austria - Klosneuvirus_20160825_MG | ecosystem: Engineered > WWTP > Aerobic digester > Activated sludge | place... | reverse complement strand
CGATAATGCAGACTAATTATTAATTCTTTCTTTATCGTCTATCCCGAGGTTCGTGCCTCACTCGGGATCGCGATGTCTATGCATTCTCGTAGCACGCTAAACGCGCACTCCGATAATGCAGACATCGTCGACTTGCTCGTTCTTACCAATCCAATCAACAAAATTTTTATCAAGGAAAACACCTTGTTCTTTCATTGGTTTGTCAAATATAGAAACCAAGAAATTCTGAAATAATTTACGACTGTATTTCTTGTTTTTAGGTCCGCCAAACTGAGAAACATATCCGTCACTCGATATATACAAACAATCGCCCTTATGCAAAGCAATTTTATTATTCGTGAATGGCGTAAGTTCTCTTCCGAAATTCAATCCTACCGGAAATAAATCTGCTTTGTATTCGATAAGTTCGCTATTACGTATCAGATATAATGAATTAAAAGCTCCGGCAAAATCTACAGAATTTAGTTTCTTATTAAAATGCAAAACAGATATATCCATACCTTCCCTGCTTTCAGAATCTGCCAAATTTTGATTCAACGTAGTAATTATCATGTCACGTAGTTGATCAAGTAATAAATCCGGAGAAATCATTGGATTAACATCTATGATTTCATTAAGAAATGCCTGACCAATCATGCTCATAAACCCTGCCGGAACTCCATGTCCGGTACAGTCAGCCACAGCCAAATAAATTCCGTTTTTCGTTTCTTTAAAAAAATAAAAATCACCACTAACAATTTCTTTAGGCTTTGTAATGACAAAAAACTCTTTAAAACTCTCAGTTATTCTTGATTCAGGTACCAAAATAGCTTTTTGAATTGTACTGGCATATTCAATACTGTCGGTTATATCTTTGTTCTTCTTCAGGAATATTGCTTCGTTAATTTTCCTTCTGGTTACATCCTGACAAATACCGGAATTCTTAATTAACTTCCCTTCTGAATTATATACAGGATTTGATTTTTCCGCGATCCAACGTTCTTCCCCATCTACCATTATCCTGTATTCAATATCATAAGCAATTCCTGCATCAATCATTACATTGGCATTAATCACGATTTCCATATCCTCAGGAACTACGATAGTTTTCATGCTAATTCCATCATATAAACTTTGAAGTGGTATACCCAGAATTTCTTTACAATTCGGACTCACATACTCGTACTTTTTTTCAATGATATTATAGAGGTAAAACACGTTCACAATTGTGCTCGCTATTTCTTTAAAATTACTTTCACTCACCGCCAAAGATTCGTATGCCATTTCCAAATCCAATGACTTCTGCCGCAAATTCTCTTCCGTAATTTTGCGTTTGGTAATATCTCTACAGATTCCCGAATTTTTTATAAGATTTCCGTTTAAATCAAAAATCGGAGAAGACTTTTCCGCAATCCACCTTATTTCGTTATTACTCACTATCCTATATTCGATATCATAAGCAATACCTGCATCAATCTTTAAGTTGGCATCCTTCACCATTTGCAAATCTTCATCAAAAACAATCACTTTCGCACTTTTGCCTTCATAAAAATACCTGGGTTTTAATCCGAGTACTACTTCACAATTCGGGCTGATATACTCATATCTTTTTTCGATAATATTATACAAATAAAAAACATCATTAATAGTTTCAGTAATCTGCTTAAGTTTCATTTCGCTGACTTCAAGCGTTCGGTAGGCAATTTCAATTTCACGGTTTCGTGCATCCAATTCAATATTTGATTGAAGTTTTTGTTTATATCCCCTATAAACAATTAAAGCAAAAACAAGTACAATAATGAATACAAAAATCAATGCGTTCCTGATTATAGTCAGATTTTTTGCTTCTGCTTTTTCTTTCTGTAATTCCGCATCCTTCAGGAGTAACTTTTGCTTTTCTAACTCTTTCTCAATTTCATCTTTTACCAATGCCAAATTATAATCATGATTTCTTTCCTTCTCCTTAATTTCTTCAGTATACTTGAGGCTTTCTATAAAATAATCAACCGACAAATGGTAATTTTTCAAACTACTATAGCAAAACGCGACTGATTTGGCAATATCACACATTAACTCCTCTTTATTAATCAAAGATTTTCCTAATTCATATGCCCTCAACTGGTATTTTAACCCTTGTTCGTAATCTTTCAGCCTACCATAAAAATCATTACCAATTAAATTACAGAAATACACCTGATTTTCCACATCATTATTTTTTTCTGCAATCTCAAATCCTTTTTGTCTTAACTCAGCAGCTTTGTCGAACAAATTAAGTGCGACATACATCCGTGAAGATTCGTTGAGGGAAGCGGCTATTTCAGAATAAGAACCTGATTTTTCCCTGATGCTCAAGCTTTTTAAATAGTATTTTAATGCAGTTTGCATTAATGCCTCACTTTTTCCTGCTATTCCTTCGTAAATATTACCTATAGCACTTAAAGCATAAGAAGCTGCAATTTCGTCACCTGTTTCCATTGCCATATTCAAACTCTTCACATAATACTCTTTAGCTTTTAAAGGTTCATGTGGTCTATAAATAAAACCAATATAACGGTAAGCGTTTTTAAGAACAGGCTTGGCATTAATCTCTTCAGCTATTTTTAGAGATTTACGAAGGTAATTCAATGAGATGTCCTCTTTACCTGCAAAATAATACGATCTGCCAAGGTCAAGAAAAGATTGCGCCATGCCTTTTTTATAATCAATTTGCTGTGATAATTCCAGGGCTTTGATGGCAATTTCTACTGAATCCTCTTTGAGGTACAATTGATGAAGCAAATCAACCTTTACACTGTCATTTTTGGAGAAATTTATTGCTTTTCTTAAGGAATCTACATTGCTCGCCTGAGCTTGAACTTGACAAGCCAGCAGTAATAATAAAAAAAGATATTTAATATACCTTAACAGACAATTAAAAGATTGCGTTTTTGAACGACAAGTTACAAATGAACTAATCAAGTTCAATTGTTTCAATTTTCATATTGATAACTTTAGAAAGCAATGCACAACTGTCTATACTGTCTTCATCATCTTTATAATGATACCATTTAATGTGCAAGTTCTTTCCCAAATCAATAATGGCTTTGCTCTTTTTAATAAATTCGAAAACCAAGCGGTTAAAAACAGTATTAGAGTAATCTAATTGCAGAGTTATTGTTGTAGAATCGTTCGGATTCTTGAGGTATTCATCCAACCAGGCATTCAGTTTAACAAAAATGGCATTAATTTCATTTGAATAAGCACGTCCCGCAAATTTCAATAGTCCGGTTTTAGCGCTGAAATTAATTTCAGGAGTGTCTTCAGTTTGCTGAATTAATATGTCATCCATATAGTAAGAGCCGTTAGATATTATAGCTATAATATTACGAAAATTTTACGTAAACAACATTTGCTTCTATAAAATAAATGGATTTAGATAAAAATGCTACTTTATTGCTACTCTGTACGTAATACCAATCTGAAAAATTAAACCATCAGAAAAATCCGTGTTCAATTGGGTTCTTTTAGGGCCAATGAACGTGAGAGGCATGCCGAAAGATACTTTATCATTATCGTTATAAACCCTATAATAACGCGCGAAAGACTGACCACAGCGGGTGTATAAAAGTATACTTTTACCAAAATTGAACCTCAGATAGGCATATAATTCGTTGGTTGACCTTGTTAAATATGAACTGTTTAATCCAGGACTAACATTCGTTAAATGATAAGATCGCATTTGCCCGTTGAAATTAATTCCGGCGTTCATTAATGGTATTAACTGATAATTAAAATCAACTTGTAAGGGTAAAAGCATATTTAATTCCAGTTTTTTATTTTGGCTTTGGTAATACATGCCTAAAATTGGCACAAAAAACGGCCCAAAAAGTTCTGAATTATAATAGATCCCATATTTCCAGCTTAACTGCTCGTTCTTTTGGAATTTGAACAGCGCAATGCCTCCTATCTGAAAATCTTTACTTCCAATAGGCCCAAAATTGGAAGATAATTTAGGTAAAAGCACAAAAGTACCCGTTAATTTTTCACTCAATTTAGAGCTTAGTCCAACTTTGAGTGCAATAGAGCTGAAAGTTACATTCTTCTCATTTGGGAATAACTTCGTGTTAATGTTTTCATAAATCACTCCCGTCAAAAAATTATTTTTATCATTCAACATTACAGGCGCCGTAAGATCAGCACCGTATTCGGTTAAGCTACTAGCTGATTTTGTACTGTCGAATTTATTTAAACCAGTACCACTCGCGGTAATTTTGAGTAAATCGGCATAACTTTGCGACCTAAGGCTAAATTCACAAATTATAACCAGTACCAATACCAGAAACAATTTATTCCTTAAAATGTCATTCAGAATAATGCATAATTATATTCAAGGATAAATTAATTAATTGAAATAAAAAAATCAGGTTTAATTATTGAGAAACAACAGGCTAATACAGCAACCGCGAAAATTATCACCCATGACATAGGCGCCTATTAGATCATCAAGTGACGCTTTAAAATTTTCTTAGAATCCGGCCTTAATACTGTAGTGATTATTGAGCCCTATTTACTCAGCCATTTACGGGCATTTACAAATGCCTCCAGCCAAGGTGACACCTTATCATCCATTCTGCCCTCTGCATAATTGGCCCAATTCCACGGGAAAGTAGAACGCTCAATGTGCGGCATCATTACTAAATGCCTTCCTGTTTTATCACACATCATTGCTGTATTAAAATCGGAGCCGTTCGGATTAGCAGGATAACTTTCGTAACCGTACTTTCCAACAATGTTGTATTGATCTTCAGTTTTAGGTAATTTAAATTTTCCTTCTCCATGCGAAATCCAAACACCTAAGGTGGCACCCTCTAAACTTGAAAGCATCACAGAATTATTCTTTTGAATTTTAACCGATGTAAATCCACTCTCGTGTTTTTGAGAGGTGTTATGGTGCATTTTTCCATGCACATCATGGTCTGAATTTATTAATTCCAATTCCATAAACAACTGACAACCGTTACAAATTCCAACTGACAAAGTATCCTCACGTTTAAAGAAATTCTTTAATGCAGCATTTGCTTTTTCGTTATATAAAAATGCTCCAGCCCACCCTTTCGCTGAACCTAAAACATCTGAATTAGAAAATCCGCCAACCGCGCCAATGAACTGAATGTCTTCTAAGGTTTCTCTTCCTGAAATCAAATCCGTCATGTGTACATCCTTCACATCAAATCCTGCCAGATACATCGCATTTGCCATTTCACGCTCTGAGTTACTTCCTTTCTCACGGATGATGGCAGCTTTTGGACGATTTATACTCGCATCAATCATCGGTAATTTTCCGTCGAATTGTTTTGGGAAGGTAAATTGCAACGGCTGCTTTTTGTAATTGCTATAACGCTCTTTTGCCATTCCGTTTTTAGAATGCTTTGAATCTAAAAGGAAAGACGTTTTATACCATGTATCACGAGTTTCAGAAACATTAAACTTAAATGAATCCGCATGATTTTTTACAATCACTTCATTTCCTTCAACAACGCTACCAATTTTTAATATTTCTATTTTATTCTGAGCAAAAACACCTTCTACAGATGCATCCGCCTGAAATACGATAGAAACATTTTCATTAAACAATGCTTTTACACTGTCTTTCTCCTTCAATGCTGTTAAATCAAAATGGGCGCCTAAATTCACATCTGCAAAACACATTTCCAACAAAGTGGTAATTAATCCACCGCTTCCAACATCGTGTCCTGCCTTTATTTTTCCTTCTTTAGATAAAACTTGGATTGTTTCGAAAGCTGTTTTAAAATAAGTTGCATTTGTAATAGTTGGGGTTTCCACACCAATGGCATTGAGTACTTGCGCGAATGATGAACCACCTAATTTAAAAGTATCCTGTGATAAATTGATATAGTAAATATTTCCTCCGTTACGTTTTAAAACCGGCTCAACAATTTTTGTAATATCCGAACAATTTCCTGCCGCAGAAATGATGACTGTTCCAGGTGCAATCACTTCATCATTCGGGTATTTTTGTTTCATTGACAAAGAATCTTTTCCTGTAGGAATATTGATTCCTAATTCAAGAGCAAAGTCCGAACAACCTTTTACGGCTTCATACAATCGTGCATCTTCACCTGCATTTTTACATGGCCACATCCAATTGGCTGACAAGGAAACGGATTTCATTCCGTCTTTTAACGGCGCCCACATAATATTTGAAAGTGCTTCACCAATTGAGTTTCGTGAACCAGAAACAGGATCAATTAAAGCCGACACAGGAGAATGACCAATGGAAGTGGCTATACCTTCTTTCCCTTTAAAATCAAGCGCCATTACACCAACATTATTCAATGGCAATTGTAACGGACCCGCACATTGCTGTTTCGCAACGCGTCCGCCTACACAACGGTCAACTTTATTGGTGAGCCAGTCTTTACACGCCACTGCTTCAAGTTGCAATACCTGATTAAAGTACTTGGAAATATTTGAAACATTATAAGTCAAATCTGAATAATTTCTCGCAACAGTTTTGTCTGTCATAATGGTTTTTGGTGAACTTCCGAAGAAATCTTCCAATGCATAATCCATCGGTTTTAATCCTGTTGTTTTTGACGCAAATGTAAAACGGTGATCATTGGTTACATCACCTACATTGTACATTGGCGAGCGTTCACGTTCAGCAATGCGTTTTAAAGTATCAATATCTTTTTCACCAATTACTAATCCCATTCTCTCTTGCGATTCGTTACCAATAATTTCTTTTGCAGAAAGCGTTGGGTCGCCAATAGGTAATTTATCCAAATCAATTAATCCACCGGTGGCTTCTACTAATTCTGACAGGCAATTTAAATGTCCGCCAGCACCATGATCGTGAATAGAAACAATTGGATTGTGATCGCTTTCAACTAAACCACGTATGGCATTTGCAGCACGCTTTTGCATTTCGGGATTTGAACGTTGAATGGCATTTAATTCAATACCTGAACCAAATGCTCCTGTATCTGCTGACGAAACAGCAGCACCACCCATTCCAATCCTATAATTTTCACCACCGAGAATTACAATTTTGTCGCCTGCTTTTGGTTTTAATTTTAGTGCCTGATTTAATTTACCATAACCAATACCACCCGCAAGCATGATTACTTTATCGAAACCTAATTTACGTTTGTTCTCGACTCCACTCGAACTGACAATTTTTTCCTGGTGCTCAAACGTTAATACTGAACCGGTAATTAATGGCTGACCAAATTTATTTCCGAAATCAGATGCACCATTGGAGGCTTTGATCAAAATATCCATTGGTGTTTGATATAACCACTCTCTCTCTTCCATACCTTTTTCCCATTCCCTACCCTCTTCTAATCTCGAATAAGCTGTCATGTACACTGCGGTTCCTGCTAATGGTAATGAACCTTGTCCGCCTGCTAATCGGTCGCGGATTTCTCCTCCTGAACCAGTTGCTGCACCATTAAACGGTTCAACTGTTGTAGGGAAATTATGTGTTTCTGCTTTTAAGGAAATAACAGAATCAAAATCCTTCTCAGTATAAAAATCAGGCTTATCAGCTGTGAGCGGAGCAAACTGTGTTACTTTCGGGCCTTTTAAAAACGCTACGTTATCTTTGTAAGCTGAAACAATTTCGTTAGGATTTGTTTCTGAAGTTTTTTTGATGAGTTTGAATAATGAGGTTGGTTTTTCCTGACCATCAATAACAAATGTGCCATTAAATATTTTATGCCGACAATGTTCGGAGTTGGCTTGTGAAAATGCAAAGATTTCCGAATCAGTTAATTTACGTCCAAGCTTATCAGATAAATTTCGCAAGTATTCTACTTCTTCTGAACTTAAAGCCAAACCTTCAGCTTTGTTGTAAGCGTCTATATCAGAAATTTCCAATATGGATTCAGGTTGAATATTGATTGTGAAAATATCCTGATTGAGTTCTTCATATTTTTGCGATAGCATTGGGTCAAAACCAGTGAAATTGGCGATTACTTTTTCAAATTCTTCTATGCGTATAATGCCGCTGATACCCATGTTTTGAGTGATTTCAACAGCATTGGTACTCCAGGGAGTCACCATTGCGGCACGCGGACCCACAAACAAATCAGCTAAAACAGTTTTTTCAATTTTTGAGGCTTTACCAAATAACCAATTGAGCTTTTCAATGTCGACAGAGGTAAGTTGCCCCTGCGTTTGAACGGCATATACAGTTTTGGCCGGGTTTTCGAAGAAATGAATCATTTTTATATTGCTTATTTCAAAAATTCTAAGCCACAAAGGTAGCTGAATCATGTAAAAAAACGCCAATATACAATCAACAATTATACCTAGAAATCAACAGATTTTTTTATCAAAACAGCGTTTCTGCCTTTCCAATTAGGTTATTGTTCCCGAATCAATATCGAAGGCTTCTGCTTAAATTTAACTCAGAGTTATTTATTACCTTTAACGATTGGAGAGAGTGAGTTAATTCACAAATATCACTTAACCCGGAATTAATTAAATCAGCGATGTTTTTTCATATAAAACAGATTGAAAATGGCGGAAAATGAAATGACTTGCTGGACTATTTGTTTGGAATGTCAAGGACAAGGAAAAATAACCCGGACATTCAAAAAAAAATCAAAACACAATTTACAGCAGGAAATAATTCAATACGAAAAAGCTAAGGAAGTTGGTAAGACTACAATTCGTCCAAATCTTCACTTATACGTTTGCCAAAACTGTTCAGGCTCCGGATTACTTCCTGCTAAGAGTCATCCCACACCTGATATAGAAAAATACCCTCATATCGCTATTATTGGCGGAGGTATAGGCGGCGTAGCCTTGGCCGTAGCATGTTTGCAACGCGGTATCCCCTTCTCTCTTTATGAGCGTGATAACGGTTTCGATACAAGGTCTCAGGGTTATGGACTTACTTTACAACAAGCTAGTTTAGCTATTAAAGGATTAGGGATTTTGCAATTGAAGGACGGTGTGCATTCAACAAAACATGTAGTTCATAATAGCCAAGGGAAAATAATTGGTGAATGGGGTCACAGAACGAGAATGCATTTAGAACCAAAAAAATTACCAAAACGAACCAACATACATATAGCACGACAAACCTTGCGATCGGCGTTGATCGAACAGCTCGGAGGACAAGATGCAGTAATATGGGGGCATCAATTACTGGATTTTAAACAGAATATTGAAGGAGGGGTAGATCTAAACTTTAGTGTTAATGGGGAAACAAAAAAAGCAAAAGCAGATTTAATAGTTGGAGCAGATGGAATTCGCAGCACGGTTAGGCAATTACAGCTTGGTGAACAAATATATCCGTTACGTTATCTGGGCTGTATTGTAATTTTGGGGATTTGCCCCTTAAGTTCATTAAATGGTCTTGAAAATTCTTTATTAGATTCAGCAACTGTTTTTCAAACCTCCAATGGAAATGACCGCATTTACATTATGCCATACACAAAAGATACTGTCATGTGGCAATTTAGTTTCCCTATGCCGGAAAAAGATGCCATGGAGTTGAGTAATCAAGGAGCGAAAGCTCTCAAGGAAGAAGCATGTCGCAGAACTCAATGGCATGCACCCGTACCACAAATTGTTTCGGCAACCGCTGAAAATTTAATTTCAGGTTATCCTGTATATGACCGGGAATTACTCAAGCCAGAATCAATGCAAAATTTCGGCAATGTAACTTTGATTGGAGATGCTGCTCATCCTATGAGTCCGTTTAAAGGACAAGGGGCCAATCAAGCACTCTTGGATGCTTTGTCGCTTGCGCGTGAAATCACCAAAGGTTGTACACCTTCATCCCAATGGAAAAAAACTGGATTAAGAAAAAGTGTATTAGTGAAATTTGAATCAGAGATGTTAGAAAGAAGTGCTGTCAAAGTAAAAGATTCTGCAGAGGCAGTTCGACACCTGCATTCAGAATCTGTACTTTATGAGCGTGATGGACCAAGAGGAAAAGGCATAAAGAAAAATGATGCCTGACAAATTAATTAATGATTTGAATTAACAATGAAAAAAACAATATTAATCACAGGTGCAGGTAGCGGAATCGGAAAAGATACGGCTTTAGAATTAGCCAGAAGAGGTCATCATGTAATTGCCACAACAGAAACAGAAGCTCAATCTATTAAGCTTCAAAATGAAATTCAGTCGTTAAATCTACAAATGGTTATTTACAAATTAGATATTACCATTGAAGAGGACCGACGTAAAATAGAAAATCACGATCTAGATGTATTGATCAATAATGCGGGCATTGGCGAATCCGGTCCGTTGGCTGAAATAGACATTAACAAGGTGCGCCATAATTTTGAAGTAAATGTTTTCAGTGCATTTGAGTTGAGTCAGCTCGCATTAAAAAAAATGTTCAGAAAGCAGCAAGGTACAATTATATTTATTAGTTCATTGGCAGGACGCATCACCATGCCATTTTTAGCGCCGTACTGCATGAGCAAATTTGCTTTAACGGCAGGTGCTGAATCTTTGCGTGCAGAAATACACAAAATTTCTAATACTATTCACGTTAGTCTTATTGAACCGGGAGGATACCATACGGGATTTAACCAGAAGAACATTGCGAAAAAATATACCTGGATGAACAAGGATTCTGTTTATTATCCAATGCTTGATCAGATCAAAGCATCGGAAGAAAGACAATTTAAGTTCGTGGAACAAACATCCACAGCTAGTATTGTAACCAAAATTGTAAAAGCAGCTGAAGCTAAAAAACCGGGCTTGCGTTATTCGGCACCCTGGTGGCAGGCAATAGGCACACAAATTTTACGCATGTTTGGGAAATGATGACTTCGGATTTTTATTAGATAAAAAACCTTCTTTTATCTATATTTGTTTTGAAGCGCGACCATCTCAATTTTTAAAGCATCACTCTTAGAAATATAAAACATATACTTTATACGGTGAATCAAATTAAGTACGTCAATAACTTTCAGGACCTTGTTTCAACCTCTTTTCATAATGAATTGAATGCCATTTGCTGGTCTCGTAATTTAATTGGTGATTTTTCTGAAATTGTAAATAAAATAGAACTAAACGAAAATATAGCAGTAGTTAATCAAGAATATCTTATAAAACTTCAATTAAGTGAACAGGGACAACTTGCCCGGGAAATACTTTTGAATGACATGAAGTTATTGAAAGCTCATGGCGCATCTCCAACTCTTAATTTGATAAAATACTATGAGAGAGATATCACTTACCCTTTTTTCCCTACCGATGTTTATTCTTTTCATGTTGACCGCTCTCCAATACCCACGGATACTTTTTTATGCACTTACTATGGCGAACCAAGTGAGATCGTACCCAACTCAGAAGCCGAACAAAAAGTGCTTGTTCCGGAAATACGTAATGAACTCAAAAAACTACATCATGGCACGGAGGAAGAATTTGAAACATTTTTAAGTGAACATTTCTTTGACCTGCACTATCAGGCGAAAACCGGAGCAAAGCTTATCCGTTTAGGCCGAGGAAACTTATGGAAATTGGCAGTTGATCATTCCGGAAGTCCGGTACTTCCATGTATTCACCGTGCACCAAAAGAAAAACAGGGAGAGAAACGGTTGTTGCTGATCTGCTAGAACTACCATATAAGAACACTAAATAAGGAATTGAGTACTGTTCTGTTGAAGGGAGAGATTACAAAAATATGACCTCGCGGGCTCCCATCGTCAACATCTAATGAAATCTGCTTTCTGCAGCGTATTTTTTCGAACTCTTTTATGAAAGATTTTGATATTTTAAGTGGTATAAGGCTGTATATAATCGAGAGTACAACACGGCAAGGTGCTTTTGCGTACTATGGGTGTGGGGTTTTACTTCTTCTCTTCTCGGTATTTGATTTGCATACCATGTAAAAAATTACGCAGAAACTGATCGTGGCATACGCGGTATTGCTTTTGTTCAGGCTTGCGGAAGAATGCACTTAATTCGTGCGGGCTCACATTTATCTTGGCCAAGTCAAGTATGTCCAAAATATCCGTGTCTTTTAAATTCAAGGCTATTTTTAATTTTCTGAAAATAATATTGTTGTTCAATTTTGTTTCAGGTACCGGTTGTTCGCCTTCTTTTTTGCCACGTTTTTCATTAATAAATCCATTCAAAAAATAAGCCAGCTCGTTATCGTTTAGTTCAACAGCATCCGGGTCACCCTCTTTTTGTAACCAGGCAATGATCTGCGAAGGCTTAGCCTCATAACCGGCTAAGGCAAAAATCTCCAGCATTTTCCGGTTCGTGAAATCAAAAGTGTAACGGATGCGGCGTAATATATCGTTGTTGGTCATAATTAGTCTTAAAGCGAAAATAAAAGTACCCTTTTATCATCATACTCAACATATAAATTGACGTATATTTGCAGGAGTAAAAGTTGTTTTATAAGGACAGTGACATAGTTAAGGAGGTTGTTACCCCTACCATTAGATTGCGCTTATTGAAGAATTCAATTGTGCATTACACCTATTTATCGAATGCTGAATTAGGACTTGATGAAGCTAAATTTAACCATATTGTCTATTCGGAATTTAGAACAGGTATTCATCCGCTTTTGGTTGATAGCATGGATGATTTTGTTAATCCCACCAAAGAATATACGGATTACATTAAATCCAGAGAGCCATATACTCCTATAATTGGCCGTGCAATTGTAACGAATTCGCTGGCACAGAACCTTATACTTTCAGTTTACTATAAGGTAAAGGATTCCATGTATCCAATAAAAATATTTAAGTCATACGAGGAAGCTCAGGATTGGCTTCTATCACTGCCAAAGGGAAAGAATAAGATTTAATTAGCCTGTAATGTGCTTAAGCCATTTTTTTTCTGATTTCCAAAAAACTCAATGTAGCACCCAACGATGCTAAAGCCGGACCAAACATCAATCCTAAAATATCACCCGCAAAGGTTGGTATACTCATGAATAACCAATATACACAGCCCACGCCTATTACCAAACCTTTATTATCGCGGATGTATCTTACGCTGTCTTTCACATTATAACGGTAGCGCTCGGTGTTATAATCCATTAACGAAAAGCCGGTAAAGTACCACGACACCAATAATAACAAAGGTGTGGTTCCTATTATTAAAGGCGGGAAAAATAAAGTGATGATAAAACAAGCAATAATAATTCCAAATTCAATAAACATATTGCGTACACTAATCATCACACCACGTACAATATCTTTCACTAAATTGGGTAATGAGAAAGGAAATTTATTGCCGGTTAGTTTTTCATCGGCTATTTCCGATAACAACGCGAACAACGGCGATAACACAATTAATAAAACATATTTAGAAAAAGTACCCGACACAAACCAAAACAAAATTTTAATTGTCCAGAAAATAAATAAACTGAAATACCCGGTTAAAAAAGGTTTGGCAAACGATAACCAATGACCGCTATCCGGAATTTTTTCAAACTCCAATGCATTACTGGTCCAAGTAGCCAATGCATCTGCTAACATGGTAATGCCGGCTAAACTCAGTACCCAAGTTAAAACCCAAATAATCAACGGATAAATTAAAAAGGGCCAAAGGCCCTTATTAAATAACACTTCAAACGATTTAAAACAATTGGTAAATCCTTTTATGAAGCCCTGAAAAAAATTCATTTTTAATTACCCAATAATTTCAAAGCCTGCTCTTCAGTTTCAACAATTTTGAATAAGGTATTTAGCTTAGTAATTAGCAACAACTCGTTTATTTTTTTATTCATGTTGTAGATAACAGTTTCACCACCGCTGTTGCGGGTTTTTGTTAACAACTGAATAAGTGTGTTGAGCCCACTGCTGTTCATGTACTTCAAACCTTCGAGGTTCAAAGCAATTTTTGTTTTGCCGGCAGCTATCATTTCTTCAACTTTTACAAGCAGATCTGTAGCCTGATTTTTTTCTATCAATTCACCCGTTAAAGTAATAACGGAGTATTTGGCGTGATCGGTTATTGAAAATTCGAATAGCATAATTACGGTTTAAAATGTTCGCACTTCCCTTTTTCTTTCAAGTTACGGCATTTTGCGAAAAAATTCAAGGAATGGTGAAAAATATCAAAATTCAGAATATTCTCAGTCATTTTCTGAATCTGCATAATCCTCGGGTCGCAAAACTCAAAAACTTTTTTACAATCGCTGCAAATTAAATGGTCGTGTTGTTTGTATTTGTAAGCTTTTTCAAATTGTGCTAAATTTTTTCCGAACTGGTGTTTGATTACCAATCCGGCATCCAGCATTAATTCAATGTTATTATATAATGTAGCGCGGCTAACACGGTACTTTTTATTCTTCATCATGAGGTAAAGACTTTCGATATCGAAATGCCCCTCATGCGAATATATCTCATTTAAAATAGCGAAGCGTTCCGCTGTTTTACGGTGACCATGTTGTTCGAGGTATTCGGTTAATATTTTAGTAACCGCTTCCTTGTTATCCTCGCTCATTACTTAATTTTTAGTTGCCTACTTTGATTAACTCAACATCAAATACTAACCAGGCATTTGGAGGAATAACTCCACCAGCACCTGCGCTACCGTATCCTAATTGCGGAGGGATAATTAATTTTGCTTTACCACCTTGCTTTAACATCATTATTCCTTCGTCCCAACCTTTAATAACCTGCCCTACTCCAATTGGAATAGAAATAGGCTGACCACGGTCAACAGAACTGTCAAATTTAGTACCGTTCAATAAAGTACCTGTGTAATGAACGCTTACATTATCACCTGTTTTTGGCATTGGGCCATCACCCGGTTTTTCAATAATAATTTTTAAACCTGAACCTGTAGTTTGTGCTGATCCGTATTTTTCTTTCAACACAGACTCCATTGCTAACTGGTCGGATTTAATTTTTTCTTCGGCTTTCTTAACTGATTCAGTTTTGATAGTTTCGAAAGTTTTAGCAGCATCAAACGCTTCTGCTTCTTTTCCTTTTCTCAAAATCACTAAGTGTTTTATAGTATCATTCTGTGCAATTTTATCAACTACATCTTGTCCTTGAATAACATGACCAAATACAGTATGTTTCCCGTCTAACCATGCAGTTGGAACGTGAGTAATAAAAAACTGACTACCATTAGTACCGGGACCTGCGTTAGCCATTGATAATATACCTGGAGTTTTGTGTTTTAATGTAGTATCAATCTCATCAGGGAATTTATATCCCGGATCGCCCATTCCGTTTCCTTGCGGACAACCTCCTTGAATCATGAAGCTTGGAATAACCCTGTGAAAACGGTTACCATCGTAATAAGGCACACCTTCTGCTTTTGCTGTGTTTTTAATTTTTCCTTCAGCTAAGCCAACAAAGTTAGCTACAGTCATAGGTGTTTTTTTGTGTTCCAAAAAGCAATAGATATCACCTTTACTAGTTTCAAATTTAGCATACATGCCTTCCGGCTGCTTCGATAAAAATTCTTTGTCCATTTTACTGATTTTTATTTTTTGTGTTTTTTGTGAGAATAATAAGTGGCTTGATAAAATCAAACCCGCCATAATTAAGATACTTTTTTTCATACTTTATATTTTATGAATTAATAAATCTGCTCACCCGTTATTTTTACTGTCCGCCACCTGCGTTAATTTCCTGAACAGGTGCAGATGCAGGAGCTTCTTCTGCTGCTTTAATGTCAATCAACTCTACATCAAATACCAACGCAGAATATGGAGGAATTGGTCCATTACCTTGAGGGCCATAACCAATAGCTGAAGGAATAACTAATTTAGCTTTACCACCTTTAGCCATTAACTGAATGCCTTCTGTCCAACCCGGAATTACTTGATTTAAAGGAAATGTTGCAGGCTCGCCTCTGTCAACAGAACTGTCGAACTTAGTACCATCTAATAAAGTACCTGTGTAATGTACAACCACCATATCAGTAGCTTTAGGATGCGCACCGGTTCCTTTTTTTACATCAATATAAATTAAACCCGTAGCTGTTGGCTTAGCGGTAATTTTATTATCGGCTATGTATTTATCTAAAGCAGGTTGTTCTTTTGCCTGAGCTTCTGCCATGGCTTTTTCCATTTCAGCTTGCTGCTCTTTTTGATTCTTGTCAATTTCGGCCTTTGATTTAACTTCATGAACCTTCATGGTCACTACCAGGTTTTCACCCGGTTTGATGTATGGAGGTAATTCGTTAAATTTTTGTGTTTTTAAATAAAATGAATCCGCTTTTATGATAAAAGAAGCGCTGTCGCCCTGCCCCATCATTTTTAACGCGTCTTCAATACTTCCTACAAATGATGATTTAGGAAGAATATATCTGAACAAACCACTTCCGTCGCGGCTCACGCTTTTCGAATCCACTAAAAGTGAATCGTTAGAATGTTTTTTAATTGTAAAGGAAAATCCTACGCCATCTCCTTCATTAGGGGTTTTGGCATTTTCAGTTTTGTTATAAAACTTATAATTTAATCCGTTCTCAGCTGTAGTATAGCCTTCAAATTCTGAATTTTTACAGCTTGCTAAACCTAAAACGGCAATTGAAGCAGCAAATAAGGGGAGTTTGTTCATGTTTATTATTTTATGTCTGTTATAGTTATTTCGTATAGCAAAGGGGTCTCAGGAGGCACTGTTGCATTGCTGTTTCCCGTTTGGCCATATGCGAGGTACGAAGGTAATATTATTTTGGCATATTCGCCTTTGTTCATGCCCTTAATAACAAAATTTAAGCCTTTTAAAATCTGGTCGGGGGTGCCATAAACGAACTGCATCGGATAAAATGGATGATCAAACAAACTGTCATTTAAAAAACGGCCCTTATAACTTAATGTGATGGTCTTTCCTTTGGTTACAATTTCAGGATTTTCGGTTTTTTTTCGCTCAAGAATAAATATTTTATTGGGCAATTCTACCGCATCATCAATGCCTTTTTCATCGAGATACGTTTTAATGACTTTCAATTCTTTTTCGGAAATACTGATTTCCTTCACCAAATTTTTAATCAATACCTCCACTTTTATTAGCGTATCGTTTTTACAATAATCGGGTACTTGAGTTTGAAAATAATGTTCAAAAATCTCTTTCGTTTTAACGTAATAAGCTACGCTATCGCCTTGAACTAAACCTGTAAAATGCGCTATAAAAAGTGCTTTATTCAACGAATCTTCAGGATTAAAATATACTTTTTCATTGGAAGATGAGAAAAATACCGAATCGTTACTTTTTTTAAAATTCACTGCAAAAGTAATGTCGTCCCAGGCATTTATTTTATAATCGCCATCGCCGATTTTCAGAATTTTATAGTAGAGCCCTGCGCTATTTCTCGAAAAATCATCAAAATATGTTTTGTTTTTACGCGTACAAGCCAATAAAAATCCAAAGGCGGCCAACACAACAATAAACTTTTTTGAGTAACGCTTCACAGGATTATTTGTTTAAGATTTGAACATCGTAAATAATGGCCCGTTGAGGTGGGATATTTTTCATATCACCCAATAATCCGTGCGCCAAATGTGAAGGAATCATGATTAATGCTTTATCGCCTTTTTTGAGAAACTGAACACCTTTATGGATACCACTTTCGAGATTTTCATGACCAACTTTGAAGGTTTTCGGACCTTCAGTTTTTGAAGAGTAGCATTCGGTACCATCTAATAAAGAAACCGTGAATTCCATTGTAATTTCATCCCCATCCTTAATGCTGTCGCCCTTGGCTGAAGCTTCATAAACGTAATAACGCAATCCTAAATCGGTATTCACGAAAGCCATTTTATGCGAGCGGGCGTAAAACTCCATCTCGTCGTTCTCTTTCACCACCACCTGCTGATTGGCTTTGATAAACTGGTCTTTGATGGCCTGTTTTTTTACCTTATAAACTACGGGTTGATTCTTATCGGAGTTGCCGCAAGAAACCAAGACCATGCTTAACAAACAAATAATATGGCGGAATGTGAACATTAGCTTAAATTAGCTCAAAAAATTGCGCTAACACAGTGCAAGTTAAAACATTTTTTGGCAATGACTAAACAGGAACGCTTCGATAATATCTTAAATTATTTTAAAATACACGTTCCTGTGGCGGAGACTGAATTACATTATAATAACCCTTATGAATTGCTGGTAGCTGTAATTTTATCTGCCCAATGTACCGATAAGCGTGTGAACATGGTGACCCCAGTCCTTTTTAAGGATTACCCCACCGCCGAAGCCCTTGCCTCCTCTAGTTCTGATACTATTTTCAGGTATATCAGGAGTATTTCTTACCCCAACAACAAAGCTAAACATCTGGTTAACATGGCTAATATGCTGGTAACCGACTTTAAAGGGGTCATTCCATCGGAGGTAGAAGAATTAACTAAACTACCCGGGGTGGGCCGCAAAACAGCCAATGTGATAGCCTCGGTGATCTATAATAAGCCCACAATGGCAGTAGACACCCATGTTTTCAGGGTATCGAATAGGCTAGGCTTAACCACAAATGCAAAAAATCCCTTGCATAGTGAGAAGCAACTTATTAAATTTATACCTGAAGACTTTGTACCAAGGGCCCATCATTGGTTAATATTACATGGGCGTTACACTTGTTTAGCGAGGTCTCCAAAGTGTTCTGAATGTGCTCTGAAAAACTGGTGCAAATATTATTCTGCCCGCAGGATTGCAACCAATGAAAATAAAATCCGGCGGGACAAAAAAAATAATAATAAAAAATAAAATTTATGGCAAAGAAAAAAGCGAAAGCAAAAAGTAAGCCTGTAAAAGCAAAAAGCGCTAAAGCAAAAAGCAAAAAGGCTAAATCAAAAAAATCTAAGCCTGCAAAAAAAGCAAAGGCTAAAAAGGTGAAAGCAAAAAGCAAACCTAAAGCAAAAAAAACTATTGCTAAGGCAAAGAAAAAAGTTGTGAAGAAAGCTGCTACTAAGAAAAAAACCGCTAAAAAGGTGGTAAAAAAAGCAGCGAAGAAAGTTGTGAAAAAGGTAAGTAAGCCTGCTCCTAAAAAGAAAGCAGTTGCTAAAAAACCTGCAGTTAAAAAAGCT
>Ga0154020_10003469_pt1 | contig 18960 bp, 10 predicted proteins | sample Klosneuvirus_201_FD_109709 | JGI IMG/M metagenome (GOLD analysis project Ga0154020, IMG submission 109709) | Active sludge microbial communities from wastewater, Klosterneuburg, Austria - Klosneuvirus_20160825_MG | ecosystem: Engineered > WWTP > Aerobic digester > Activated sludge | place... | reverse complement strand
GGCGAGGGTGCTGTTCCAGGAAGCGCACCGCACGGTCATTGGCCATGGTCCTCCCATTGTTGCAAAGATGCAATATGTTCACGACCTTTTGCGAAATTCCGCACGTCCGATTCCGGCGTCAGCTCAGGAAGCGAAAAGATGAGCGACGCCGCAGATGAGGTTCAGTCTGGAGTCTCAAGCCCTCAGGCCGCCGCAAGTCTTGCCGACGCCGTCACCACCCATGATCGCCTGATTGCGGAGTCCGGTATCACACTGTGGCTGGGAGCGGAACCGACGTTTACAAATCCGTCGAGTCGCGCGGTGGAATGGCGAACGACGGCGTTAGGATCGGAGAAAGAAGACAAGGCTCGCGAATTCGTGCGGATTCTGGCCGCAGCCATGCCCGGAACCGTCGTGCTTCGGACTTTGGGGCGGCAGTATCCAGGTGAATCCCGGCCGCGATGGAATTACGGAATCTATTCGCGTCGCGATGGAAAGTCGGTATGGAAGGGACCGCCTGACCCGATCATTGAGCCCGATCGTGACATCACCTCCAGAGTCTTTGACACACGTGCCACCCAACTCTCGGCAACACCTGGCCCTGCAGTTGTGGAATCTTCCCCAACCACGGATTCAATTTGTCAAAGCAACCCAGGCATCGTCTCAAAGTGTCTTGAGCTTCGTGCTGCTCTGGCATTGGCGTTGCAGACAGCCGGACTTCACATTCATCTGGACCTGCCGAATGTCGGCTGGGGCATGCGTTTGCTGTTTGCTGATAATGCAGCGTTGCTTACTGCTGACTGGCACAATGACCCGCAGGCGATTCGACCGCCACTTCAGTCAAAGCCAATTCCTTTGGACGGATGCCAGGATGAACTTGCGGCACGCGGAATTCGCCTGCTGGCGTTTGGTCCGTGTGAAACCGATTTCGAGTGTGACCGAACCTGTATTCAGGTCGAACTCCCTGCGTTTGAGAACGTCAATTCGTGGCTCCTGTTTCTGGAACTCATCGAGAAGGCTGCGATGAGTGTTGGTGTACAGTCACTGGTGTTCACCGGGTTTCCGCCGCCAATCGATTGCCGCGTCGCATGGACGACAGTGACGCCCGATCCAGGTGTGCTGGAAATTAACATGGCCCCCTCCGCATCGGCCAGCGAGTTTCTGGTGCAGCAGAAGAAACTGCACGCAGCGGCGGCGGCGGTTGGACTTTCTCCCTTTCAGATGTTGTTCAATGGCGAAGTGGTGGATTCCGGAGGCGGACAGCATCTGACGTTCGGTGGGCCATCACCTGAGGAAAGTCCGTTTCTTTTCAGACCTCACTTACTGCCGCGTTTGGTTGCCTGCCTGAATCGTCACCCGGCCCTGTCCTATTGGTTCGCGGTCCGAGCTGTGGGAAGTTGCGGACAGCAGCCTCGTCCGGATGAAGTCTCACCGGAATCACTGGACGGCCTGTCCCTGGCTTTGGACCGACTTTTTCAGAGGACAGCCATCAGTCCCGAGTTACTGTGGCGAAGTTTGGCACCATTTCTCTGCGATCGATTTGGCAACACACACCGCTGTGAAATCAACGTTGAAAAACTCTGGAACACGCTGAATTCTGAACGCGGTTGTCTGGGACTTGTAGAACTGCGGGCATTTCGAATGACACGGTCTGCAGATGAGTCCGCTGCAGTAGCCACCTTCCTCCGAACTCTGATTACCTGGCTGGCCTTGAGTCACAGCAAATCAGGCATCACGGAATGGGGATCGAGGCTGCATGATCGCTTCTCACTTCCGTTTTATCTTTTGCGTGATCTGCGGGACTTACTGACCGAAATAGCGAATGCCGGATTTCCACTGGACGAAGCAATCACCAGCTTCCTGCTGGATGATTCTTTCATCATGATCGGCGACCGCAAACTGAACGGAACGCATTTGACAGTTCGGCAGGCAATCGAATTCTGGCCCGTCGTCGGCGATCTTTCGGCACAGAACAGCTCGTTCCGCCTAATGGATTCAAGCACGCAGCGCATTGAGATTTCACTGCGCGAACCCAAAGACAACAAGGCTGCTGACGACAATGTCCAGAATTCGTCATGGCGACTTCTAGTCATGGGCCGCGAGATTCCCTGGGTTGTTGAACACGATGCCGATCAGACAGTGTATCTTCGAGGAGTCCGCTACAAGGCGTTTCATCCGCAGATGGCGATTTCTCCGCTTTCAGACGTGATCGATCCCGTGGAGTTCTTTCTGATCTCAGCGGCTGACCGGCAAACATGGCGCGTGCGACTTTTCGGCTGGCATCCGAATGGCCTGGCCTACGACGGCTGCCCGAAAGACTTCGAGGAATCAAAACATCGACGCAATGAACGCCTGGTTGTGGAGAAAGTCGCAGCAGCATCGCCAGCAACGGCTGTTCCGTCATCGGCGCTCAGTGAATATTGTGTGGATTTGAGACGTATCGATCGGGTGGCCAACTAAGAACGTGTCCGCAAACACGTCCGTGAATTGGATGAGGCCTGATTCTGTTCTGCCGCCGCGTGCTGTTGCAGAATCCGGGTTGGCGTGGATTTCGCAAAAAACGATATTTTCAGCGGGATTTTTCAACGGTCCTTCCGTGAGATTCCGCCCAACAGACAGAAGGCACATTCAGGATGCTCGACGATGATGCGGATTCCGCGAAAATTTCACCTATTATTGAACGGGCTCGTCAGGGGGACGAGCGCGCTTTGGAGGAATTGCTGCAATGGTCGCGGGCGTTTCTTCGCGACGAGGCCCGGCAAACGCTGGCTCCGCAGGTACGTGTTCGAGTTGATGAATCAGACCTGGTGCAAAAAGTCTGTCTGGCGGCATTTGAACAGTTCAGTGACTTTAGCGGATCTTCCGGAACGGAGTACGTTCAATGGCTCCGACGGATTCTGCAGCGGGACATTCTGGATGTCATCGACCGCGAACGGAATGCGGCCAAACGGGCCGTGGACCGCGAAGTCCACGGGAGCGAACCCATTCGTCGCGCCATTGGAAAGCACAGTTCCCCCAGTCACCGAGCCATTCGCAACGAAGAAACTCAGATCGTGCGGGAAGCCATCGAACAGCTTCCCGAAGAACAGCGTGAACCGATGAGACTCAGACACGTGGAAAACCTGAGACTGTCGCAGATCGCCGAACGTCTCGATATGACCGAAGATGCCGTGACCAGTCATCTGTATCGTGGGATGAAATCACTGAAAATTATTCTTCAGAAACTTGGGATCGTTCGATGAATAACTGCCGTATCGGACACTTATATTCACGCGGCCTGGAATGAGGCTGTCAATTCCCGTTCCAGGGCTCCAGCCCTGGAACGCACTGCGTTGGAGGCTCCTGCCTCCGCCGACCATCTCGCGAGGCAGGAGCCTCGGGAGCAGTGTGTTCCGAGGCAGGAGCCTCGGAACAAGGACACCAATCCGCACCGCGTGAAGTATATTGATCGAACGATCCCAGGGATTTCCGCTCATAAACCAATAATTGATAAGCAACCTTCCAGAAAAGCAGGAATCTGATGGCGGACAATGTTAACAGGAAAACCGAACTTGATCGCCGACTTAATCGGGTTCTTGCTGAATACATTCGTCGTCGGGATTCTGGTGAACACGTGGACGTCGAATCGTGGTGTACGGCCTATCCTGATCTGGCCGACGCACTGCGTTCCTACGCGGAAGGTGAAGGACTGCTGCAGGCCATGATTCAGCACGGGGAGCCTGCCGACGTCGATTCGAATTCCTCTCAATCCGCCGAAACGATTCGCCCCCGAGCGGCTCATCGCACGGATCTCGCCTCCGGAGGTGCGTTTGGACGATATTGCATTACCCGGCTGTTGGGTGAAGGAGCCATGGGAGCCATCTATCTGGCAGAAGACACAAATCTTGGTCGCCACGTGGCATTGAAGATTCCAAAATTCACAGGCCTCGAAAGCGACGAGTTTCGTCAGCGTTTCACTCGAGAAGCTCGGGCGACCGCGAAGCTTGATCACCCGAATATCTGTCGAGTCTACGATGCAGGGGAAATCGGCGGGACACCGTTCATCACGATGGAATACATCGACGGCCCGCCACTTTCGCAGTTCATCGGCGTCGGCGAATTCACTGACCAGCGACGGATTGCGGAAATTATCTCGGCGGTCGCATCCGGCCTGGCTCACGCTCACGAACAGGGCATTCTGCATCGCGATTTGAAGCCGGGAAATGTCCTGATGAAGGGCAGCACGATTCCGTGCGTCACGGATTTCGGCCTCGCGCGTTCCGTGGATGCCGGTGAGGAATCGCGGTTAACTCAGGACGGTATGATTCTCGGAACGCCTGCCTACATGGCTCCGGAACAGATCGAAGCTCAGGCGGATACCGTCGGGCCGACGGCCGATGTCTACGCGCTGGGCGGCATGTTCTACGAAATGCTGACCGGCAGAATTCCGTTTCAGGGCTCTGTCATGTCCATTCTGGCTCAGGCTCTGCGCGATCTTCCGAAACCTCCTTCCAAACTCCGCAGTGACATTGATAGCAAGCTGGAAGATCTCTGCCTCCAGATGATGGACAAATCTCCGGCCAAACGCCCTGCGTCCATGCAGGAAGTGGTCAAGCGAATGCAATCCTGGCTGGAGCAGACGTCGCAGGCGACTCAGGCGGAACGACAGAAAGCAAAGCAGACCGTCAATCGTCTGGACGAGATGAAGGCTCGCATCGTCGATCAGATTCAGCGAGGTCAGTTTGCGGCGGCTGTCGCCGGTCTGAAAAAGCTGGCGGACGTAAAAACTCCTGACGCTGCTGACTACGTGGCCTGGGCACGAAAGAAACTGCCCGAAGTTCAGAAGATGCCCAAACGTCTTCGTGAAGGTCTGCCGGCTTTGGTGTCCACTGCCGAAATCTGTATGCGGGCTCATGATTATGCTCAGGCCTCACAACTGCTGGTGGACATCCCCGAAGATTTCATGACCGACGAGGCTCGGAGCGTGTTGAATCAAGCCATTCAACTGCAGGACGAATCCGATCTGCTGCTGGCCGACCTGAAAAGATGCGTACAGACCAAACAATATCTCGGCATTGAGGACAACCTGAAGCGATTCTTGGAACTCAAGCCCGGCAACCGCTTTGCACGCGATCTTTGGGACTCGCTGAATACATACCAGCGTATCCCACAGTCTCAACGAAAATTCCGCTATGACAAACGTGGCAAACTTCAGCCACTGCTGGAAGACAATTTCCTGAGAAGCTGGCTGTTCTGGGGAGCGGTCTGTTTCGCTGCGGTCTTCGGCCTGATGACGTGGGGAATCACCATTTATCTCCGCGATGGCGATCAGCAATTGGCCGTTAGTGTCAACGAAGACTGGCTGAAGGAACAGGGAGGCCAACTGACGCTGGCCGTTGACGGAAAGGACCACACGATCTCAGCAGGAAAGACGGAAGTGACCGTCACGTTCGGCGACCACGGGTTCTCGGTAAAACACGGCGACTCCATGGTTCACAACCCGCAAACGTTTGCGATCGAGAAAGGAACTACTCAGGTTCTGCACATTGATGCCAGCGGGATGCACGTCGCCGCAGCCGAAAATCCACCGCTGCCGCCGGACCCCGATCCAGCACCGATCGTCATTAACGCTCCACTCACGCCGCTGCCGGATGGACCGGCGGGATTGGTGAAGTCACTGAATGGGCATAAAGGAGTGGTTTCTCAGGTCGCTTGGTCGCCGGATGGGCGAACAGTCGCTTCAGTGTCGAGCACTGACGGGACTCTGCGAGTGTGGGATGTTGAGACAGGGGGCGAACGCCATCAGTCGAAATGTTTATTAGGCTACGCGCTCGCAATCCATCCTGATGGAAAGCTCGTCGCCACATCCTCTCCGCATGAACCAGGCGGGCACGCTATGACAATCTACAACATGGAAACGGGCAAGAAAGTCGCTGAAACTCCCCAAGTCGCAAAGCCGATCCTTTCGGCAATGTTCTCCGCAGACGGACAATACTTTGCGATCCACTGTCGCGATGGTGCAGGCATTCACGTTTACGATGTCTCACAGCTGCCCGATGTTCGCGTCGCAGCTGAGCTGCCGGGAGGCGATTCCGGTTGGGCGGTGTCACTCGCCTTTTTGCCCGACAGTCAACAATTGCTGGCGGGATCTTCTGGAGAGAAATATGGGCTTAGGCTGTTTGATGTTGCAACGCAGCGGGAGATTCGCTCATACCGGGAACGCAACGGAGCAAAATGTTCAAACATCATGCCTTCGATCGCAGTCCATCCCAGTGGAAAGCAATTTCATGTCTTTAGTAATAGCAGTTATCGGCTGACAGAGTTGAACGTCTTTAATGACACCGCAGTCCGTGCATTGGGGAAAGATATCCGGGAAGTCGTCTATTCTCCTTCAGGGGAAGTTCTTGTCGGTATATCGCACACGGAATCTGGTGAGAGCGCAGTGTTTGCAAATAGGGCTCAAAAGAGGCTGACGGCATGGAAAAAAGAGGTGACCGATCTCGATCCGCACGGATTGGCGATTTCACCCGATGGCCGATTTATTGCGATTAGTGGTCAAATAATCGACTCGAAAGGCGAGCTACAACGAGAAACCCTATGCCCAATTCATGTTTGGCGACTGCCGCAGGAAGTCTGGCCGAAACTGAAGTCGGAATTAAATGATGCGAAACCTGAAGTCGCAATTGACTCTCCCAGAACGCCGTTGCCTGACGGTCCGCTGGGACTCGCTCCTATTCGTGTCTCCGCTCAGGAAATTCTGTCGTACGACTTTACTGAGCCAGAGCAGAAAGGCTGGCGGACCTTGGGAATGTCAGTCAATCCGAATGGAGCGGAAGCCTACCTGTCCAGCGGAAAGTATCTGTGGAAGTTTGATCTGCAGAGGAAAACACCACCAGTCGAACTTTCGAAAAAGGGAGGAGCTTATGACATCGATTTCTCCCCGGATGGACGGACTGTCGTCCTTGCTCGAGCTTTTGGGCGAGTCGAATTGTGGGACACGGAACCCTGGAAGGAACGAGTCAAATTGCAATTCTCTGACACGTCAGGCCAGGCTGGTTCTGTACGTATTTCACCGGATGGACGCTGGGTCGGGGCCGCCATGGTGAAAGGCAGTGCGGCGGTGTGGGAAATGGCAACTGGTCGGCTCGTCAAGGAGTTTCCTGTCGAGACGGGCAACGCTTTTACGTTAAGAGTTGCGTTCACACCTGATTCCCAACAGATGATTGTGTCTGGACAAGGAGAAAAGGAGCGTCATTTTTACACCGTGACTCCCTCAACCGGCGAGGTCACCGATCGAGTATCGACCTCGTTGTCTGGGTGCTGCGGTATCGTGCTCGGCAAAGGCGGTCGCGCTGTCCTGGCAAACGCTTCTGGAGCACCATTAAACGTTGCTGATGTGGAGACGTGGACCAGAACGCGCACCTTCGGAGTGGGCGGTGCCGCGGATGCACTCGCCTGGTCCCCCGATTCGCGTGTCATTGCGACTGGCGTCAGCACTCGCAATGGAATCAGATTGTTCGATGGGCAGATATATGGAAGCGTGCAGCACATCACGGTCGATAGCTTTTCTGCGGACCACATCCGTTTTTCGCGAGACAGTCGAATTCTGGTGGCTTCAGGCGTGCTTGGTGCCCCGGACAGCGGTATCGAAACACTATCGATTCGAGCGTGGAAGTTGGACGTCCAATCACAGCCCGTCGTTGCAGATCCTGAAAAGCCGTCATCCACCGTTGTACCGCCAGATAAGCCGATTGCCGATAGCGAACGCTCAAGTGCGGACACAGCCGTAACTCTTGATGGGTTGACTCTGTCCAAAAACACGACGTTCACAGGCACCTACATTCAGCAATCACCCGTGGCGACTCATGAGATTGTCGTCATGTTCGAGGAGCAGCGGGGAAACATCTGGTACGGGGAATTCAAATCGATTCGAGCAAAAGTCCCCAATGGAGGCGTCACGAATACTGGCTTCAAATTCGCCTGCGAGTTCACGATCACGACTCCTGCGTCCGCAACGCTGAGCATGGTCGCAATCACGGGGAACACAAGCAGAAATGCCGTCAGAGACACAACGTCCAACTGGGTAGAAGATCTTAAGTGGGACGGTAAGTCGCTATCGAATCAAGTGATGAAATTGACTGCTGGGAAGTGAGGAGTCTCTGAAAGGCGCACCACCTCAGGTTGAGGTGGTGTCATTGTTCTGTTCAGGAGCACAAGCGATGCGAACGTCGCGATTTCTTATTTCAGTAATGGTATTTGTGATCGCCTACATGGCGGCCCCAGTAGCGTTTGCACAATGGCCCGTTGGGCCGGAACCGCAGATGTTCAAATCAATGGCGATTCATCGCATAACGTCCGAGGTCACCGCTGCGATCGTATCGGCAACGCCAGTCACCGACATATAAGCACCCGTGCATAAGTTAAATGGCATAATCGCATATTCACAATCAGGGGGCTGACGTCCCTCGGTCGCCGCAAACCCGGCGAGCGGAGCGGCGTAAGCCCTCCGAGTCAAATGCGGGCTACTCGGTGGGCTGACACCCACCGCTCGCCAAGTTATGCCCCAGGACTTACGCATGAGTGCTTAGGATCGCTCGATAAATAAGTGTCCGATCAACCGGACTTGGCGTCCGGTGATCAGGCCCAACGGGCCGACTCTATGTCAGCCCAGGGCAACGCCCTGGGAAATAGTTCCACGCGATGATGTCCAGCCCCAACGGGGCGGCACTAATTTTTACAGTGGCCAGATCGAATCTGTTTAGGTCCGCCCCGTTGGGGCTTTTCGTGCTTGAGCTCCCCAAACTCAGGGCGTTGCCCTGGGCTGACTTATGGCTGGCCCGTTGGGCCGGAACGCAAACTGAATTGCACTCAAACGCTGCTTACTGGGCCGCATCGAATTTCGGCGACACACACACACTGCAGATGATTCAATCACGACTGTAATTCTTCGTGCGATCCTTAATAAAGAGGTGCAGAGTTTGCAACAATGGACGACTCTGCCTAATCAGCGTCATCGCGCACGCTGAATTCCAGTTTCCAGCGGTTGTCGGTGGTTTCGTGGACGCACCAGAGTTCCAGTACGCCCAGTTCGGTGATACGCGAATGAAATCGGACCGGCACGTAGTCGTCTTCAGCGTCGTCACCCGCAGGCAGAGTCGCCTCCAGGGAATCGGTTTCGCTGAGTTCCTCCGGTGACCACCGCGGCAGCAGGTCGCCGGGCTGGTCCGTTCGTCGGCTGGCCGAACTGAAGAAACGGAAACGGGCCGCTTCACCGACAATCAGGCCGATGGCATCGGACGGCACATCGACTTCCGTCCCTTCTTCCATCCCGTTTGGTACGACACACAACGCCTTCAACGGCCGACCTGCTCCCGGAATCGCAAGTCCTGCAGTTTCGATTCCAATGTAGTAGGATCGCGCCGTGCCGCCTCGAATTCGCACGCCGCCATGCAATTTCGTCCAGCCGTAAAAACACGCACCACGGGCCACGGAGAAGTCCAGATCGTCGGATCCTTCCACGGGATTCGGCGGGTTCTCCGGGAACCAGCCATGCAACTGCTGCAACAACCGCCCCCGGAGGGCCTTCGCCTTAAACACACCGCCGTTGAACAGGACGTGTGTCAACTGACTGCCTGCCAGCGACTGATTCAGAAACGCCGCGAGATGCCGTGTGATCCCCGTATCCGCCTCGTACGGAAGTCCGATCTCACGAAATCCCGATGCCCGAGATTTGTGTGGCCGCTCTGAAAGATTTGCCTCCGGCAGAAAGCCATTCATCAGCAGTTCCGTCGCCTCCGCGCGATCGACGCTGACCGACACGAGACCACCGATCAGTTTGCTCCCGCGTCCGGGGACGGAAATGGTCTGCGAATCCGGCCCCTCGTCGGACAGCAGGGACTCCTTCGCGTTGCGACAGGAATGCCAGAGCGATACCGATTGCCACGGATCGAGGCTGGTTCCTTTTTCTTCGAACAACTGAGCCACATGATGGGCCAGCGCCAGGTCCATGTTGTCGCCGCCCACGAGCAAATGATTTCCGACGGCGGCGCGCTGCAGCGTAAGTTCCCCGTCTTCTTCGGCCACTTCGACCAGCGTGAGATCCGTCGTGCCACCGCCGATATCACAGACCAGCATCCGATCGCCGACTTTGAGCAGTTTTCGCCAGCGGTCACCTATTGCGTCCAGCCACGCATACGTCGCGGCCTGTGGTTCTTCGAGCAACACAAACAAATGTGGCAACCCGGCAGCCAACGCCGCCTCACGTGTCAGTTCTCGCGCACTCGCGTCAAAGGATGCGGGTACTGTAAGCACGACGTGTTGTTCGACAAGCGGAGCATCAGGAAACGCATCATGCCATGCGGCGACGATGTGTTCGAGATACCGCTGAGAAGCCATCACGGGCGATATTTTGGTGACGTCACTCGCCGCCTGCCAGGGCAGAATCGCCTGATGGCGATCGATTTTGCTGTGGCCAAGCCAGGATTTTGCGGCACCGATCGTTCGATCCGGAAACTCCGCCGATAATTTTCTTGCCGCATGACCCGCCACAAACGAGGCATCGTCGCTCCCCGGCATTGCGAACGTTTCCGCCGTGGTTTCTTCTGCCGTACACAGATAAAGAAACGATGGCAGCATCGGCAGGGATTCGATGGAGTTTGGAGCGGTCAGCTGCGGCAGCGGCAGCAACTGCACCTGCGAATGTTCGTTATGCAGCGAACTATAGGCGAGCACGCTGTTGGTTGTGCCCAGATCGATTCCGATGACATACTGAGCTGGCATTATCGCACTTCCACTTCGGCGGGAGTCACGATTGATGCGGAGTCCGCATCACCGGTCCACACAGGCAATTCACTCTTCGAGACTTTCCAACCGTGATGCACAAGTGTTCCAGAGGAAGGCGAGCCTTCACCGACTTTACCCGTCAGTTTGATTTTTCCTCCTTTTGGCGGCCCACTCAGATTCACAGAGCTGCCTTCGGCCTGATCCAAAACGGGGCGAATCGCAAACTGCCGCTCAAGGACTTCCCCGCAATCTCGATGAATGTCTCGAACGGCGGCTCCAATCTGGGAGTCCGAATAGGCTTCAATGGGTTCCTTGAGAAAGTCGATAAGTCGTCCTTCACGCTGCAGAGCGGCGAGCAAATTCACGGCATCGCTCCTGGACGATTTGGCAGGAACGATCGGTTTCATCGGGGCGGCAAGCGCGATCGGTGCCTCAGGTTTGGACGCCAAGTCCAGAAGTTGTGTCACCTTTGCGGTAAACGCACCGCTGGTCAGGATTCGCCAGGCAAGTGAAATACGTCCCATGATAACGGGTGGCCTCAATCGTGCTTCGAACGGACTAGAACGAGGAAAATCGGAGTCGAATGAATCGGCCCGCTGTTTTGCGGCCATCGGATTCGCAACAGTCGCGACGACTACTCAGGACTCACAGTCCGCAATTTACGCCAATTGATCACAGGTCGCCAGTTTCCTGGCTCGAATCCTGGTGAATCGCAAATTTGGTCGATGCCAGATTCAGGACCAATAGACAAGCCGATGAAAATACAGGATTCCAGCGAAACCTTTCGATCAGAGAGGTGTTCAGTGACCGTTCCGGCGAAAAATTGATAGTGAAATCATGCCCAGGGAACGGGGTCGATTGACTCTGGTCTTCCGTGTTTGCAGGCTTCGGTCGAACAGGCCAGTCGGCCCCATTCTCCGGGCATGATCTTCGATCGCTCGAACGTTCCAGATTCTGAGAGATTCACAGTTTGCCCTTCAACTGATCTCCTTTGTCGCGCGGCTGAAAAACTGAATTTTGCTCGACGAATTCGCAACCGGCCAGCCCAATGCCACGAAAGTAGCCGTCACTCTCTGAGTGACGAATGCCAAAGGTCGCGTTTTAAGGCGAGCGGAAGAAACAGGATTACCAGGGATATCGCGTCACTGAGGGAATCCGACCTGAGACAGGTCGGACTACGTAGGCAGATCTGTCCTCAGATCTGCTTCCTTTGGCGTGGTTCAGTCGCACGGGTCCGCTCGACCTTAAGACTCGCCGATGGTAAATCCTTTCCTGCCGCTCGCCTAAGGCCGGCGTCACTCGGAGAATGACCTCTACATTGTGAATCGAGTGCCATTGATCTGACGCACAGCCGCTGGCCGAGGGGACGCAGCAGGTTTCGGTCGCAGTTGGAATCTCTCGCGTCGATGGCATTGAAAATCGAGGGGGCACCTGTCACAACTCGCGTCACTCGGTCACGCTGCCGAGATTCGACACGTCGTCTTCGCGAATTTCATACAGGTTCAATGTTCCCATGGTTCAGGTCAACGAAAACTTCCTCAAGCTAAAAGCTGGCTATTTATTCCCCGAGATCGGTCGCCGCGTGACCGCTTTTTCGCAGGCCAATCCTTCGGCGAAAATTATTCGACTGGGAATCGGCGACGTCACTGAACCTCTGCCGCCAGCAGTCATCAAAGCGATGCATCAGGCGGTAGATGACATGGCCGCGCGAGAGACGTTTAAGGGATACGGCCCGGAACAAGGATACGCATTCCTCCGCGAACCGATCGCTGAACACGACTTCGCCGCGCGCGGAATTGACATCTCTGCCGACGAAATCTTCATCTCCGATGGCTCGAAATGCGACTCGGGAAATATCCTGGACATCCTGGGATCGTCGAACCGTATTGCGATTTCAGATCCGGTGTATCCCGTTTACGTTGATACGAACGTGATGGCGGGTCACACGGGAGCAGCGGATGCCAGCGGGCGATTTGAAGGACTGGTCTATCTGCCGGGCAATGAAGCGAACAATTTCGTTCCCGAGCTGCCGTCCGAACCGGTCGATTTGATTTACCTGTGCTATCCGAACAATCCCACAGGCACGGTGGCCACGAAAGAAACGCTCAAAGGCTGGGTGGATTACGCACGCGCCAACAACGCTCTGATCCTGTTCGATGCGGCCTACGAAGCATTCATTTCTGATCCCACGATTCCGCACAGCATCTTTGAAATTGAAGGGGCGAAGGAAGTCGCGATTGAGTTCCGTAGTTTCAGCAAGAGTATCGGGTTTACCGGTGTTCGTTGCGGTCTGACAGTTGTTCCAAAGCAGCTGATGGGAACAACACCTGCTGGCGAAAAAGTCTCGCTGCACCAATTGTGGAATCGTCGCCAGTCCACGAAGTTCAATGGCGCTTCGTACGTTGTTCAGAAAGGTGCTGCTGCCGCGTACACTGCTGAAGGTCAGGCTCAGATGCGCGGCCTTGTCGATTTCTACATGACCAACGCCCGCCTGCTTCGCGAAGGTCTGAGTAAAGTTGGCATCAAAGTCTTTGGCGGCGTCAACGCCCCTTACGTCTGGCTGCGGACTCCAAAGAATCTGTCCAGCTGGGATTTCTTCGACCTGCTGCTCAGCCAGGCCCATGTCGTCGGCACTCCCGGCAGCGGCTTCGGTGCCGCAGGCGAAGGCTATTTCCGACTGAGCGCCTTTAACAGCCGTCAGAATGTGGAAGAGTCGCTGGAGCGGATCTTCAAAGTGATCGGGTGACGACAAGATAGGGTTAGTATACTTCGCGAGGTCAGGAATGAGGTTGCAAGTGCCTTTCGATTGTCCCCTCTCCCCCCGCAAACGATTTTCAAATTTCACAACCGTTCCACGCGGGGAGAGGGCTAGGGTGAGGGGGCAGAAAAGGCGGCTGATTTCTAGTTCATCATGGTTAAACCAAGTCAAACCCCTCATCCGGCCTGCGGCCACCTTCTCCCCTGATCTCGGGGGAGAAGGGACGTACGAACAATTGCCGCTGAAGGCATCATTCCTGACCGCGTACAGTATAATTTTCAACAGATTCTGGGTGATGTGGTTTCTGGCACTCAGGAGTTATACGGTCAGTCCATGATCGAACTGCAAACAAAACTGGCCGAACTCCAGGGCCGTGTTCGGTCGCGACTTGGTTAGCATCGGACGGGGAATAACTGTCGTAGTGGATTTCGCCAGAAATCCCGCAAGTGCATGGAATTCTGGCGAATTCCACTACAAGTCCAGACAGTTGTTTTCCGCTCGATGGTTAGCAGTCGCGGCGTGCTGCACGCTCGGCGGGATTATGAGGTCGGCGTGGCTCAGGCACCGGCGGACTTGAACAAGGCCGTTCAGGGATGTGTGGGACAGCGAGACCGTGCGTTCGCGGATGCATCAGATCTCACCGCGATGCTCTTCAGATCAACTCCTAACCCTGTGGCTCGCTGGGATCGTCTGAAACAGGTTCGTGTACGAAGCGATATCCCGTCCCGCGAATCGACAGCAGATGCCGGGGTGACGAGGGGTCCTGTTCGATCATTCTCCGCAGTCGCATCACGAAGTTGTCGATGGAGCGGCTGGAGATGTCGGCGGAATCTTTCCAGACTTCCGACTGCAGGCGGGCGCGGGAGAGAACGACGCCGTCGTGTTCCAGAAAGTAGCGCAGCAGTTCGGTCTCGCGGGTGGTCATGGCGTGGACTGCGTCATTTTTGCGGAGTTCGAAGCGGCCGAAATCGACGGTGACGTTGCTGAATCGCACGATGTCTTCCGTTGGTCGAATCGATCTGCGTTCCAGACTGCGGCGGCGATGGTCCAGCAGATTGCGGACGCGGCTGAGCAATTCCGGGAGTGAAAACGGCTTGGTCATATATTGATTGACGCCAACATCAAACGCCTGAACTTTGTCTTCCGAAAGCGTCCGAGCCGAGACCGCCAGGACGGGGATGTCCACATCCAGCCGCCTCAGTGTTCGGCAGATTTCGTAGCCGCTCATCTGGGGCAGCATCAGGTCCAGGATAAACAGGTCGATCGGCGGCTGTGCGGACTCATAGATTTCCAGCGCCGTCGGTCCGTCACCGGCGACATCGACCTGATAACCTTCACGCTCAAGATTAAATTTCATCACGCGGGAGATGGCATCTTCATCTTCGACCACAAGGATCCTCACGGAGTTTTTTCCTTTCCTGACAGTACAAGTTCTGAGACCCGCTGCCGGCCGTCTCGATTTTCTGACTCGGGAATCTCAAGTTGGCGACCTGGCAGAGTCACTTCAAAGACGCTGCCCGCGCCGGATTCCGCATCAACAACAGCGACGCGGCCTTTCAACATGCCGACGAGTGTTCGTACGATGTAGAGTCCAAGTCCGGTGCCGGTCTTTGTTCGCTGGAGTTCGTCGCTGCCGCGAAAGAACAATTGAAAAATTCGACGCCGGTCTTCGGGTGCGACTCCGGGACCGTTGTCGCGCACGCGCACAACGACACGATCGCGGCCCCGCGCAAACGCATGGACCGTCACGCGTGGCGGACGGCCTCCGTACTTGACGGCATTGTCGAGCAGATTACCAAAAATCATTTCGAGCAGCATCCTTCGAGACGTGAGCGCTAACGGCGAAATTTCGAAGTGGAAGACTTCGGACACTTCCTGTTTATGATGCAGACAAGCCGCTTCGGCACACGACCTGAGCATGTCTTCCAGCTGCACAGGTTCGGCTTCTCTCTGATGACCGACCGCGTCCAGTCGCGCGACTTCGAGCAGTTGATTGATGAGTTCATCCAGACGTGTCAATTCCGAATTCATCGTGCCGTAGAATTCCTGACGGTCTTTGGCGTCCGGCTCTCGCATGATCAATGTGTCAAGGTACAGACGCAGAGCGGCGATGGGAGTCTTCAGTTCATGAGTCACGCTGTCCACGAAATTGGACTGACGTCGATTGAGCTGAATTTCCTTGATCGTCAGGAAAGAATACAACGACATGCCGAACAGGCTGATGGCGAGCGCGACGGATCCCAGCGCCAGGGCCAGCCAGAGACTTTGCTGAACGAGTTGCACAATCAGGACGGTCATGAGGGCAATGTTGATGGTCATCAGGACCACACTGCTCCAGATCGGCAGGCTGAGGTGGCGGCGTTTGCGTCGAAAATCAGCCATGTGGATACTCTCAAAACGACATTGTGCGGGGCTACCGCCACGAAGCTGGCGATTATATCAGGAAACGCTGGACGGATGCCATTGCACGGAGTCCTGGACGAAGATACAAACAACTGTTCATTGTCACTTCTCGAAACAGCCCGGAGATTCCTTATGAATAGGTCGCCATTCGTCGTGATCGTGATCCTGTTCCTGATGTCGCCCGCTGCTGCGATTGAACAACCCCCTCCGCCTCCGCAGCCGATCCGAGTGGGCGTCCTGCATTCACTCACTGGACCCATGGCGATTAGCGAACGATCGCTGGTTGATGCCATCTCGATGGCAATTTCCGAAGTCAATGCCCGTGGCGGCGTTTTGGGACGGCCACTGGAAGCCGTAACAGAAGACGGAGAATCGGACGGGCCGACATTCGCTCTGAAGGCGGAGAAACTGATCGTCGAAGACAAAGTGGACTGCATCTTCGGCTGCTGGACATCCGCCAGTCGTCAGGCCGTTCTGCCCGTCGTCGAAAAGTATAACAATCTGCTGTGGTATCCTGTCCAGTACGAAGGTCAGGAGACGTCGCCAAATATTATCTACACGGGTGCCACACCGAACCAGCAGATCCTTCCGGCTTTGGAGTGGTGTCGCCGCGAATTCGGCTCCCGCATCTTTCTTGCCGGTTCGGATTATGTCTTTCCCCGAACCGCCAATGAAATCATCCGGCAGCGACTGGCGGACTATGGGGTGATACCGCTGGGTGAAGAGTACCAGCCGCTGGACAGTCTGAATTTTGACGATGTCGTTGCGAAGATCGTCATGAGTAAACCGGATGTTGTGCTCAGCACGATCAACGGAGTCAGTAACCGTGCGTTTTTCAAATCGCTCCGCCAGGCGGGAATTGATCAGAAAAAAATCCCGGTCGTTTCCTTCAGCATCGCGGAACATGAGATCCTGGACATCGGCGTGGAATTGACGGCCGGAAACTACTGCAGCTGGACTTACTTTCAGAGTATCGACACGCCGGCGAATCGGCGATTCGTACGAAAATTCAAAGAAAGGTTTGGAGAGGAACGGGTCACGGATGACCCTGTGGAGGCGGCTTATACTCAAGTGCATCTCTACGCAAAGTCTGTGCAAACGGCCGGAAGCACAGACATTGACTTCGTTCGCCAGGCCGTGAAGGGGCTGATCTTTTCCGCCCCCGGCGGGCTCATCCGAATTGATCCGGGCAATCAGCACACCTGGAAAGTCGCACATGTCGGAAAGATTAAACCGGACGGACAGTTTACAATTGTGTGGAGCAGTGAAGACCCGTTGCCGCCTCGACCGTTTTTGCCGGCGACATTTCTGAACCGCGCTGAAGAACCCGGTGCCGACATGTTCAGCAGCATTAGCAGGATCATCGAACTGGAAGCTGCAGAATCGGCGGTCGAAAACCGAAAATCGTTACTGCTTGAGATGGCGAATGTGCGGGGCTATATGGCTGAGGCGTGCATGAGATTTCGCAAAGCAGGCAGCGTGATTCAACCAGCGAATTGGTCGCACTTTGAGCAAGGATGGGAGGAATTTGACCGGCACCTCGCTGCATTGGCAGAGCGACGCGACGAATTGACTGATGCTCAGCGGGAATTGTTTAAGGAATTCAATCTGGCCCGGATCGCCTACGACAACAATGCGAAAGCGATGTTCAGCGCGATCTATCCGGATGCAAAGGCGTCCAGTGGGGTGACACCTTGAAGCTACTTCCCTCAAGCTTTCGCGTCGCCATCGTCGTGATCACCGTCACGGCGACTCTGATTGCGGCCATCTCCATGGGATACGCGCATTACCGGGCTCACAAACACAACTGCGAATCCAATCTGACACAGCTTCTCAAACTGTCGGCATCCGAAAGTGCGGCGCGTGTGAAGCAGTGGCTGGACGAGCGACGGGAGTTCACGATCAATCTCGCCGGCAGCAGTACATTGGTCCAGGAGATGCGGCGGATTCAACATCTGACACCAGAGGACGATGCATGGTTTCTCGCACTTTACCGACTGAAAAAGGCGCTGGACCAGAGTACGCTCAGCCGATCATTCGTCCATGAGATCACGATTCATGACCCTGATACGGGCCGAGTCCTGATTGCCAGCACCGGAGAAGATGTTGACGTTTCGTCCAATGACGACAACAAAACCGGCGTGGTCGAAGCCCGGAATCAAGTCTGGGTTTCGCCGATGTTTGCCTCCGAAATCGACCTGCCCGATGAACTCGGGAATTGCGAACCGGATGTTCCCTGTCTCCTCATCGCCGCTCCCATTCGTGACAACGGGGAACTCTACGGCGTGCTGCGAGTGCGTGTTCGCACGCTGAAAATTGGTAACAGCCTGATGCGGGCCGCAAATTACTCACAAATGTTCGCGACAAGTGACACGTATGTCGTGAACAGCGACGGTGTTTATCTTTCGCCGTCCTATTTCGAAAAGGCTCTGCTGGCGGCAGGACGCATCAAACATCGTTCGATGCTTGAGCTGAAAGCTGACGCCCCGTCCACGGAAATGCCGACCAGCGGATTTCAACAGAGTCGCGCTTTGTTTGACTCTGAATCCATCGATCCTCCAGTGGATTTGGCCGGTTACGAAGGCGTACTGGGCGGCAGCGAAGTTGGCGCATGGGCGCGCGTTCCGGAGACGGATTGGGTTTGCATTGCCGAAATCGGGCGTGCCGAAGCGTACGCTCAGCTAACTAAACTCACATGGACCAGCCTGTTTGTCAGTCTCGGAATCGGGCTGGTGGTGGTGGGATTGACGACATTGCTGGCGGGCCGTGTGGTGGCACCGCTTAAGTCGCTGGCGGATGCGGCGGGACGATTGGCAGCCGGTGATCGCACGGTTCGCTGCCGCATGAAACTCGATAATGAAATCGGCAGTCTGGCCACCGCATTCGACAACATGGCGGATTCGGTGGATACGACGTTGACCGCACTGGAACAGAATGCCGACAGGCTTGCGGTATCGAATCAGCAGCTGGAATTGGAACTGACAGAGCGGCATCGCGTTGAACACCAGCTGCGCGACACCAACGTATTCCTCGATTCCGTAATCGATAACATCCCGATC
>Ga0154020_10003468_pt1 | contig 18971 bp, 14 predicted proteins | sample Klosneuvirus_201_FD_109709 | JGI IMG/M metagenome (GOLD analysis project Ga0154020, IMG submission 109709) | Active sludge microbial communities from wastewater, Klosterneuburg, Austria - Klosneuvirus_20160825_MG | ecosystem: Engineered > WWTP > Aerobic digester > Activated sludge | place... | reverse complement strand
TCAATGAAAAAAATAATTCAACTTTCAACAATCATTCTCGCAGGAGCACTGTTTTTTGTTTCCTGTAAAAAGAAATTTGATGAGCCTCCGGTTAAGCAGGCCAATGACGGGGCACGTATAACCATTGCAGGTTTGAAAGCAAAGTACACACTAAATCCGTTTCAGAATTACCGTTTTCAAAACGACAGTAATTTATATTGCGTTGTAACTTCAGATGAGGTAAGCGGCAATCTTTATAAAGAGGTATATGTGAAAGATGCTACAGGCGCTTTGCATTTAAATTTGGTTTATAGCGGTGGCTTATTTATAGGCGACAGCATCCGTATCAATTTAAAAGGATTATATCTGAATGACGATAATAATCTGATTCAGTTAGATTCTGTGAATATTGAGAAGAGTGTTGTGAAATTGGCAAGCGGATTAAATCCTCAGCCGGAAGTAATGACTATCAGTCAAATTATCGCGAGTACGTCTGCTACAAATGTTGTGCAGTCGCGTTTAGTAAAAATTAATAATGTTGAGTTTTCAAGCCCTACTTATACAACTTTTGCAGATGCCATTGGTAAAAGTGACGTTAATCAAACCTTGAAATCATGCAGTGCGCCAACATTAACGGTTCGCACAAGCGGTTATGCTAATTTCGCAGGTACTGCATTACCAACCGGAAATGGAAGTATTGTTGGAATTGTGAGTCAGTACGGAACAACCATGCAATTGAGCATCAGAAATTATAATGAAGTTAATATGAACGGGCCTGTTTGTACATCTACTGTGCCAACCGGAACATATTTAAGTAAGGATTTCGAAGATTTAAGTATTTCAAGCAGTGGTTGGACACAACAAAATGTAATTGGTTCAGTTAACTGGACTGCCGCTTCTTTTGGTTCACAAAATTTCGCTAAATGTACTAACTATGGCCCTCCGAACGTAGCTTGTGAAACTTGGCTGATTTCTCCGCCGGTAAGTATTGCAACATCTACTAATCCTAATTTGTATTTCCAGAATGCTTGTAATTATTCAGGCGCACAAATGGAAGTTTGGGTTTCTACTAATTATGTATCGGGTTTACCATCAACAGCAACCTGGGTTCAACTTTCACCAACACTTTCTTCAGGAACATGGCTTTTCGTAAATTCAGGCGCATTGTCTTTGTCTGCTTATAAAACAACCACAACCAGAGTGGCATTTAAATATGTTGGATCTTCAACCGACGGTAAAACATGGGAAGTAGATGATATTGTTATTAAGGAAAATTAGCGTAAAGCTTTCTTAGTCAGGGTACTTACATAAATGTAAAAAAAATAAAAAGGCGGGTTACTTACCCGCTTTTTTGGTATTAATAGGTACATTTGCAAATCAAATATACATTATGAAAAACTTAAAATTTTTATTCGTAGCCTTGTTTTTAGGCATGGCTGCTATCAACTTCACTTCATGCAAAGGTTCAGGCGAAAAAGAACCAAATCCATTAGCTGACAGCTTAAGCAACCTTAATGGCGAATTAAACGGTAAACTTTCTGAAAAGGAAATGGCCCTTCAGCAATTCGTTACCACTTTCAATGAGATTCAGGATAATTTAAATACTATAAAGGAGAAAGAAAAAATCGTTAGCGGTTCTGCTAAATCCGGCGATGTAAAGAGCAAAGAAGATCAAATTAAGGAAGATATTCAGGCCATTTATGATTTAATGGGTAAAAACAAAAACCGCATTAACTCTTTGTCTAAAAAATTAAAAGCAAGCAAAGTTCAGATTGAAGGTTTGGAGAAAATGATTGAAACTTTGCAGGCGCAGTTAACTGCTAAGGATACAGAAATTACTGATTTGAAAGCTACAATTGAAGCATTAAACATTGAGTTAAGCAACATCAACACAAATTATGAAGAAGTTGAGCAGGAAGTTGAAGTTAAAACTGAAAAATTGAATACTGCATTCTATGCTTTCGGTACAAGCAAAGAATTAAAAGAAAAAGGCATCATTACTAAAGAAGGTGGATTTATTGGTATTGGTAAATCATCTAAATTGAAAGATGATTTTAACCGCGATTACTTCACAAAAATTGATATTACCCAAACTACATCTATCAATATCGGAGCTAAGAAGGTTAAAATATTAACTACACACCCATCAAGCTCATATAAATTGGTTGGTGAAAAATCAGTAGAAAAAATCGAAATTACCAAAGCAGAAGATTTCTGGGGAGCTTCAAAATACCTGGTAATCATCATCGAATAAATTTTTCTTTAATATATTTAGCACCCTTCCCCAACAGGAAGGGTGTTTTTGTTTTATTGAATGTTGCTTTCATTAAAAAAAATCTTAATTTTATTAATGTATAATCAAGTTGCATGACTAACGACGAAAAGATTCAATTAATAGGGCAGAAGATAAGTATCTTATCGAATAACCTCGACAAGTACAAGCAAGAACTCGAATTCTTGCAGAAGCAACTTAGTGATTTGAAATCAGGAAATGTTTCAAGCGCAGAGCCTGAGGTGGTAGTAGCCGGTCAGCCTGAATTAATAAAAGTAGAAGTCATTCAGGAAAAAAATCCAGTTGAGGAGCCGGTGATTGAAGAGCCTAAGCCGGTATTTACTTACGAAAATGAACCAAAAAAATCATTTACAGCAGGTTTAAATTTCGAAGAGAAAATAGGGGCGCGGTGGTTCAGTATTATTGGTATCATTACTTTAGTACTTGGCATAGCCATCGGCGTGAAGTATGCCATCGACCAGGAACTAATCGACGAAACAACTAGACTGGTGCTAGGTTATTTATCGGGCACATTAATTTTGGTGTTGGCATTTGTTTACAGAAAGAAGTATGATGTATTTAGCGCCATCTTGCTGAGTGGGGCTATGTCTGTGATGTATTTCACGACATACATCGGGTATTCGCATTATCACTTTTACAATGCCCCGGTCGCATTTATTATTATGGCCGTTTTCACCGGCTTTACAGTTTTCGCTGCCCATGTTTACAATTATGAAATTATAGCACTTATTGGTTTAGTTGGAGGCTATGCAGTACCACCCTTATTAAGTACCGGGAGCGGCGAAATTCAATACATGTTCGGGTTTATGCTCATATTGAATTTAGGGATATTGGTTTTATCGTTTAAAAAATACTGGAAATTTGTTAACCATGTTGCTTATGGTTTAACTTGGCTCATATTTGCAGGTTGGATGGCATCCTCTTACAATGCTGACCAATATTTCGGGCGTACTTTGTTTTTTTCTACGGCATTTTATCTTATTTTTTATTTATCATTCATCGCTTACAAAATTTTCCGCAACAAAGCTTTTAGTGCCTGGGATGTGATTTTGGTTTTAAGTAACAGTTTAATTTATTTCGGAATTGGTTACAATGCCATGTCTGACAAATATTATGAGCAATACCAGGGATTGTTTTGTGTGCTCAACGCTTTGTTTCATTTAGGATTCGCTATTTTATGCAAGAAAAAAGAACTAAGTGATAAAACAATTTTCCATTTCATTCTTGCTATGGTTATCAGTTTTATTACTATGGCCATACCTGTTCAATTGGAAGGTAATTTTGTAACCTTAATCTGGTTGTGCGAAATGATAGTGCTGAGCTGGATGACGAAGAAAACCGGGGTGAATACATACCGTTATCTTTCTTATGGCATTTCATTGCTTGCTTTTTTTAGTTTAATTCACGATTGGACTAATTACAGTTATTTCAGTAATAACACAGCAACAACATTAGCGCTTTCGCCATTGATGAACAAGTATTTTTTAACGAGTATCATAGGATCTGTTGCATTTTATTTAGTTTGGAAGTTGAATCGTGCGGAGTTGACAACACGAATGGGTAAAATCGCGAACGTAAGTTTAATCGTAATTGGCTTATTGGTGTGTTACATGACTTTTGCAAATGAAATTACATTGTATTTCGATATTCAGTATAAATTGAGCGAGTTTGAGCATGTGAGTGATTATGGGGATAAGTGGCTTGATTATGATAGTTCATGGCAGTCGTATTGTGGTTTGTGGGTGATGAATTATAGTGTTGTATTCCTAGGAATCCTTTCGTTTTTTGCCTTGAAGAAACAAAATCATGTTGTTTTTGCTTATGCGGTTTGGGGTTTATGTTTGCTCTTAGCATTTGTGTGCTTCAGCGCAGGCCTGTTGATTATTTCCGATTTAAAATCAGAAGCAGTTTACGATTATGCTTATTCTCACATAAGTACATGGAACTATAATGTCAGATATATTTTTGTTCCGTTTGTTGTTTTGCTTATTGGAATAATATTTCAGTTCCGTAATTCGCAACTTCTTTCAAGTGTAAAACGAGTAAATACATGGTTGATTCATCTCTTGATTTTGATTTTATTAAGTAATGAGTTGTCACATATTATAACAATGTTGCATCTCGACGACTACATGCATTATGAATCAGTGGCATCGCGCATGGGGTATACCGTGTTGTGGGGAGTTTATTCGATGACTTTAATAATATACGGCATATTGAAAAAAAGAAAAGATTTACGTGTTATTGCAATTGCATTGTTTGGCGTAACCATACTGAAGCTCGTAAGAGATGCCATGAGTATGTCAACCGGTTATCGTTTAATTGTGTTTATTACCATTGGAGTTATTTTATTATTAGTCTCTTTCATGTATCAGAAATTTAAACCGCTATTAATTAGCGACGATAAAAAAGACGTAGAAAATAGTTAAGATGAGAAGAGTATTAATTTTTATATGGACTTGTATTGTTGGTTTATTTGCCAACGCACAATTTAAGTCATACGATTATTTCCGTGAAATAAAGCCAGTAACTGAAAGTGGGTATTATCAAATGAAAATCGGATCTGCTGTGATTGACCGTGCCGGACATTACCGTATTTTTGAGTTGGGGAATGATACCTTGGAAGTACCGCATATTATTGAAGAATACGATAACAGTGCTTATGACAAGAGTTATTTTAAATACCTGAACATAATAGATAAAAGTTTCAATCTAAATAAGGCTTCATACGCAACATTAATAGTAGATTCAGGTATTACTTACAATGCTCTGTATTTAAATTACAACGCACCTGAGTTTTTTAAGAATGTTACATTAGAGGGAAGTGACGATAACAAAACTTGGAAAACCATTATAGAACATGAAAAGGTGTTTCATTATTTCAGGGAGCCAAATGACCATTACTACCGTAATAAAATTTCATTTGAACCTGTAACATTTAAATTCATCCGTATCACTACTGATGATGTTGATTCACCAAGGCTGGATATCACTTCCGCTTACTTGCCGTTAACAGCGGAAACATTTAACGGTGACGGCGAATTGTTACCAACAGGTTTATTGCGTAGTGAAGACAAAATAAAAAAACAAACGGTTATTGAATGCTCTTTTAAGCGCATGTATTTTATTGGTTGTCTCCAATTGAAAGTTGATAATGAGTTGCCTTACCGCCGTGATGTGGATATTGAATTCCTTACACAAAACACATCAAACGACAAGTGGGTGGTGTTCGGACAAAGTACAATTTCATCAGCTTCATCAAATAAAATCTACTTCAAGAATTACTCAACACGCGATGCAAATTTTAAAACCATCAAAATGCGGATCACTATTCATAATCTGGATGACCGCCCGCTTGGTGATATAAAAATTGACGCCTTCACTCATGAAGAGATAGCTAAATGCAGATTAGAAAAGGATAAAAAATATGCTTTGGTATACGGTAAGGCAAATGATGCAGCACCTCAATATGATTTGGCCTATTTTAAAAATGCCATTCCATTAAATGTCAAGCAAGCTGAATTAGGCCCGGAAACTAAAATCGAACATGAAATACCGGTGGTTAAATCACCATTATTCGGGAAGAAGTTGTGGATATGGATCGCTCTAGGTTTAGCTGTTTTGATTATTGGTGTATTCGCATTGAAAATGCTTAAGCAGGAAGAGAAACAGCAATAAATAAAAAAACCACCCGGAGGTGGTTTAATTATTCTCTGATTTGTTTTTAAAATTCGTCTTCATTAAAAAAGAAGTCATCTTTGGTAGGGTAATCGGGCCAAATTTCTTCAATGGTTTCGTAGGATTCTCCTTCGTCTTCCATTTCTTGTAAATTCTCTATTACTTCCATTGGCGCCCCTGAACGCATGGCAAAATCAATCAGCTCATCTTTTGTCGCCGGCCACGGTGCATCTTCTAACCACGATGCCAATTCTAAGGTCCAATACATATTTAGTCTTTTAAAGGTTAATTGTTTTCAGTGCTATTTTGGTGCAAAGAAAAAAATTTTATTTGATTTTACGCTAAAAAAAACCTAAAAGTTTCAATCCTTTTAAAAACTTTGTAATGTATTGAATATGAGATTATTAAATTTCAAATTCTTTAGCGATTAGTTCTTGATTCTCTGTAGTGAGCATCATTTTATACTTTCCTTTCTTAAATCCCTTTACGTTAAGGTTTACGGCATAATCGTGCGCACCCGGAAAAACCCATTGTCCGATAATTTCTCCCACCTTATTTCCAAGGGTATCCAATACGTAAAAATACGCATAACAGGTTTTGTCAACCGTGTAATTGACATTTGCCTTCATTTGAATTGGATACTCATTGATGTTACCGTATGAGTTAATTTGGGCTTTCTTTCTTAGTGTGTACCAAGGAACAGGCTCTCCTTTTACTGAGGCTACGAAATGGCGCAATTGTTGTGTTAGTGAATCGTTGCTGCCTGTGATGTTAGCTGTAGGGCGGTTATTACTGACTGCCCAAACGGAGTATTGCTCTGTGTTTTCATCAATTTTCCCTGCGTTTAAGTATTTGCTAAGCAATAATAATTTTGGTTCAGCCAAATTGCCTGCCTCATATTTTAATCCTTTTAAAGGCCCGGAATTAGTGTATTCACAGCAATACCCTTTAATTTCAAACGAACGCGTTTCGTTTTTTTGCATGGCTAAAATTTGTTCATGTGCAACCAATACGTCCTGATATTCTTCCTTTACACAATTCATGCGCCAACCTGCCGGTATGGTAATTTTTAAAGATTCGTTGGTTTTATTTTTTATTTTGTAATTCAATACCAATCCACCTTTGCACGTTACATCTGCCTGAATCACGCTTTTCCGCAGGGCATCATCAATACTAAGGTTAGTTGTCGCATAACTGTTAAATCCTATAACAGATAATAGCATACTCAGTTGTTTCATGTGGTTGTTCATTTTTGCCTCCTAGTTTTTAATATAATGTTCATTAAGTCTGTTTGGTTACATTATTTTTAATAAAACTTATTTTTACCTTGCTGTAAATTATTTATTAAGCTATGGAACGGTTCACGGGGGTATTAGGAATATTGGTTATACTTGGAATCGCATTTCTATTATCCAATAATAAAAAATCTATTAACTACCGTTTGGTGTTAAGCGGATTGGCTTTGCAATTGACCATAGCTTTGCTGGTATTGAAAGTGCCTTTTATCACTAATTTTTTTGCTATGCTTGGCAAAGGCATGGGTAAAATTGAACAATTTGCGACGCAGGGAGCGGCTTTTGTGTATGGCGGAATCATGATCGATACACACGATGGTGCTTCAAAAAGTTTCGGTGCTCCGCATACTTTTGTGTTTGCTTTTAGTGTAACTGCTACCATTATTTTTGTATGTGTGCTCGTAGCGATTTTATATCATATCGGTTTTATGCAAAAAGTAATTTCGGTTATTGCTAAAGTGATGAACTTTATTATGCGGGTAAGTGGTGCCGAAGCATTAAGTAATGTAGCGAGCGCTTTTGTTGGGCAGGTGGAAGCACAAGTTATGATCAGGCCCTATCTAGCTACTATGACACGCAGCGAATTAATGGCATCTATGGCAGGAAGTATGGCCTGCATTGCCGGTGGGATTTTAATTGTGTATGTGAATATGGGTGCCAAAGCCGAATATCTGTTAACGGCCAGTTTAATGGCTGCACCTGCGGCATTAGTGATTTCAAAAATAATGTACCCCGAAACTGAAGAATCACAAACCAAAGGCGAAGTGAAATTAGAGGTGAAGAGTCCTTACACTAATGTCATCGATGCCATATCGCATGGTGCCGCCGATGGCATGAAAATTGCCATTAACGTAATTGCCATGTTAATTGGGTTTATAGCTCTGATAGCATTTATCAATTGGGGCCTCGGTAAAATTTACCCGCAATTATCACTCGATTATATTTTCGGAAAAATATTTTATCCTTTGGCGTGGGTTATGGGTGTACCCGGCGGAGATGTGGAGACCGTTGCCACTTTGATGGGACAAAAATTAACAATTAATGAATTTGTTGCCTTCGACACCTTAACACATCGCTTAGCCGCGCCGTTAAGTGATAAAGCTAACATCATTGCCAGTTTTGCGATTTGTGGTTTTGCGAATTTCTCATCGGTAGGTATGCAAATTGGCGGGATTGGCGCCATTGCCCCTGAAAGACGAAACGACTTGGCTAAACTTGGTCTTCGTGCTTTGGTAGCCGGTACCTTAGCTTCTTATTTGTCGGCCTGTATTGCAGGAATGTTAATATAATAAACGGCTATTGATGATTAGTTTACCTTACTTGCGCAATCAATTTTTTCCGTTCAGTTAAAATAATGCGTGATTGTACTCTCTTTTGAGTGAAAGTATTTATGCTTTAAACTCTATGAAAATTTAGGAAAACAAGGAAAAACAGACGGAATCATTAAAAAACTGACACTAAATCCTAAATCCTATACCCTAAATCCTAACTTATTCCTATCTTTGCAGCCTTAAAATTTAGTAATGATTTCGGTTAACGGCGCAACAGTAGCATTTGGTGGTTTCATCCTGTTTGATAATATTTCGTTTTTAATTAATCCTAAAGACCGCATTGGTCTGGCAGGTAGAAACGGAGCGGGTAAATCTACCATGCTAAAATTGCTGGCCGGGGAACAAAATCCCACCAAAGGCGAGATCGCCATTCCGCGCGAATGCAAAATCGGTTATCTTCCACAGGACATGACCCACCAACATGGCCGCACCGTATTCGAAGAAACTAAAACTGCTTTTCAGGAAATTCAAAGCATGCAAAAACGACTGGATGATATCAATCACCAGCTGGAAACACGTACCGATTACGAGAGCGATGATTACATGAAGTTAATTGAAGATTTAACAGACATTAATCACCGCCTTGATATTGTGGGTTCAGGCAACGTGGAAGAAGACATTGAGAAAATTTTAAAAGGTTTGGGTTTTGATAGAAACGATTTAAACCGTCAGACTTCCGAATTCAGTGGAGGATGGAGAATGCGTATAGAACTTGCCAAATTATTATTGCAAAAGCCCGATGTGTTGTTATTAGATGAGCCTACTAATCACTTAGACATTGAGGCGATTCAATGGCTGGAAACGTTTATGGAAACTTTCCCCGGGGCAGTGGTGCTCATTTCCCACGATAAAACATTCTTAGATAACGTTACGAACCGCACCATTGAAATTGTTAATCAGAAAATTTACGATTATAAAACCAATTACTCGCGTTATTTGATTCTTCGTAAAGAACGTAAAGAACAACAGGAGAATGCTGCTAAGAATCAGCAGAAAATAATTGATCAAACCGAAGTATTGATTGACAAGTACCGCGCAAAAGCGAATAAGGCATCGTTTGCGCAATCGTTAATTAAAAAACTCGATCGCATGGAGCGTGTGGAAGTGGATGAAGACGATACAGCAGCGATGTATTTCCGTTTTCCGCCACCGGCACATAGCGGAAAAATTGTTATCACAAGTGAGCATTCAGGTAAAATGTACGGACCAAAACGTATTTTTTCTGATGCAAATTTCATCATTACCAAAGGAGAAAAAATTGGCTTTGTAGGCAGAAATGGTGAAGGTAAATCGACTATGATGAAAATGATTGCTAAAAAAGTGGAACATGAAGGAGCGGTTGTTTTAGGTCACAGCGTGATGATGGGATACTTCGAGCAGGATCAGGAAGAAAAACTGGATGGTGAAAAAACGGTATTTAAAACGATAGACGATTTAGCTGTTGGTGACATACGTAAGCGTGTCAGAAATTTATTAGGTGCATTTTTATTCAGCGGCGAAGACATTGATAAAAAAGTGAAGGTGTTGAGTGGAGGAGAGCGCGGGCGATTGGCATTGTGTAAATTATTGTTGGAGCCATATAACTTATTGTTGTTAGACGAGCCTACCAATCACTTGGATATACGATCGAAGGAAATCTTGAAGCAAGCCTTAATGGATTATGAAGGAACAGTTGTGATGGTGAGTCACGATCGTGATTTTATGAAAGGTATGTGTAACCGTTTATTTGAGTTCCGCGATGGGCATGTGAAAGAACACTTAGGTGGTATTGAAGAATTCATGGAGTTGAGAAAAGTTGAGCGGTTGAATGAATTGGATTTAGATAAGAAAGCTGTTGCAGTAAAAAAAGAAGCGGTAGCTGAAAAAAAAGCTGCTGCAGTTGATCCAAACGAGCAGGAGCAAAAACAATTACGCAGCCAGTTAAAAAAGGTAGAAGCTGAAATTGAAAGACTGGAAGCTGAAATAAAAAAATGCGACGATAAATTATCAAATACTGAAACTTATAATCAGTTAGTGAACGACAAAGCATTCTTTGATAATTATAATAAACTTAAATCTACTCTCGAAGCAGAAATGCAGAAATGGGAAGAATTGTCGGGGAAGATCGGCTAGAAGACTTTATCGTCCCTCTCCTTTAGGAGAGGGATAAGAGGGTGAGGTCGACCTCACCCGCCCTTCGGGCACCTTCTCCTATGAGGAGAAGGATTAATCGCCTCCTATTATCCTACACAGCTAGATATTAATTGCATTAATTAAATTGTATTTCATATGCATTTCCATTTATAACGCGTTTAATTTTTAAAACTGGCTTACCTTTATTGATAAGTTTTACGATATCCCAGTTACCGCTCGATACAGCAAATATAGTTTGCAGTACTTGATTTGGAGGATCGAAATATGCTGAGTAAAAGGTCAGGGAAAGTTTTTTCTTTTTTTCCGCAAATTTATATAAACCCACAACGTCATTATTTAGTCCGTATATATCACCACTCCCATGATTTTCATAAAAATGCCACTCTAATGTTGTTACATCCAAGCCAAGTTGGGTTGAAAGGCCATCAATGTAGTTATTCCCATTTATAGTGTATTGTGTTATTTTGTAATCTCCCTGAATGATGTTTTCTGGTTTTTTAAACCATAAAGTGTTTTCTGGGTACTTCTTGCAAGATAAAAACAGAATACTGAAGAAGAAAAAAATAATAGGATATGTTATTTTATTGCCTTTATTCCTCATTCTTCATAATTGATTTACTACTAATACTAAAATAGAATAATTAACAGAATAAACAAAATTTATGAGCTAAATTGTCTTTTCTTCACTTTGAATCTTGAATCTTCAACCTTGAATCAATTCTTCCTCCAAACCATCACAAAATCATTCATCACATAACCATTGCCGATATCAAAATCAGCTACTTGTTCAATTTTAAATCCGTTCTTGAAATAAAAATTTATCGATTTATAATTCTGTCGGTTGACGGTTAAGCGGAGTTCTTCCGGATTTAATAATTTCAACAGTTCAATAAACGCTGCTGTGCCTGTGCCTTTTCCTGCCAGTTCCTGTAACAGATAATATTTATGAATATAGTAACTGTGGGTGGCGTTTTCCGTTTTGCTGATGGCGATAAAACCTATACAGGTATCGTTTTCGTGTATCAAATAAAAAGTATGGCCTTTTTGGGTCATTTGCTCGGTAAGGCTGTCGTAGCTATACATCATCTCCAGCATATAATTGATCTGATCGGTGCCAATAATACTGGTATAGTGCTGGTGCCAAATGGTATTAGCCAGTTTTGCAATTGCCGGAATATCTTCGGTGCGCGCTTCTGATAATCGTACACTGTGGTTTGCCATGGTATTAGTATATTTGTAATGTGTGTGCTAAAATACTCAATAAGGTTAATATAGAGAACCGCCGGGCTAAATTCGATTATCAGTTTATTGAAAAACTGGTAGCAGGTATGATATTGACCGGTACCGAAATAAAATCCATCCGTGAGGGTAAAGCCGCATTGGTTGATAGTTATTGTTACTTCAGGAATAATGAGTTATTTATAAAAAACATGAATATCTCCGAATATTCAGAAGGCACACACTATAACCACGAACCCAACCGAGAGCGAAAGTTACTCCTCAATAAACTAGAGTTAAATAAACTCCAGAAAAAAATGAAAGATCAGGGCTTAACGATTATTCCTGTTCGTTTATTTATTTCCGATAGTGGTTATGCAAAACTCGAGATAGCTTTAGCAAAAGGTAAAAAGGAATTCGACAAACGTGAAAGTATTAAAAAACGTGATATTGAAAGGGAAACCAGCCGCAAGTTTTAGCATTGTACTGCTGTTGTTTTTATTGAGCGGCTGTGCCGTACGTTCCGTTTATATTCCTGTCAGCCAAAACGTACCTTTATTCGATTCATCAAAAGTTTTGCAAGCTACCGCTTATATTGGTGCCAACCATATTGAATTACAGGCCGCACACAATCCCATAAAGAAGCTGGCAGTAAGTGCCAACATTAATTTCGGTTCAGGAATTTCTATTTATGACCTGGCTGTTGGTACCTATGGTTATAACAAAAATGCTAATTGGCGGTATGAGATTTTTGGCGGCTATGGTTACAACTCTAATTTCGCTTTTCAAACTTCAAATTACAATGCGGTTTTTAATAAGCCGGTTAAAAATTACGAAGTAAAATCGTTTTATGATAAAATGTATCTGCAGCCATCCATAGGCTATTTCAATTTTATAAAAATGTACAAACTCACTTACTCTTTTTCACTTTCCGCGCGTTTATCCGCTTTGTACTATAAAATATACAGCTTTAAGGAAATTGATGATATAGCTACCAAGCAATTAGGTTATACGGTTTATCTGCAAGATAAAAACTACAATAATAGTTTTCTGTATTTACTGGAGCCCTGCATCACCAATAAAATTGGCTACCGTAATTTTTATGCCATATTACAAGGACAGGCATTCATCCCTTATTCGCAACAAATTGATGTGAGTAATTCTGTTTTTTCGCAGGGATTACTTTTAAGCATTGGATTGCAATATCATTTTGTTTTTAAACCTAAGAACAGGTGAGAAAAATACTATTAATATTATCGGTTATTTTACTGAGCCAATCATGTTATTTGTTTGGCCCTTCACCTAAAAAGCGATTAAGAGCGGTTAGTAAGATAAAGCCTGTTGATGTGGTGATTGTACCGGGTTTGCCGTTATACAAAGGCACCTGGGATACACTATTGAAAACAAGAATTCTTTGGTCGGTGTATTTGTATAAACATGGTTTTACTAAAAAAGTGTTGTACTCTGGAAATGCTGTTTATACAAAATGGATGGAAGGAAAAGCAATGGCTGATTATGCAGCTAAACTAGGTGTAAAACGCGAAGATATTTTAATTGATACCATTGCAGAACATAGTACCGAAAATTTGTATTACGGCTACAATATGGCGAAAGCAAAAGGGATGCAGTCATTCGCGGTAGCGAGCGACCCATTTCAATGTGCCATGCTGAACAGATTTGCCAAAAAGAAAATCAAAGACAAAATATATTTATTGCCGGTAGTTTTTGATTCAATAGCCGCGAACTTTAATGTGAACCCTGATATTGATACAAGTCTTAATATTTCCAAGAATTTTGTACCTATCGAAGAAAAAGAGAATTACAAAAGCAGGATGAATGGTACCAGAGGAAAAAACATCAAATAGATCCGTTTCGTTTGCGGAGGAACCATTCAATACTTAATAAGCCAATTATCAGATAAAAAATCCATTTCAGGTCAATAAGGTCGCTAAGTTGCTTTTGCGTGAACGTAATGGGCTTAATCATTTCATTATCGAGTAATTCTTTCTTCAGCAATTCGGTTTCGTTCTTGTAAAATAATTTGCCTCCACTTTGTATAGCTATCTGATACAACAACGCGTGATTGGCCACAGTGTTCATCTTTTCTGAAACAATGGCATTCACGGTTATCGTTCCGTTTTGTCCGAACACCTGTTCGTTGTACTTGACGCTTGCTTTGTATTTATATTCACCCGGAGGCAGTAAACCACAGTTTAAAAAGTAGCCTGATTCGTTTTTACTCATGACGTAAGTAAATTGTTTTCCTGCACTATCAGTGATGATCAGATTTACATCGGGTTCGTTAACTAACTGATAACTTTTATTATAAACTTCGGCTGTAAATTCAATATTCTCGTTCTCATTAATTATTTTTTTCGTCGTTAGTCTGAAAAAACTTTTGTCGGCTTTAACAGATAAGTACTGAACACTTTTAGAAATTAATTCATTAAATAAATTTTGATTTTTATGTTCCGAATAATCGCGTAAACGCCAGCGCCATAAACCATCACCCGTAAACACACCTGTTTTAATTCCGTTTTGTTCGTTAAACAACAGAATTGGATTTTCTGTATCCACCATTCCTATTTTTTGGAATATTAAAGCATTTGCGCCGGGTGACACCGCATAAGTTCCGAAATGGGTATTTACTGCGGGGAATTGCCGGATGAAATTCTTCAGCTCATCACTGATATTAAATAAGGTGAAGTTTTTATTATATAAAGCCTCAGTTTCATTTTGTTTATTGTAAGCGGAGGTGATTCTCATGCCGGGTAAACCCTCGTTAGTTTTAGGTAGAAGAATAAAATAAGGTTGATTGTTGTTTTTTAGTTCGGTTAAAAGAGGAAGGTTATTCAGCGACAGACTATGTAAAATTACCAAGCTATAAGGTTTGAGTGGTTTATTAAACTCTGATGCATTGGCACTTTCCACTTCATAGGTTTGTGTGGCTTCTAAACTTTCTTTCAGGGCTGCTATATCTGGGTGCGGGGCAGCAGCAAGGATTAAAATTTTCTCACGGGTATCAATTACATCTACAACAAAATCGCGGTAATTATTAATGCCGGTAATTTCTTCAGGCAAAACAGTCAAGGCTACACGGTATTTTTGAACGCCGGGTTTTTCTGCTTCGAGAACGAAATTCATACTCTGAATAAAATTGTCACTGCTTATTTTTATTTTCTGTTCTGTTTTTTTAGTACCGTCTTTACTTATACTAACACTTACTTCATTGCCTTTTAATTTTAAATTTCTGATGGTAACCTCTACAGGGAATTTATTACCAAGATAAACTACCTGATTGTGATTGATTTTTTGAATTAATCCGTCTTTTTTCACACTCGTATCACCTAACGCGATGCAATAAACCGGAAATTTTAATTTTTCAGAAATGCCGGCAGAAACACCACCACGGTTAATAATTCCGTCGCTGCAAATAACCAGAGCGCCAACATTGAGGTTAGAGAAATTATTATCAACAGCATTCATCAATTCCGATAAATCAGTTTCTTTATCATTAAAATCTATTGGCTTATCGGTTTCAACTTTGCTTCCGAAAATTAATGAGCGGATGTTGTATTTATTGGATAAATCTGATTTGATTTTTTCCAATTCTTTGATAAAAGCATTTTTAATTTCTGAAGAATCTTTAGCACTCACAACAGAAACGGAATTATCAAATGCAAAAACAATAGTTGGCTTTTCGGTTTCGTTAATATTGCGTTTCAGTAAAAGATTCAATAATAAAAGTGAAATAATAAAAACAACCAGAAAGCGAAGCGAAAACAGAAAGTAGAGTAGGGCAGGTTTGAAATTACCTTTTGCTTTTTCATTTCTGTATAAAAACCAGGCATATAATAAGCCTGCCGGGAAGCAAAGCAAAAGATAATACCAGGGTTGCTCAGAAATGAAGTTCATCGTAAAAAAAATGTCTGCATTAGGGCAGACATTAAAGTTAATTAAATATTGCTTAGCAAATTAAGTTAACATACCGCCGCAAACATTGATGCATTGGCCTGTAATGTATCCGCTCATGTTACTTGCTAAAAATAAAGTAAGATTTGCTACATCATCTGATGTTCCACCGCGTTTAAGTGGAATAGTATCGCGCCATTGCTGCACTACCTTTTCGTCGAGCGCTGCAGTCATTTCAGTTTCTATAAAACCGGGAGCAACAGCATTGCAACGGATATTGCGTGAACCTAATTCTAAAGCAACAGATTTTGTGAAGCCAATAATTCCGGCTTTTGAGGCTGCGTAATTGGCCTGACCGGCGTTGCCTTTTACACCAACTACCGAGCTCATATTAATAATAGAGCCGCTGCGAGCTTTTAACATAGGACGCTGAACCGCTTTTGTTAAATTAAAAACCGATTTTAAGTTCGCATTGATAACTTCATCCCATTGTTGTTCGCTCATGCGCATCAATAATGTATCGCGGGTAATACCGGCATTATTAACCAAAACATCAATGGTGCCGAATTCAGCCACCACTGCATTTACTAAATCATCGGCAGCTTTAAAATTACCGGCATCACTTTTATAACCTTTGGCCTTGATACCAAAAGCGGCCAGTTCTTTTTCCATGGCCAAAGCTTTTTCTTCGGAGCTTACATAGGTAAAGGCAACATTAGCGCCTTGTTCGGCAAATTTTACGGCAATGCCTTTTCCAATTCCACGGGTTGCACCTGTAATAAGTGCCACTTTATTTTCAAGTAATTTCATTTCCTGAATTTTTGTTCAAAAATAAGGCTTTATTGATAATGGAGCATGGAATATGAACGATATCCTTTATAATTATAATAAATGAAATTATTTAAAACATTGATAGTTAATTAATTATGATTTTTGTAGGTTTTTTTAAAATAATTTGGCACAACTTTTGTTAAATTTAAGAATGATTAACTATAATAATAACTAAAAATGAAAAAATTAAAAGGAAAATTAAAATTGGTTTTAACCTGTTTTATTATGGTTTCTTTATTCGGAAGTCTTAATGCGCAAAACGGCAAGACCATCGCACCTTATGATTTGGTGCCTTATGGCTACATTTTTTCTTCAGATTCCTTAGCAGGTTTCGATGAAGTATCTGCAAAACAATCAGCTCTTGATCAAGGTTATTTCGGAGAGGAATTCAAAGTGATGATGTATTACATGAAGCGTGAGTACATTAATTCTAAATTTGGCATCATTCCTACAGCACAACCTGAACCGGTTTATAATTCAAAAGTGAATGGCGTTTCGTCAATATCCGCAGCAAATTGTATGAATGAAGATTTCGAAGAAGGGAGTTTGACTTTTCCAACTCCACCAGCTGTTATTACAGTGGGTTCAGCAACAGCTGTGAACGGTTGGACTATTAATTCTGGATCGAATTCGGGAACAAATGCTTCGTGTAATAATATTATTTCCACCGGTGTTCCAAATGCAGTTTGGGTTAGATCTGCCGGTTCTACAGGCTATATTGATCCTGTTATAGGTTCAGGCTACCCTATCTATTCTGTATTCGGAAACCAATTGGTTACTTATCCCGGAGCTACTACGGCTAATGGTTTTCAATGTTTTGGAAATTGGTTTATACAGTTAAATAATAATACAGGCGGTTATACTCGTCATACAATGAAGAAAAACATTAACGTAACGCCAAACAATGCTCTGTTTCAATTTGCGTTTATCGCTGTTTTACAAAGTTCTCATTGCTGCTGTACAAGCGGTGGATTTTCTATTAAAGTAAAACTTTTAGGTCCAGGTTGTGCTTCTACTCCAACTTTATTGGGGTGTCCTCAATTTACCGCAACAGCCCCGCAAGCAGCCTATTGTACAGGAGGTGCAATGGCCTGCGTTACACCAACTGTTGGCAATACAGTAACGTATTTGCCTGCAGCCACTGCTGGTGTGCAATATAATAAATGGAAAGTAAATACTTTGGATTTAACTTCATATTTAGGACAATGTGTTTCTGTTGAAGTTACAGCCTTCGATTGCAATGCAGGTGGACATTACGGGTATATTTATTTCGATGCACAGTGTAATCCAATGTCTATTATCGGTAACGGTACCTCATTCCCTGCCGGAACGCCTCAGATTACATTACCAACTTGTGGTACCGGAAATATCGCCACTATCACTGCTCCTACGGGAATTGGTCCTTATTTATGGAATGGTCCAGATCCATTAGTTAATGGTTCAACCGCTCAAACAGTTACCACTTCTGTAACAGGTAACTATACCTTAACTATGAATCCTCCTGGAGCTTGTTTGCCTATTGTAAGACAAGTGAGCGTAGTTATTTCACCGGCACCAAATTTATCTATTCCATCAAACACACAGGTAAGTTGTACCAATACAGTAAACGGAGTTGCGCTAACAATGCTTAGTGGAACCGCCGGTACAACAACACCAAACTACACAGTAACTTTTGCTCCTACCGCACCAACAGCAACTGTAGGCGCATCTGCTAATACAGCAACTTATACAGGTTTACCGGTAGGTACTAATACGATTACTATTACAGATGCAGCAGGTTGTACAGCTACTCAAACCATAAACATGATAGCTGCACCACCAGTACCAAGTTTCTCAATCAATGCACCTGGCGGAACAATAGTAGGATGTGCACCACCAACATTAACCTTAAATGCAGTTAATACCAATACGGCATTAAGCAATATGACCTATACATGGAGTAGTACATCAACAGGTACTGCCACAGGTTCAACCTGGATTGGAGGCGCACCATCAGGAACTAACGTATTAACTATTACAGGCACCGATGCAGTAGCAGGATCTTGTCCGGTTACTGTTACGTTCCAGATTACCCAAAATAATGCTGTGCCAACAGTATCTATAGTTGGTGTATCAACAAAGTCACTAAATTGTAGTGGTGCTTGCGCTTCGTTTACAGCAATTTCATCAACTACCACTAACGTTACCGGTGTTTGGTTAGACCCTTCAGCCGCTATTATTGCAGGACCATCAGCTACGCCTCTAAGTATGTGTGCCGGTGCACCCGGAACATATACCGTTGTATTTACAAATGGTGTAAAT
>Ga0154020_10003467_pt1 | contig 18972 bp, 17 predicted proteins | sample Klosneuvirus_201_FD_109709 | JGI IMG/M metagenome (GOLD analysis project Ga0154020, IMG submission 109709) | Active sludge microbial communities from wastewater, Klosterneuburg, Austria - Klosneuvirus_20160825_MG | ecosystem: Engineered > WWTP > Aerobic digester > Activated sludge | place... | reverse complement strand
TTCTGTGGCGAATGATGGCCGGCCGCCGCCAGAGACTTTGAAAGTTCATGGGTGGTTTCAACCTGAATGCGGGAGACGAACCGCGTCCCCTGAGACGCCCGCTGCTGAGTTTCGTCGGAGATTAGCCCTCGTCCACAGGCCGCCAAATTGGCAATGATACAGCAAAAAACCAGGCAAAAGAAATGGCGCAAACTGCGCAACACGCTGAAACTCAAGAATATTCCCCCCATGCATCTCTGAGCCGCGTCGCCGACGCCGCCTCATCACCCAATAGCCCGATGGCTTGTTTGGGCGACACCCTATCACGGTGGGCACCGGGGGGAAAACTGCATTAATTCGGCCCGATCGTACCGATTAAATCACCCAAATTGGAAACGACCGGGGTCACGGTCGGTGGCCAGTTGCCAGTTCCAGTAATCTGGCCGCCGCTATATCCTAAATTATAGGCCCGAATTTCGGTATTATAAGGAGAGTCTGAAATCAGCTCGGCAGAGAAGTTTCCGGGTGTCATGGCCTTCAGCCCTGCTCCTGTTTCCCAGAAATTATTTCCCAAGGACGTGGTGATCACCGCCGAGCCGCCGGCGCCACCCTTTTTGGCAGTAAATCCGCGGCAGCCGTTGGTTGTGTCACCCTCGCAAATGATTCGATTGTTGGTAAGAGTCAATGTGGCATAGACCGCAGAATTCGCATCCCACGTGTACAACAAATCGCAAGGGCCGGATCCAGTGTTTTTGCACGTCAATTTGCTATTGGTTACGCTCAGTGACGCGTCCAAAAAGGCTACATAAAGGAGCGCTTTTTTGAAGGACAGATCAGAATGTGTAATGCTTACAGCAGCGTTGACTCCCGCCTGATTATGGGAGACATAGTCGATGTTGGTAGCAGTCAGATTCGTGACCGTCATTTGCGCAGAACCCGTAAAATTTTCATTCTGCGCTAAACGTGTACATCCTGAAACCGTCCCACCATCAACGCTCATGGATTTGCTTAGCTGGATGCCCGCAATATAAAAAGCGTTCACACACCCCGAGAGGTTCACATCCTTCACAGTGACTGCAACTGGTGCACTGGATGCACCGTCATGAATGTAGTAACCGTGGCCAAGAGAAGAGGCGACAATAGTGTCTCCCTGAGAAGTAATCGAGCCTCTTTGGATGTCAAAAACACTATAATTTGTTCCCGCTTTTTGCGTGATGGTATTCCCTTTTGAAAGCGTGTTGACTGCGGTACTGTCCTGTGAAATCCAAGATTGAACATCGGCTATGTTGTTTTCCAAACGCACGGAATTTTGGCCCGCCATCACATATATCGTCTGCCATTTTACGAAACTACTATTCTTTATGGTCAGCAGATCGGCGCTTTCAAGCGAGACATATCTGTTATATGGACTTGCCGTCCCGTCAAAAACGCAGTGATCGAACAATCCCCCACCTAGCTTTAAAGTCCCTGGATTATTGAAATTGACATAACTAAACACATTTTTTTCGGATACAGCCGCATCAGCGGAATGCATATACATCGATGGATTGCTAAACGTAATGGTGTTTCCCAAGATGCCATTTGCCACAACATAGGTACGGAAGTCAGCGACGTAGTTCTGCCAATCGATCGTTACTCCCGGCTCTATGGTCACAGGCTTATAAAATGTCAAAGTCGAGGCTGCGATGTAGGGGTTTTGCGCTGCATGTAAGGTGATAGGAAAGTCATAGGTCATATTTTTGATGATGGTTGCCGCCCCTTTTTCGATCTCATCATGCAGAACGACTGACTCATTGCGGGCGAAATCACGGAGCTTCAAATACACGGTCCGCGTACCGTCAATTCCCGCCGCCAGGGCCCAATTGATGGTGGAGCTGCTATATGGCTGCCATGTCTCACCATTGGTAAATGAGTCTGAAACGTTGCTCATCATAACTTCCGCGATCCCGGTGCCATTATCGGAGGCGACAACGTCCAATATGGCATTGAGACTGCCAATTTGCTGCCACCCATGCAGGATGGTCACATTGCTAAAGTCCGGACTCACCTGATCGATATAGAACTCCACGTTGTAGGGTGAGCTTTCGAGACCGTTTAAGTCGGAGTATTGAACATACAAAGCTTTGGGACCGTCCCCATCGAATTGCCAGGACGAAGTTTTCGCTACAGGCGTCCAATTTTTATTTAGAAAGGATGGTTCGTCGGATATTTTCATCAAAGCGGCGTCAGCATCGTAGGTCAGGTTGATCGAGACAACATTTCCTTTGCGTATTTTTATGGTTTTGCCGAGTTTTGTGGCTTCGAGATCGGCGACGATAGATATTCCGCCTTCAGGTCCATTCGACAACGACAAGAGTTTCGTACCTATATCAGTTTGTTCGGCTTCGAGAACCTTTACGTCTGTGAGGTCTAGCACAGCGAATCCGGTCTGCTGAATGCGCAGATCGTAGCTGCCGGGGGGCAGTCCATTTATGGTGAACTGACCATTTGCATCTGTCTTGGCAATGTAACCCGTACCGGGAACAAAAACCTCCACGCCGGTCAGGTCAATCTGGTTAGGATTATCATAATAATTGACGGTACCTTTGACAGAGCCTGTCTCCTGCATGACTTTGGTCCCAAGGTCGAGAGATTTCCCCGAAGTCACGACGAGCTCATCGAGCTTTAGTCCGTACTTGGCATCCATCGAGCCAGCTAGCGTCAATCCCGTCGCTCCGCCTGATGTGACCATCAAAGTCAATGAGCCGGGTGCAATATTTGAAATTGTGAATTTTCCATCGCCATCAGTGCTCGTCGTCACTTCGGGACGCGCCAAACCAACAACAGAGGCTCCCGCCGCGGTTGAAGCTTCTGCCCCTTCTTTGGGCTGGATCTGACCGACAATTTCGCCAAGAATCAGCGTCCCAGCCTGACCGGAGGGTGGGGCAGACGTGGGTGTGGAGGCTGTCGCAGGATCTGGAGCTGCAGCACTTGGACCAGAGCTGCCTTTGTCGTCTTTGCAGCACCACAGACTTAGAGCCAACGCCGACGCAATCGCTGCAGAAAAAAGTGAGCGCACAGATCCCCCTGTCCACACAATGGTGGTTCGATGGTCATTTCCTGATAAACGTCGGAATTTTTGGCTACAAATTGAGCCGCGAGGCATAAATGCTAATATCTATGGTGACTTATGGTTTGTGTGCTTGGGCCTTGCTAACGCAACGCCCCAAGAATTTCGGTTACGGCCGCCTCCGCCTCAGCAGCCGTCGTTCCGGTGCCGTACCCATAGTAGGTTGTACCGTTTAGGTCGGTTTTAAAGGCAGCGACATTCTTTTGTCCGGAAAATCCCTTCGCGCCAGTGTTCAGATTTTTTCCGGCGTCGAGTCGCTGCCACGAACGGCCTCCGATGGATTCCGCGCGTTCTGCTTTCGTCACTTGCGAGCCTGTCGACGCGAATGTGGTGCGCAGGTCTACAGACAGTCTTCCTACATATAGCGACAGGGCACGGGTCCCGTTTCGCAAAACCAAAACGATCCGCCCTTCATCGACAGCGTCCTGTCTCACCTTCCACCCGGCAGGCACCGCCAATCGCATGTCCTGTACGGCAAGAACTCCATCCTGTGCCGGAGGAGTAACAGGCTGTGGCGGTGGGGTAACGGGCTGCTGACTTTGCACAACAACAGCCACAGTACGCCGAGCTACGACCTGACCCGCACCATCCAAGGCCACGAATCCGAAACGCTTGCCAGCCTGCAGCGCCAGGGCGGCGGGTGTTTTGAAAATCTTTTGCTGCCCGGCAGCCTGCACGTATTGCAATGACTTCCCGGACTGGGCGGTGCATTGAGTATCGTTTATACCTTCGCAGAAAATCAGAGTGGCGGCCGATGAGGGGCCACTTGCCAGGATCACAGAAGCGTCGGCAGCGGCTGCGACCGAGACATAGATCTGTCCGTCGTAGGTGTAGGTTTTCAGCAAGGGATTTTTCTGGAGCAGGAGCGACGCCTCAGATGCCTGAGACCGATCCAGGGACTCTGCTGCATCGGCCATTTCATAGGTCGACGCATCATCGCTGGCATTCCCCACTGAAGACAGGTAATTGCCGGATGGCACCTTATTCATGATCAGCAGCGGATCGAATACGCCCGTAAACAGCGGCGAATGACCACCAATTTTTTTAGTGTAATCTGTTGCAAAGGTCACAACCTCGCCCAGAGATATGTATCCGTCGCGAACACCATCGAGGTATCCATCGGCGTCACCGCGCAACGCTTTCCAAAGCGAATGCCCATAAGCACTGCCGGCGCTTCCGGTGGGGCCTGACTGTTGGCTGTCGGTTCCCGGTCCGGTTGATGATGTTTGTTGCCCGGTGCTCGAAGACATCACCAAAAGCGTCCTGTCTGATGCCTCAAAATTCTGCCATTCGCTTTGACGACGATTGAATGCATCAACAAGTCCACCAGAATAACAGGCCATGGTGAAAACAATGATTTCTCTTGAACGCAGACTCAGCGCCGCAGAAGCCATGTCAGCATAACTGACTCCGACACCAAGCCCTTGGGGGTATCCATGTCCGGATGAGTATTGGACGTACATATCATTAGAGGTCGACTCGTTGGCAATCGACTGCCATTGCTGGCGGATCTGCGACGAGGCCACGGTTCCCACGTATTTGGTCCCTTTGTAAGAGCCACCAGCGCCGGTAGTGAAGATGTCGTGGGTATGCAGGACGTCATATTTGACTTCGTTATGCATCATACTTGGGTCGCCCTGACCTGCGGCACCCCATCCGAAATAGGTTTTTTTGCCACTAAAATTCCCGTTAGTCAGGGAATAGGTGCGACTGACCTCTTGCGTCCGATTCTGTTCGGGACCGCAGGCGTTCATACAAAGGATCATAGCCGCGCTTAAAAGCACGACGCCATTTCTAGGCGCAAAGATGTGCATTTACGTTCCTCTACAGGTTCAAGCCAGGATTTTGATATTCAAGGCGCATGCCATCGGAGAGATTAGTGCGGAAGGAGAATTTCAATGCAGAAACAGTGTGATACATGGAAGTGGGCCGCTGCTCCAAGAGCAACTTCCAGCTTATAGCCGTCCACACAATAGCCACTGTCTACTGGAAGATGAATTTTAAGGGATGCGCACTTCAGCAGTAGAGGTCTTTGACGGCACCTAAAAGCCGCGCGAGCTTATCATCGGCGATGCTGTAGAAAATGCGGTTCCCGTCGCGACGTGAATCAACAAGCATGCCTTCTTTCATTCTGCTTAAAAACTGCGACATCGTAGGCTGAGAAATACCACAAAATTCGGTGAGATCGGAGACGGATTTCTCCCCGGTCAGAAGACAACACAGAACTTTGAGCCTTACCGGGTGGGAAAGAGATGCAAACAGCCCGGCTACGAATTCACATTGTTTGATGATCGCAGCGCCCGGTGCCGCAGCAGCATTTTTTACCATTTAGCCCCCCCCATTTGACGGTCGTGCACAAAAGTACTTTAAATGACTTGCATATATTTTACAATCTATATATGATAGGAAATATATTTAATAGGAGATCATCAACTATGGAAACTCACGCACAAAATACCCACTCAAGGCCTTCCGCAACCACCCTGTCCCTCAGCGAATTTATTGATCTGCGGCAGCAGCCTGCCCCCGTTACCCTGGTCGACGTACGCTCGCCCGCGGAATTTGCAGCGTGTCATCTCGAGGGCGCACTGAATCTGCCTTTACATGAGATCGAGAGCGGAGCGTGGCCGGAAAAGCTTCCCTCCTCATCGCAGCCTGTGGTGGTCGTCTGCCAATCCGGGCGTCGCGCTCAGATGGCTGCAAAGTTTCTGCAGCAGCGCTTTGAAAAGGTTCAAATACTGGCTGGCGGTATCGAGGCATGCAAAAAAATCCCTGGACCGGAGCTACCTTTGGTTTATGGCGGCCATATGATTTCAGTTGAACGGCAGGTCCGCATCGCTGCTGGTTCGCTCGTCGCAGCAGGTTCGTGGCTGGGAGCAACTGTTCATCCCGCTTTTAGTATCTTCGCTGGATTTGTCGGAATGGGACTCGTGTACGCCGGGATTACCGACCGATGTGGCCTTGGTCTTCTACTTGCCCGGATGCCCTGGAATGCGCGAAGGGGTGTCACGGGAAGCTGTTCTTTGCCATCGACGAGGCAGCCATTGGGAGAGGCACGGTCATGAGGAAAGTAGTGGTAGATCCTACCACCCATATCTGGGCTTTTTATCGAAGTGGTGCTTGGCGCGAATATCGCGGATCGTGCCGGTCTCTGACCGCATGACAACCGAATGGGTGTGAGCGCCGCCACCAAAATATCTTACCCCTGAAAGGTAGCTGCCGTTCGTAACACCCGTAGCGATAAACATGACGTTTCCCCGGGCGAGATCTTCCAATCGGTAAACTTTTTTAGTGTCGGATATACCCATCTTCCGCGCGCGTTCTACTTCCGTGTCGGTCTGAAAATCAAGTCGAGCCTGCATATCGCCGCCCAGGCACCGCAAAGCCGCGGCAGCGATCACTCCTTCGGGTGCTCCACCGGAACCAAGGAGCATATCGACGCCGCTTTCTTCCTGAGCGGTAGCAATTGCCGCGGAGACGTCGCCGTCGCCGATCAGGCGGATACGCGCTCCCGCAGCGCGCACCTCTTCGATAATGGCCCGATGACGGTCGCGATCAAGAATGATCACCATCATATCCTCAACTTCTTTGCGCAAAGCCCTTGCCGCTTCCTTCAGGTTCCATGTCACGCTTTTCGTGATATCGATTGATCCACATGCTTCCGGACCTACAGCGATTTTTTCCATGTACATATCCGGTGCGTGGAGAAAACCACCGGATTCCGCTGCGGCAATAACTGCGATTGCCTCCGAACGCCCCGTTGCAGTAATCGACGTGCCTTCCAGAGGATCACAGGCGATTTCAATGCGCGGCCCTTCGCCTGTACCAATTTTCTCACCAATATACAGCATCGGTGCTTCATCCATTTCGCCTTCACCGATCGCAACGAGCCCGTCAAATTCGATGGAGTTGAATGATTTGCGCATCGCCTCGACAGCGGCATCGTCAGCAGCGATTTTATTGCCGCGACCAATCCATCGCCCAGCAGAAAGTGCGGCTGCTTCGGTGACTCGGACAAACTCAAGGGCCAGGTTGCGATTCATAAACACCCCAAAAAAGCTGTTTTTCTGCCAAAAAACGGGACGCGAAAGGGCACATTTAAGCCGGTTTTGTCGATTACTGCAAGGAATTGCCGGCCGGGCTGCCGGCTAAGGAGGATAACCCAGCCAACACCGCTTTTTCACGCCGGAAATAGGTCAAAACAACACCAAGAGTCAGGAGCAGAAAAAATATCGGCGTCAGGAACGCCCGCTGAGCACCAACCACATCAACCAGATGCCCCAGACCAAAATGAGCCGCCCCCAAACATATCTGCATGGTCACAATCGAAAGGATGGTCAATCGTCGCCAGGCTCTGGGAAAGGTCCCGGTGATGCGCGCCATAAACAATGGAAAAAAAGGACCAACAAATCCAACCGCCGAAAAAGCCCAATGGAAACCCAAATGCCCAAGTAAAAAAAACATGACCGGGACTGTTAGTGAAAAATATATCAGGGGTTTGACCAAACGCTCACTAGCTAGAAGAAAACACCCAAACCGCGAAACGGCCATCACTGCAAAAAACCCAATCAGGTACGGCGCTGCTGCTTCGATCGTCATTCCACGGAATTCCACCAGATAGGTGGTCATCCACATCGAAACCAAAACTTCACCGCAAACATAGGCACCAAAACCCGAGAGTAACAACAACTGGAGACCCGCCTGGGACCTTCCTGGCCCTGATTCATGGGATTTTTGATCGCCTCTCGACTCGCCTGCGGGGCGTGTCACTTTGAAGTTCAAAAAAATGACTCCGCCTAGAAGTGGCAAAGGAGCAAGAACAACCAGCGGCCAGGGCATTCCCCGGGCGAGCATCGGCGCAGTAACGAGCGGCGCAAGAAGCGACCCGACGCCGTACATTACGTGCATCCCCGAAAGTGTGCGCGAAAGGATGTCTGGGGAAGCGCCGTTCATGGTCAGCAAATTGGAAATGGTTCCCATCGCGGCAATCGAGCCACCGAGAACAAATGCAAAAACAAGCAGGCTATGAAAACTGCTGATCTGGCCGGCCAGAGACACAACCACCACGGCAAGAGTCGATGCCATCAGCGCAAGGCGCCGGTCTCCGACCTTCTTTACCAGTGGCAGGAGGCATAGAGTGAACACCATCGCTGCCCAATTTCCGGCCACGAGAAACCAGCTGCCATCAGCGTAGTTAATTTTTAACTGTCTGGTGATGACCGGAAGAATGACACCTCTGACATTGTCGAGGTAAGACGCTGATAGCATGAGGAGCAGACCAGAAAGCAGGTGCACGAGCGAATAGCGGCGAACAATTCCGGTTGTCGGGTGCAAAGGATGCCTCAGGCTAGTATGGTCTGCAGCAACTTCACGAATTGATCGCAATCAACCGGCTTTGCCATCAAGTGAACATCTTTAAATTTCACCGGCAGTCCCGCAGCATCCTCGATATAAGCGGTGACAACGATAAACGGCGTATGTTTGTGATTCTCCTGCGAACGCAACCGACGTATCAATTCTGCGCCGATCAGCTTAGGCATGCGCATGTCGGTTACGATCAGGTCAAAGTGGTGTTCATTGGCCAGCTCAAGCGCTTCCAAACCATGAAATGCCTTAGTGATCTTGACGGGCCGGCTCACTCCGTCCGTTATGTATTCGGACAGTAGATCAACCAGATCCTTCTCATCATCGACCACCAGAATCGAAGCAGCTTTACTCATTTTCTCGCACCTGAAGTGACGGGAATGGATAGATAACTGACACCATTGGCATGCGGTTGCGGTAGACGTCCGCCGTCAATGTTAAGCTGGACACTGGGGAGAAGCAGCTTCGGCGCGGAGAGGGTCCGGTCGCGTTCTGTGCGAAATTTAACGTAGTCTGCCCGTGTCGTCGCACCTTTCAGCTGAATATTTTTCGACTTTTGCTCACCCACCGTAGCCATATACTGCAACGGCCGGCCTCCGGGTTGGTAATCGTGCCCAGTATATAGTCTGGTATCATCGGGCAAAGCAAACAAGCGCTCAACAATCGATGAATAAAGCGTCTCTGCGCTTCCAGCCGGGAAATCACAGCGGCCGGTGCCGTAGTCCGGCATAAAAATCGCATCCCCCACAAACACCGCAGATCCTATCTTGTAAGACATGCACGCAGGAGTATGGCCGGGTGTGGCAATTGCTTCGATCTTCAAAGATCCTGCCTGGAAGGACTCCTGGTCCCGAATAAGCCGGTCAAATTGCCGGCCATCCGTCGGAAAGGATTCCGGCAGATCGAAGATCTTCTTAAAGGTCTCCTGCACCCGACAGATATTCGCACCGATAGCGACAGTCACATCCGGGAATTCCGACTTGAATATCTGCGCGCTGCTGACATGATCGGCATGGGCATGAGTCTCCAGGACCATGCGAATTCTAAGGCCTGACTCAACGATCCAGGCTTTGACCTTGGCAAACGACTCTTTAGACAACGTTGATGATGCTTGGTCATAATCCCAAACCGGGTCGATCACGACCGCATCCGAAGACGCAGGATCGTGAACAACATAGGTCAAAGTGTAAGTTAACGGGTCAAAAAATTCTTTGATGACGATGTCTTCGTTTGGTCTTGTCATTTCCTACTCCAACCCCCGGGGCCTACAGGTCGGTTTTCTTCCTAAAAGTTAAGTCGTCGGATACAGGGCAGTTGCTGTCACGACGATATTCCAGATCTTTAATTACCGCCACCTTAAAGGACTGTGGATCCTTGTTTTGCTGGAGTTCATCTTGCTCGATTTTTTTTATGTATTCGGGGATCGAAACGACCTCAAGATTCATACGCAGGCGCCGAAAGAGACGGGGAAACTTCTGCCCGGGACTCTGCATGTGATGCAGTCCCCCGCTGTAAGCGAGAAGCATGTAACCCTGATTGATCATTTTGAGAATCTCGGCGACCCCGCCCCGGACCGTCATCGGTTTGCCGTCCTTATCGAGGCCATTCGGGCGTTTCATACGCCCCTCCGGTGCAATCATCACAATCGCCTCCGGAGCAATGCCCCCGAGGTAATTGGACCAGGTTGCGTCACGGTTACGGGTGATGGAAATGACTGAGGGAACCAACAATTTAAAAAACACACCCGCAATCGGCCGGTTCATAGTTTTATCTGCCGCCGGCAACGAGGCATAGCGCGACAGGCGCCAGAGAAATCCAAAGGGTAAAAGCCGCGAAAACACCGGCTCGAACAAACTGGTGTGGTTCAAAATAACAACCAGACGAATCCGGTTCCAAACGTCATCAGGCTTAGGCCCGATCCATGCGGATTCCCAGGAAAAGAAGACGCTGGCAAGTATTTTAATAAAAGCGAGTAAAAGAAAGCGGACTACGACCAGCAAGTGAGGGCTTCCCGAAAAAAAAGATATCTGCGATGACACTTACCGACGACTAAACCATGCATCGAGAGAGATCCAGCCGGGGCCGGTAAAAAACAAAGTTGCAAAACCAACCCCATACACAGCCGCCAATTCCTTCACCTGGAAGGGATCCAGCGCGTGGATAATCAGAAATGCGACACCCATGGTGACCACCAGTGGGATCGCCGCCAAACGCGTAAAAAGCCCCAAAATCACCAAACCTGCACAGATAAACTCCGCAAAAATCACCAGCAGCATGCTCGTGACGCTGCCAACCCCAAGCGGATCTGGAAATTGTGCGGCAGTTTGATTAAATGAACCGGCCTTGCCCATCCCATGGGCCAATAGCATCGTCCCGCCAAGCCCCAGGCGCAGAAGCAGTAAACCCACTCCGGACATCACATTTGAAGGAGCCGTAGAGAACAGCAGTCGTTTCAAGTTACACACCTCATCCAGCCACAGACGTCATTTATCCCTACAGTATAGTCCTTTTGCAGATGCATTGAACGGAAACCGTCGAATAATTTATTCATTATTATCAGGACATTGCAAGAATCTTTCCCTTGTTCTGCGCTATTTTTAATCACCATACGTCCTTTGAAAGGTGGCGCTTTCATTTAGCCACGCAAAGGAGCTGACCCATGACAAGAATCCGAAATCTGATTTGGTGCAGTCTCATAGCGACGTTGGTGCTGGCTCCAAAAAATCTATATGCGGAATCAAATGCGGATATGGATTTTGAGGACGACGAAGAAAAAGTGTTGGTTAGCGTCCCGCAGACACTGCTTCCCAGCGGGTTTTCCCGGGAGGGTTCAGACGGGCCAGGCACCCTGAGATATGCCGATCAGGATTACCCTCTGACCGACAAAAAAATTTACCTTCCTTTTACCCCCTATGCCGAAACATTTGAGGTCCGCGACAAAAAGGGACGCATCGTTCTGCACAGCCGCGATTACGTCGGCAAACACCTGCTTAGAGGGACCTACATCCGCAACCACGCCATCTCCTATAATTTCGGCGAATCATATTCACCTTCGAAAAAATGGAAGAAAATTCTTTTCGACCAAACCCGCATCCAGCAAGCTCTGGACTACGAATACCAGCCTGGACCCGTCGGTATACTCATCAGTCTGATTTATCAGGCCAACACTGAACATGCCTACAAAGGCATGACCGCCGAATACCAGGGCGACCAGCAACGTGTCGCGCTTCGCCGGCTTTGGTCGCCGTTTTCAAATGGCTTCGCTTTCTATCGAAAGCTCCATCTTGGACTTTACCTGGGGGGCTTTGCGGCAAGCCACAAATTTGAATACCGCGACGAAAAAACATCCTTCCCCTCAAAGTCACACAATTATGGTGCTGTCGCAGGCTACGACGTAAGTCATCCCTTCGCGGAGAATCTCTGGCTCGTTTTAAGAGGCGATGTAACCTGGCAACGAATCAGGGTCAAAGAATTCGACTTCAACCAACAGGAATTTCAGCAAGGCTACGGCCTGGGAGTCAAATATGCCTTCTAGCAATTCAACATTCGCATCGGCAATTTCAAATTTGGCAAATTTGGCAAATTTGGCAACTTGGACAAACTTGGAAGCCTTGGCAGCCTTGGCAATCTTGACTCTGTCGGGCTGTGGAAGCGCGGGAAACACCGCTCCCGAGGGGCCAGTCATCAGGCAAGCCGTCGGAACCCCTCCGGCGTTTTATTCCTCTGCCTTTTCTGCTACCGCTATTGACTCTAACTACATCCTCGCAACTGACGAAAAGAGCCTTACGCTCAATGAATTCACCTTAGAGCCTTTTGCAAGATCAAGAAGCATGCCGCTGCCCTTTGACACATTATCCCAGCAGGTGATCAGCGACGACCAGCGTAAGTGGTTTATAGTGGTGTCTGGCGCGGACTACGCCGTGATGAGAGAAGACGGAACTCACGTCATCAATCCCCTTGAAGTGCAAGGACAAGTCGCAGGCATAGCTGTAGACGGTGCAAGTGACACAGTTGTTGTCTCGGACACCTTCGGGTCCATGGCTTTGCTGCAGCTTTCACCCGGAGGTGAGGTGCTTGACTCCTGGATTTCAGGGCCGATGTTAAAAAACGGCGCCATCATCCAATCAGCGGTAATGGTCTCAGGCGGCAGACTTGTCGCTGCGCTCGCCAACTCCTCTGGCGATGCCTCGGCCGGTGAGACGAAAGTGGTCGTTGCGGATATTTCGCAGACCATTCGGTCAAAGGCATGGAATATGCGGGAATTCATTGTCAAAGGCATCGAAACAATAAGCTGGATGGCGGCGACGAAAACAGCAGGTTCTACAGTATTGGTACGAGGCTCCAACGGCATCGCACTCATTGACGTGGAGTCAGAGACCATTGCGGACCACATCTTGTTGGATAACAATCAGATACTTGGCGTTTGGCGCGAAAAGGACCCTCACGTCATTGCCATCCCAAATTCTGCCGGCACAACCACCGCCAACGGAGCGATGACTGGCAGCCAACAGTTGGGATTTGCGGCGCGACTGGTGGATATTTATTTCGCATCGTCAAACACAAAAATTGACAAGATGTCAGTCGTGACCTCACAGGGTTCCATAGAAAACTCCTGGCTGGAGTCGTCCAGCGATCGCATCACGACCATCGGTGGCCCGAGTCCCTCTGAAAAACATGGGCTCCGATATCGTTTGAGCGACAACCTAATCACGTCTACCGTTAAACTCCCGGTAGAAAAAGTTCAAATCGCCTTAGCTCCAGACTTCATCTTTGTTCAATACGAATCAGCTCTTGGATTTGCTGAACGCTGGGGTTACGGCAGGAGCCAGGCTAAAGTCAACCTATCTAACTACGGCTTGCGCTCCATCATGGGTCGACAATAACTCAATCAGGAGCAGTCGCGTGTTTTTGCTTTCATTTATCGCACAGGTTACAACGGCATCGACCGCTGAATTCTGGTATGCTCTCCAAAAGCATCCCAGATTCAACATGGTCAGGTCCGGCATGAACCCTTCAAAACCCCAGGCGTCGGAAATAGGCGATTCCGATATCCGTGGACTTCTTTCTGGAGATCGAAAGTACTTCCGGAAAGTTTATGACGCCTACTACAATCTTGCGGTTTATGTTTGCCGGCGTTGCGGGCTGTCAGAGCAAAATATCGATGAGATCGTCCAGGACGCTTTTTTAAAGCTTTTCACCAATTTGCCGACCCTGCGCGCTACCCTGCAGACAAGCAGCCAATTGCGGGCATGGATCGCGACCACGTGCCGCAACGGGGCGATTGACTACATTCGGCGCAACAAAAAGCTTTCGTTCGGAGACGACGCTGTCCTGGGAGCGGGGGAGCAACAACATGACCCCAACGAGCACTCGTATCTCCGGGAGCTTGAATTTAAGATAACCGCTGATTTTATTCAGGAGGTCATCCAGGAGCCCGGGGGTGATACCTTCGTGATGTTCTATCGTGACGGCAAAACGGCTCGCGAGATCGCGGCGGAAAAAAACGAAGCCATCAGCACGGTCACCACAAGGCTCACTCGCTTACGTCGAAAATTCGCCGATGCCCTGAAGAATCGCATCGAAACTCTCCGCTCAAACACTGGCAACCGGATAAATTGAGGCCATTATGGATCATCCCAAAAAACCAAACACAGATCCCCTGCTTTCAGATCAGGAATTCGGCGACCTTATGGACGCCGAAATGCACAGCGCCTACAGAACCGACACATCTGATATTCGCATGGATGACGTAGCAAAACATCGCATCTGGATGAAGATCTCCACCCACCTCGACCATAGACATGCGAGAAAAACGCCTGCGAGCCTTTGGGTCCAGGTCGCGGCCAGTGCAGCCGCGCTGGTTATCTCGGTTGGAGCCGTCACAATGCTGCAAAGAAGAGGCACCGAGATCATATTAGCGGAATCAGGAGTCAAAGGCTTATCGTCTATCAGTGCCCCCGCATCGGTAGCTGTTTTAAGATTCTCCCACGAAAGACCACTCATTCAAATCAACGACGGCATCGCAATGCCTGACGTTGATTTGGTGTTTAGGGTCACGACCGTACAGCCTGGATTTTCCGGCATTGTCATTCAATTCGGGACCGGCGATAACGCATACACCACCGGACATGTGAATGAGATACCCCAGAACCCCGCCGACGAAGTCCTCGTGTCTGAATCCGGCGAGTTTATAAAGTACCGGCTCACAGCCAACAATCCGGCTCTGACAGTCTGCGCCGTCGCGGACAAAACACGGGAAGGCGTCCAGCGTCTCATTGATGTTATGAGGTCTCATCCCACCCCGTTACTCTCAGGAATCATTGATCCTGATTCAGCATGCGCGTCTATCAGGATAGTCCGGGGTGAGCCTCATTGAAAAAATCAGTCCAAACAATTTTCGTTCTGTTCGTGATGCAGTTTGCGCACGCCGGCACGGCAATTGGGCGGGATTTTGTCCTCTCGATCGGAGTCGGTGCTTACACCGATGATTTTTGGCCGGAGCTACGTTTTCCTGTCGCTGACGCACAAAATATCAGCCAGGCACTTGGGGAAGGGACAGACCGTCAGAAGCAGATCCATCTTCTGATCAACACGCGCGCTACTCTGGCAGAAGTCCGGCGCACCATGAAATCCATTGAACAGACGATCACCAGCAAAGACAATCTCATGGTCTATGTTTCCGGACATGGGTCCCTCGCCCCGGGAAAATCAGGTGGGCTCGAACAGGTGATTATTCTTAATGATACCAATCACAACTCACTTCTAAATACGGCACTAAGCCACGAAGACCTGCGCCAATGGGTAAACCGCGTTCCCTCGAAGCGCAAATTGGTGATCCTCGCAACCTGCCATTCTGGAGTTGGCAAATCGAAGCTCCCCCCACAGAGCCAGGAGTTACTCGCAGGAAATAAGGGATCCGTAGTCGAACTCGATGGGGTATCTGAAGGCGTCATGGTGCTCGCAGCTTCATCAAGAGGCGAAACCGCCCGGGAGGACGGCACTCTTGGAGGGGACATTTACACACATTTTTTTATTGAGGGCATGCGCGCCGGAGATCGAAATCAGGACGGCGCAGTCACAGCCATCGAGGCTCACGACTTTGCGCGTGACCGTACCTTTGTATTCTCAAAAGGCAAGCAGCGTCCAACGGTGGAATTTCAAGCCATCGGCAATGCCGACCTGATCATCCGCGGGCAAGCCTCAGCACGAGGATTGCCGGTTTTAAATGCCTACAACCAGGAATTTGCTGGACTTGAAATCCAGACCGAAAAAGGGTCGCGCGTAACTCTTCCAACAGGATTGCCCTTACATCAGGGGCACAACCGCGTCGACATTTTCTCTGAATCAGGCCGATCGCCCGTCGCAAGCTTTAACGTCAAGCCGGGAACGGGAGATCAGCTAACACTGGATGATATCTTTGCACCGCCGCCGTACCGCTTGGGTTTGGTTTACAATTGGCGATTTTGGGATGACAAAAAGTTTCGGACGGCCACCGCCAGCGGCGATGGCCGAAAGAATGGTACCGGGTTCCGCGTGAACGCAGGCTACGTGATAAATCACCTCTTGCTCGAGCTAGGCTACCTCCATTCCATATTTTCAGATGCTGAGCCCTTACCAGGAGTGGCGCTCAAGGTCAGAGACTCGACAGCAACTCTTTCCGCTGTTTGGCTTCAGAGAAACATACGCGGCTGGGAGTGGGGCATTGGCATGGGACTTCACCGGGAACAACTGCATATTTCCCTTGAAGATCAGGCTACCCACGATCGGGTCGAGTGGTCTGTCGCTGCGATCCTTCCGGCCCTGCGCGCGCAAGCGGGTTGGACCTGGCATGACTTTACCTGGACCGGCGTCATTTTCAGGGAGTTTGGCAGGCTTAAACTGGACGAAGAAAACCGGATCAATGCCGACAAAACCTCCGTCGAACTCGGCCTTTCCTATTCCTTCGGCGGCGTAGCCAGGAGACTGAAATGACACCTTCCAACTCTGCACTCGACTTCCGTACTCTTGGGATGGCGTCAACTCTTCGGGCAATGGTGATCATCCATTTCCTAATGGGCTGCTCTGCGGGCGCAAGTCGAACGTCACCAGGCAGTAACAATTTCACACCGCCTGCGAATTCCATCGTTGGATTTTCCCGCTCTCTGATCACGAGACAGGCTCAATTCACTGCCTATGTATCAAAGGCCGAACGGCTGACAATCCTTGACCCGGCGACACTCACCGAAATCTGGGGGACCCAGGTCGGTGGAGGTTTTATAGACGCGGTCCCATTGGCAAATTTCGATGGCATCGCCCTTGCGGGACGTGAGGAAGTCCGTGTGTATTCGGATGGTGCGTTTCGTTCATTCGCTTTGGGGTCTTTTGCGGAAAACACCTCTTGGTCGGTCGCAAAGGATACTGCAACCATGATTTTTGCCAACTCGGACGGCAAATCCGCGCGAATGATTAAGCATACCGGCAATGCGGATTGGATGGAAAAATCCTTCGACATCGCCACTGAAAGTGACACAAAAGTTGTCGGCACGCTGCTATCAGACTCGGGCGACATTTCGATGACCATCGCAAGCCCGCCAGGACACTACGAACTGTACCGCAACCCTTACTCGGAGTCGCTTTCCTGCCGATTCACCATGGACCAATGGCCCGAGGAGACAACTTTTCGCACCGGGTATCTGGATGAGAAAAACAATATCGGGTTGCTCGCAGCTGACAGCGGGAAATTATATGTGATAGACATCGGTCCGACCGCATCCTGTCTGGACCCCCAAACATCGGGCGTCACGACTTTTCCTGCAAGAATAAACTATATCAGCCAGCTCAAAGACGGGTCGTATGCAGCCGCCCTTAACAACGGCACTTTGTCTCTGTTTTCAGTTACTGGAACGACAACAACTATCACTGCAGAAATTGTCACATCCTGTGCCGCAGCCATCGGGGTACTGGAAGGCAAGGCACCGGAAGGTAGTAGCGGCCTGCTAATCGCCCATTGTCCGGGAGAAACCCAGGCCTTTTCTCTGCCCGACAAGCAACTCCTGAAACGAATTCAAGTCAGTTCCACCCATGCATTGACGCCCGCGTTTGACGCCGACAGCAACAAGGTCTATTTTCTCGACAACGGAGGGCTTGGGACCGCACACTCCATCAATTTAATCACCGGCGAAACAGTCACGCGAAAGGGACTTTTTGTCCGCAAACTTTTCTCCTCGCAATAGGCAAAAGCTGACATGAAGAGTATTAAAAGCAGTGGCTTTACGTTGATCGAACTTATGACTGTCGTCGCAATTGTTGGACTTCTAGCGGCCTTGGCAGTGTCAAACTATCGTACCTTCGTGTCAAAAGCTCGCCGGGCTGAGGCTAAGGCAATGGTACCAATAGCGATGGCCATGTTGAGCTCCTACGCAGGGGAAGAGGGAACTTTTGTTCCACCACCTGGCCTTTCCTGCGCAACTCTATTGCCGGCACCTAACGACTGCATAGACGAGGTTTTGAACAATGTGGGATTCTCAACGACCTGCGAGAAAGCTCGCTATCAATACCGATGCTCACCCTCTATAACCGCGACTGCCGCTTCAATATTTGCTTTCGCCAGAGCCGTCACGTCCATTTGTAATCCTTGCGTGGGATGCAATGCCACTGCCAGCGATATCATTTGTGCCAACGAACAAGGTTATGTGGGAAGTCGGTTTAATATTTCTGGAGCATTAAATATGACGTGTACACCAACCGGAACTTTGCAGGGAGAATGCAACCGATACACGGGAGCCTGGACGCCGAACTAGGGTCTGTCCCTGTTTTCAGGCCAGCCAACGGCATCCGTGCCCAGATGTCTGATGTCCCTTCAGTTTTCGACTGCAGTCCAGTATCAGTTTTCTGAACAGAAACAGTCTGCTGCCCAGTGATCCGGGACCAGGCAACGGTAGTAGGTGGCTGGCCTGAAAACAGGGACAGACCCTAGTTCAAAATGAGCCCTGGTTCGACATGATTTATTTTTTTACTTTGAAGGCGGAACATTAACCTGCTTATAGTAGATATCTACCGCCTTATCTTTGTACGCACCACTCCGCACCGGATTGACCCGAGTCATTTTTGCGATATGCGGGTTAAGGTGATCCGGAGACGTTCCCAGAGCTAAGTCCAATATCATCGGAGCAACAAAACGATTCAGAAACCAGGTGTTGGGTTTAATTTCGACTGACTGGGTCGCCTCACTCCCAGCGCCAACCGGTTTTATGGCTGCCTTAAAAAAGCCGGTTTCACCTCTTGCTGTCACGAAAAGAGGGAAATTGATGCCGCCTGTAGCGCCTTTGATGGCAGACCATTTCATGCTAACAAAATCATCGACCACCTCCAGAGAGACCGTCCCCTCTGGAATCTGCTGAGTGGTTTCTTTCGCAGGCCCACCGCCCTCGACCATCTTTTTAATGGACATCTGCTTTCCGTCAATCTTGATTTGAATATTCTCACGCGACTCGGCGTTATCAAATGCATAAGCACGCATTCTGAAATCTTCGATCCCAAAG
>Ga0154020_10003466_pt1 | contig 18973 bp, 18 predicted proteins | sample Klosneuvirus_201_FD_109709 | JGI IMG/M metagenome (GOLD analysis project Ga0154020, IMG submission 109709) | Active sludge microbial communities from wastewater, Klosterneuburg, Austria - Klosneuvirus_20160825_MG | ecosystem: Engineered > WWTP > Aerobic digester > Activated sludge | place... | reverse complement strand
TCTCCAGTGGTTCGGGAGGTCGCCATCGAACACGTCACGATTCTCGACGCAGCGAACGTGTTTCTGGACGACGTTCACAAGCGGGCCGAAGCACAGCAGGTCAGCTGGGCGTACTACCGGTCCAGCCTTCACCGCATGAAGCGGCTCGCGAATGAGTTCGGGTGCATGAAACTCCTGGCCGACGTGGGCGAGCAGGAGTTAAACGCCGTCGTGCTGCAATTCGCCAGCCGCCCTCCAGCTCAGCACCGCCCTCATCAGAAACGGCCGGAAGGCGAGCCCATCTCTCGTGTTACGGCGAGGCAACTGATCGGACAAGTCAAGGCGTTCTTCGTTTGGGCTTCGGAACACGAACTTTTGGACTGGCATCGTCCGAAACGGTTTGATCGCATCTTCAAGATCAAGTACAACAGGCTTGTGACCCCACAGGAGCGGGAGGCACGAGCGCGATCAGTCGTTTCAGAAGACGTGGACATGTTCTTGGCCGAAGAACTTGAGAGGTTGTTCAAGGCGGGCCGACACCAAGACCGGCTGTTTCTGCTTCTCGCGCTCAACTGCGGGTTCACGACTGGCGAGATCGCTGACCTCCGCACTTTCGAGGTTTTTCTCGATGGCCCAGAGCCGTTTGTCCATCGAGTTCGCAACAAGACGAAGGTCGAGGCGAGATGGATCCTGTGGCCCGAAACCCTTCGTGAACTGAAACGTCACAAGGCTCCGAAGAACGCGGAGTGCCGATGGCTGCTGACCAAGCATGCCAAACCCTTTGTCGAGGTGAATCAGTTCTCTCGTCGGGATGCCATCGACCAAGGCTGGAAGACTTGGCGATCGCGAGCTCGCCTCAGTCGAGACCTGGGTTTCCGATTCCTTCGCAAGACCGGCGCGAGCGCCGTCAAGCGCCTTGGAGGCCTCGAAGAGAGCGAGATGTACCTCTCCCACGCCGAACCGGGCATCAACAAGGCTTATGCGAACCGCAACTGGAGCCGGATGTGGAAGTGCCTGACGGCTTTCCGGGCCGAACTCCGCTTCTTGGACCCGAGCCTCGACATGGACCCGGGGGAGTGTCTCTTCACCTACCAGTCAGGATTGCCCGACGACCTGGTGGACCCACCGTTCCCTCGCCACGTGACCAAGCGAAGCGAAACGGGGCATCTCAACGTCAGCCTTCACAAGGGAAAGGGCAAGTTCGGGGTGCGGATCTATCGCAAGGGTCGGACCCACTGCAAGGGCTACCACGCAACGCCGGAACGAGCGGCCGTCGCCGCACAGGAGCTTCGGCGAAGCCTCGATTTGGCGGACCTGCTTTCAATGCAACCCGGTGCATAGGGGCCCGGCGGATGGGCATCCCCGTCCTAACGTCCGATATTGCCCCGATTCCTGAGCCGGCCGCCGATTCGGGGCACGCAAGCTCCCCCCCTCATCACCAATGGCCAGGCGGCTTGTACCAAAGTCGAGCACTGGTTATCCTTCCGTCCGTAGGAGAGTCCGCAACGACGACGCATCTCAGCGGCCACCCCCCTGATCGGGGTCTGCGACCCGCTCGCCGCGCCGAATCAATCCAGGGAATGGGCGTGGAGGGATCTGCCACGCTGAGAGCCCAGCGCCATTCGGCCGGACAAGGAAAGAGTTCATGCGACATCCCCATCGCCCCCAGCGTCTGCTTTGCGTTGCAGTCGTAGCGCACATTGTGCCTTTGCTTGGGCTTTTCAGTGCGGCCTCGCGCTGCGCCGCCCAGACCCCTTGCGGGGACAACTGCGCCACAGTCATCAACCCCGGGAATGTCAGCGGCACATGGACTGCCGACAAGTCTCCCTATTGCATCGTTGGCGACATCTCCATCGGTGATCTGACAATCAAGCCGGGAGTTTGCGTCCTCGTGGATGGTCCGTACACCATCGAGGTGCTCGTGCGGCTGAAGATCATGGGTTCTGCGGACCAACCAGTGACCATCACATCGAAGGAACCGAACCTGGCGTGGCACGGCATCTTGTTCAATAGCGTGGGGTCAGGGTCGGAGTTCAACTACTGCACCATCAGCGGCTCAGACAGCAGTGCAGTGAGGATCGTAAGCGGGGCTGCCCCCGTTCTTCGATCCTGCACGATCTCCGACAACACCACAACTGGACATGGCGGTGGTGTCGATGCCACCATCACTGATGGCGATCTCGTACTCGATCATTGTACACTTTCCGGGAACAGCGCTAAGTACGACGGGGGCGGTGTGTGGGCGAACATGAAGAGTGGAGGCACGTTGGTACTCGACCATTGCCTTGTGAATGGAAACGTCGGCAATAACGAGCACAAGCAGTTTGACAACTACTTCGGTGGAGGCGTAAGGATACAAGGCAATGTTGACATCACGGATTGCACGTTTGACGGCAATCGAATCTACGGGCAACTCGCCGGAGGAAGTGCGTTATGGTGTGCGCAAGGCAATGTTACGATGCGCAACATTGTTGTCGTCAACAACCATTCAGAGGGCAGTACGGGCGCTGTTCTCGGTTCCTCGAACGGGCAGATGTCACTGATCAATAGCGTGATTGCATGCAACACCGACAACGCCGGCAACTACGGCGGCGTGTTGCTGATCGATAGCGACGGCCTGATTGAGAACTGCACCATCGCCCGCAATGACCACCACGGTGTGTACCATACCGGACAGGGACAGGTTGCCGTTCACAACTCGATCGTTTTCTTCAACAACAACGAAACCGAGCAGGTGAGCGGCACCATGACGGTCACCTTCTCGGATGTCCAAGGCGGCGCACCTGGAGAGGGAAATATCAGCTTGAATCCGGCCTTCAAGGGCAACGGCTGCAATCCGTGTTCTCTTGGAATCCTCGCCTACTCGCCGGTCGTGGACGCGGGCGATCCGGCGGCAGAATTCGACGACCAGTGTCGGCCGCCTTCCTACGGGACATCGCGGAACGATATGGGCGCGTATGGGGGGCCGGGGGCCTGTGGGTGGCCTCAGACCTGCTACTCCGATTGCGACGGAACATGCTCGCTTGACCTTTTCGATTTTCTGTGCTTCGTCAACGCATTCAACTCCGAAGACCCGTACTCTGACTGCGACGGGTCCGGAGTCTTCGATCTGTTCGACTTCCTCTGCTTCGTGAACGACTTCAACAAGGGCTGCTGAACACTCGCCTCGGGACGGTTTCGTGTTTCATACTCTGTCTATACCCAACTTCCCCGTAAAGGTCCCACGGTAAAACTTCTCATCGACACTGGTGGGGGTGTGGCCCGGGCTTTACGGCGTGGGCTTCATGCCCGCAGCAAACGCTTGAATAGAACGCAGGTCCTTTGCCCCGAACGTAAATTCAAGTCCTTTGTATTGTGCCCGAGCCTGCTGAGCCGTCGCCAACAGGAGAAGTTGTTCCGTGGTCATTTGGAAATACACATATTCCGTTAAGCGTCCGTCCTCGTAACGATAACCATACTCAGAATGCCACTCGTCGTACCTGCTAAAGGCCGCTTCTATCCGCTTGCCGTCAACGAGCATGTATAGGGGTTCCGTCTTCCCGTCACCTCGATACTTATATTCGTCCGTACCGAATACGATGATAATAAAAACGAGGTCGGATTCCTTTTTTCGTTCTTTGCCTTCGTAGGAAGTCGTAAACACGACGTTGAATGTCAGAAAGTCGCTGGGAGCCGAAATGTCGTTAAGGGCAAGCGTAACGGAAGTAACGTCTTTGAATTCGTTATAGTGCGAACGCCCTTGGAAGTAGTTGGTGTCATCGGGCGGTGGCGGGTAGACACGCGATGCCTCAACCACCGCCTCTATCAGCGTAACGGGCGGCTCGGGCTTCGGCTCTGGTGGCGGCTGTTCCTGCTTGAGGGGGGGCGGAACGTCTGTAGGCGTCGGCGTTGCTACAAACGGTGAAGCCGTCTCGCCTGCGGGCGTGGGCGGACGCTGAAGGATGAGCCAAACAAACAGGGCCGCGAATACGGCCGTTGAACATGCGAAAGCGATAGCGGCAAACTTCCAAGGGTTGACCACGAATCCGGTATATCCAATCCCTTTCTTGCTGTCAACCTGAGAAAAGGTCCCAATCTGCATCGTGGGGGTGTCGCTCGCAATGGCCACCCGCGCCGCCGCTGACGCAAAGGCCGACTGCGACAACAACGACGTGTTCGAGTTGTTCGACTTCCTGTGCTTCGTCAACGCCTTCAACGCAGGTTGCTGAGTCAGTAGGACACACGTCCCGCTGACTCCGCCAGAGCCGCATCGGTTCGCCTCGTGTATCTGCTCGTCGTCTGGATGCTTTCGTGCCCCAGCAGTTGGCTCAAGCCCACGATGTCGTTCGAAGTGCTCTGAAGGTACTCGGTCGCCATCGTGTGCCGAAGCGCATGGGGATGGAGACGAATGCCAGCGCCGAGGCCGTACTTCTTGACGAGGTGACGGATGCCATCGGTGCCGAGAGGTTCTCCGTTTCGCGCAAGAAAGATCCGAGCCGGAGAAGCGGCGGGACGGCTCGTCATGTACTGAGCGAGAGCCTTCCTTGCTTCCACCGGCAGCGGCACGGTCCGTTCCTTGCGCCCCTTGCCATCACGAACACGAACCGATCCTTGACGATCGGAGAGGTCGAGGTCTTCGAGTTCAAGCGCCGCAACCTCGCCAACTCGCAACCCGCAGTACAGCATCAGAGAAAGGATCGCGAGACCACGGGCATCCTCGCGAACCGTCGCGTCGCGCAAGATCTTGCGGACCTTGATCCGCTCGATGGCCTTGGGAGCCTGCTGCACCCGCCGCAGTTCCTTGACGCCCTCGGCAGGATTCGAAGCGATGAAGTCCTCGCGCAAGAGAAAGGCGAAGTATCGCCGAAGAGTCACGAGGCACCGGTTGGTCGTGGAGACTGCCTGGCGTCGGACCTCTCGGAGGTGGCGGCAAAAGTCGACAACATCTCTGGGCGTCGCACGCCGAGCGTCGTAGGCCTCGCCGTTGGCGGTCTGAAACCAGCGCTCCCACTTCTGGACGTCCAGACGGATCGCCTTCAGGGTGTTCGCCGAGAAGTCGTTCACTTCGAGGTAGCGAGAAAACTGAGCGTGTTCTTCAGGGATCATGGTCGTTTCCAAGCCTTATCCTGCGCAGGAAAGCGGTCTTCCGGACAGGAATCGGGCAGCATGTGGACGGTTCAGTGGAGGTCGGCCGCCGGATAAGGGCACTTATCCGGCATCCATATCAGGCGGATTCCGGCGGTTCAGAAAGCGGAAGACGGCGGAAAGGACGGTTGCCTCATCATGGTCCTGCACGCCATCAGGGAAGCAGGATGCCATCGCAGCGTTGAGGCGGGAGGGGTCGATCTCGTTGATGCCGAGGCTCTTGAGACCCTCAACGATGCGACCGATGCCGAGGGGTTGAGGGCGAGGAGGCCCGACCCGTTGAATCGGGGCACGGGATCGTGTCTTTCCGTCCTTCGACCGCTGCGGGTAGAAGAGAAGGATCTCGCCGTTGACGCCCCGGTAGGTCCGACGAACCTCCAAGCAGGACGCCTGCTGATCGGGGTTGTAGTAGGGGCGTCCGGTGCCAGGGTGCTTGTTGGGTTGCGGGAACACCCCTCGCCCCAGCAGCTCGTAGAAGCGGCTGCGGCTGAGACCCAGGCGGCGGGCCATCTCCGCCATCGACATCGCGTACGGCTGAGAATCGGGCGGGTTGTCGCCGTGACTTGGACGGTTGGCGGGCACGATGCGGTCTCCCTTTGCGCGGCGCAAAACAACGGAATCGGGCGTTACCGACGAACGGTGAGGCGGGCGTGTTCGATCCCCTTGGGGGTCAGCATGCGGCCTCGGTCGGTCCGCTCGATGAGCCCGAGAAAAAGCAGGTTGGTCTCGACTACTCGACTCACCGCCTCGGGCGGTTGTCCAAGCCGAGACGCGATGACAGCGAGACGAAGCGGTCCCGATGCGTCGGCCAACATCCGAAGATACAGGCGCTCGTCGGGACCAAGTCCGAGGCTGTCAATGCCCTCCAGGAAGAACGTGCGGTTGACGTGGGCTTGTGTCAGGGCGGAGGCCCCCTCGGAGCGGGCCGTTCTGTAGGCCGATTCGAGCAGCCTCAGAGCCAACCGGGGCGTGCCAAATGATCGTTCGGCAATCGACGGCAGCGCCGCCTCATCGACCTCCCAGCCGAGTTGACGGGCCTTCTGGCTGACCACCTTGACCAGATCCTCGACTCCGTACCGCTGCAACTGACAGACGAGTTTGAAGCGGTCTCGGAGCGGCGGCAGGAGCATCTGCGGATCGGTCGTGGCTCCGATCAGCGTGAACGCCGTCGTTTGCAGGCGGGTCAGCGTGTTGGTTCGCTGATGGCCGACGTAAATGGCTCGCTGATCCAGGGCGGTATAAAGGGTGGTCTGACACTCGGAGGGCAGTTCGTGGATCTCATCGATGAAGAGGATGGCCTTGTCGCTCTCGGCGGCCATCAGCAGGCCGTTGACGGCTCCAGGAGTCGCCAAGGTCTGCGCCAACCGCTCGTGGAACTCCCCCTGCATCTCGGCGGCGAGGACTTGCGCCAGCATGGACTTGCCCGTACCAGCCGGACCCGTCAGCAGGGTGTGGCAGAGGGGGTCGCCATCGGCGAAGGCGGCCTCGACGGCGACTTGGAGTTTCTGGGCCGCCTGCGGCTGTCCGATGACATGCCCAAGCGTCGGCGGGATCGAGGAGTTGGCAGTTGGGCGAGGTTCTGGCACGTTTGTTCCTTTTTCCTGTCCAATGAACGCCAACGGCGGGGTTCAGTGATCAGGTTTTCCGGTCGGCTCCCACACACACAGGACAAGTGGCGCGGCGGCTGTCAAGCCCGCTGCCATCCAACCGTGCAGGTTTTTCCTGCAATCTCGCAGCCAAAATGCTGAGTTCTGTTCAGATCCTCCCGATGCGGGGAGGGGGTGCGGCTCGATGGACGTGAGCTTTCCCGAGGTCGCTTCACGCCGGCGGTTTGCATGCGGAAGGCGTTTTGCCGCCCACTGTGGCGCGCACACCCCTCCTATCCCGCTGCATTTCCGCGCACAGAAAAATGAGTGCATGGAGCAGGAAGGAGACGCCGCTCCTCGGCTTCCCCCCGGTCACCCATCGTCATGTCTGGTCATTGGGCGAGCCCGCTTCAGTCTCCCGATCGTTGAAGCGCTTCCAGCGTTGCAGAAGGAACTTGCCCGTCTCCCGCAGCTCCGGAGAAACCTTGGCGTACACCTTGGAGTTGACCTTGAGTCCAACGGTGACCAAGAAGCGCTCCAAGTCTCGGCGGTCGCCCACCAACTGCTTCGGCGTCGCCTTGCAGGTCCGCTGGCAGGCGTGATCAACGAGACGGACGACCAGCCGCATCCAGTGGCGAGCCTTCTCCGATTCAATCGTGCCCTGGTGGTATCGGAACTCGATTCGAGGCGACGGACCGACGAGGTGGGTCAGGTTGAGGGCATGGTTCCGGTCCCAGCCTGAGAGCGCCATTCGGTACGTCTCCAGGCTTGTGCAGCGATGAAGGAGCTTCGTCCGATCCGGCATCCTCCGGCAGAACGTGTTGTCTCGACGGCTTGGCGCAACCAGCCCGAAGAGGACCGGCTCAAAGCGGTGGAGCAGGTTGTAGACGGACCGGATCGTCTCGGGACGTTCTCGCCCCTCGGTCATTTCCACATGCACGTGATGCCCGCAACTCGGCGTGACCCGAGCGCCGAGATAGCGGCAGATCTCCAGAGCCTTGGGGACGATCCGCTCCCAGTCCTCAGCACCGTTCAGGATACGAGTCTTCAGTTCGACGGGGTGCCAAGTGATGCCCCGATAGCGGCTTTCGCCTTGCACCGAGGAATCATGCTCGACAGCCAAGTCGATCCCATGCGGCACCGGGGCGTGGCTGTAGGGTCGGGAGACGCAGGGCAGGCCGTTGGCTGTCAACACTCGGGCGAACGTCTCTCGGAGGGCGTTGGAGTCTCCGGAGCCTACGAGCGGGACGGCCATCTCGTACTCCACTCCGAGGCGGCGGGTGCGGTTCAGGTCCGAGTTGAGCATGGGGGCCTCCGACTCCCTTGCTTGCCCGACGAGAGCAGCGAGAGGAGTCAAAGGCATGACTGGTCGAAGTCGAGTTCAGTGTTTCCGGACAAGGGTCAACGACAGCGCCGGCTCTCACTGAAAGCACATTCCGTCAATCGATGTGATGGCTGGCGCAAACTCGCGCGCCAGGAAATGTTGTCCTGGGACACCGCCGCCCCCTCCCCCCCATCCCGGATTTTCTTGGGTTCCCGGTCGGCGAAGGTACACCGGCCGACGGCGGGAGTACCCATGCGCCTGTATTGCCGCCGTCCCTCACTGACGGACGCCGCAACGGATCATCGTCGTATCAACGGAAAGGAAGAAACACATGCCCCAGTTCGAGGTCCGACTGTTTCTGAACAACCGAGCCCTCTCCGTTCGCATCGGTGCGTGGAGCGCATCAGCAGCGGCGCAGGCGGCGGTTCAGATGTACCCCGGTGCGACGGTGTCTCTCGTCCGCCAGATCTCCTGATGGGGATGAACCTATGCCGACGATTCGCATCTCATACCAGCGAGTCTGCGAACGCCTCCTGACCATTGAGCCGTGCAGAGCAATGACCGCAGCTCAGGTAGCCGCCGGTCTGAATGACCGGACGCTAACCGGAACGGGGGAGGCGTTCGGGTCGGCGAAAACGTCGTCCGCACTGCCAGAGACATGCGAACCCAATACGAACACGGGCCGTGTTCTCCACCGGAGAGCCGGGAATCATCCTCAAACCAGGGCGAGCATGCTGTAGACTCACCATCCAGTGCCCACGGCGGTCGAGGGCGGAGAGTCAAATGGGAAATCCCGGGTATAGTGGCACCCGATGAAGGCGGAGGAACAACAGGACTACGGCCAGTGGCTCTTCAAGGCTGGGCGCTACGCTGAGGCCCTTCCGGTCCTGAAGTCCGCAGCGGAAGCCGCTCCAAAGGACGAGGTGCTGTGGCAGCGTGCAGTTTTGGCCGCGTCACGGCTGGGAGAACACGGACAGGCCGTTGACTTGGCCGATCGCGCGTTGCGCGAACACCCCCGGTCTGACTGGTTGTGGCGGCAGCTCGGCAGTGAACTCACTTGCGTGGACCTATTGGACAAGGCGTCAGACGCACTCCAAACGTCCCGACGCCTCAACCCGAACGCTCCATTCCTCTGGCGGTACCTCGCAGCGCTCCATCGCAAACAGAAGGATCTCGAAGCCGAGATCGGTGCCCTCAAAGTTCTCGTCGAAATGGAAGAGGCGGATTCCACCGACTTGAACCTGCTGGGCATCGCGCATCACAACCATCGCAATTTGGCGAAAGCCCTTGAATTCTACCGACTTTCCGCGCGTGGCGACGCGCATCCCTCTTTTCTTTTCAACATGGGCTTGGTGTTCAACGACCCGGAGGTCTCGCAGGATGTCGATGCGGCGGACGCCTATCGCCGAGCACTGGCGATCAACCCCAGTTACAAACTGGCCAAGGACCGCCTCGACGCCACGAAGGGCAAGCTCCTGCCGCTGGCCATCGCAGCCCGCATTGCAGCCCGCGAGTTCGCCACTGCGAGCGACCCGTTCAGTTATTACATCAATCCATTCGAGATGCTTCAATTGGATGCCATCGGCTCGCCCGACACCATCGACGTCAAGACTGTCCAGCGTGCCAAGAAACGACTGTTGCAAGAGATCGAGCTGAACGACGGTGCGGTGAGCTGGTTGGAGGGCTGCCACCTCGACAGATCGGCCGCGCTTTCCATCGAGGATGCTCTTGACGACGCGGCCCGTCGGCGCTTTCACTGGGTGGTTTTTCAGAACAAGCGACTTCTCCGATTCCTGACGCGGGGCGACATCGACCATTTTCTTTATTCCGACGACTACTTTCCCCATGACACTCTTGAGCTCTTGGAGACCGAGCCCGCCTTTCTTGAGTTTCTGAGTAAGCCCTTCGCACGGCAGTACAACGTCGTGCTTACGCGGGCCATCGAGCGGCGGCTGCTACCGCTGGTGGAGGTCTTGTTCGATGGCCGTCGATGGGTAACTGCTGAGGATGAAGACATCTGCTTCGAGGGTGCCTCCAAACGAATCAGCGCGTTGGTCGACGCCATGCGTGAAAAAGCGGCGCAGGGTGCCACGCGCAAGATCGCCCTTCACGAGATGGAAGACTTTCTTCGCGAGCGTTCGTTTGTGGGCATCTTCAACCGCCTCCCGACCGCCTTTGCGTCCTCTCAGCGGGAGCTTGTTTCGGAACTTCGGACTCTCGCCATCGACTGTTTTAATCACCATCAGGACGCCGATCTCTCCAAGAGTATTCTCGGGCTCTGTAGGCAGTTTGTCTTTCGAAGCGTGGAGTTGAACTCACGCCTGGAGGAAGACTTCAAGACGATCGAGCGATTGCTCACCGAAGAGCGCAAATACGAGGCGCGACTGTCGTTCGGCGCTGGCAGAGAACTCTCGATAACCAAGGAGGGTATTCGTGACCGTGAGACGTTCTTTCCCGCGATGAGCGTCGCCGCGCTCCGATGGGGGGCCACCATTACCAGGGGTTCCGGTACCGAGTCATACGAGTACCTTCTATTCGCAAGAGATGATTCGGGGAATACAATCAGTGTCTCGTGGCGGTCACAGGGGGCGCGCGCGGCGGAGCAGAGCGAGCTCTTCCACGGAATGATCAGGGCTGCCATCAACTATCTGGCCGAGGCCGTCACCGCCAAGATTCACGCTCGACTTGTTTGCGGGCAGCGCGTTTCGATTGGTTCCTGCACGGTAACTCGGGAAGGCGTTGCGTTCGAAACCCAGGGCTTCCTCTTCAAGAGGGCGCGGTTCCTCCCGTGGCCAGACGTGACTACCGAGACTCGGAACGGCTCTATCATCGTACGGTGCCGCTCCCAGCCGCACCTCGCGTGCGCTCTGGGTATGCGGGAGTCAGACAACGCCGTGCTCTTTCCCGTGATCGTGGCGACCATGGCTCCGGAGCTCGACCATCCCAGCGAGTGAGTGACGACATGGAAATGCGATTCCAAATTCCCCGGTGCATTCTTACCACTCTGAACCAGCTCCACGATATGGAACGCAAGCTGGCGAAGGACGGTGACTCGGTGAACGTCTCGCGAAACGTGGGCAAGATCAAGGCCGCATTTGCGGAAGAGGGTCTGCCGACCTTCGATCCGAGCGAGTCTGTTCGGCTCGTCTATGAAGATCCCATGGGTCAGCCGTTTAGCGAGACACGCACGGACCTGGAGGCGTCGATTTCAGGAGTGGCTACCGATGATCTGGTAGTTGTCGAGGTTATCAAGCCGATCATTCGAGCAGTGATAAGAGATGGAGCGGGCGAGTTTTCGAGAGTTGTTCAGAAGGGCATTGTTGTCGTGGAATCGAGGAAGGAGCGCTAGGCAAATGGGCGCGATGATCAACTTTGGAATCGACCTCGGGACGACCAACTCGCTCCTTGCGAGATTCAACCAGGGGACCGTGGAGGTGTTCAAGAACCCTAACGGGTTTAAGGAGACGCTTCCATCCGTCGTCGGATTCCGGAATGACCGGATTCTGGTCGGCGACCAGGCACGGGCCTACGCCGAGAAGGACCCGAAGAGCGTCGTTGGGCAGTTCAAGCGCAAGATGGGCACAACCGAGAGCTTCAAAATCAAGTCTCTTGGGCAGTCGAAGACCCCGATTGACCTTTCGGCATTCGTCCTCAAGGAACTGAAGACGTTCGTCCGTACCGGCGAGGTTCCCGAAGCGGTCGTTATCACCATCCCGGCCTCGTTCGATATGGTGCAGTCGAACGCGACGAAGGAAGCTGGGCACGCGGCCGGGTTCAAACAGGTTGTGCTCCTTCAGGAGCCCATCGCCGCAAGTCTGGCGTACGCGAACAAGGAAAAAGTGCTCGATCTGAAGAACAGCCAGTGGATCGTGTACGACCTTGGGGGTGGCACGTTCGATGTGGCGCTGGTGAGAATCATGCAGGGAGAACTCAAAGTCGTCGACCACGAGGGCGACAACTACCTCGGTGGCGCCGATTTCGATGCGCTGATCGTCGAGAAAGTGGTGGTACCGGAGCTAGAGAGGCGGGGGCAGTTCAAGGACTTGCTGACGCAGCTTCGCAGCGAATCGGGAAAGCACAACCGTCTCTGGTACCGGCTGCTGCGCCTCGCCGAGCAGGCGAAGATCGAGCTGTCGGCGAGCACGTCGGCGGAGATCGAAGTCACCCTGGAGGACGATGCGGGAACGACCGTTGAAGCGATCCTGACCGTCACTCGATCGGAGTTCGAGGCCATCATCAAGGGCGCCGTTGACCGCACCGCGGAGATGCTGAAGAAGATCCTGACGAGGAACTCGCTGCGCCCCACGGATCTCAAGTTTGTGCTCATGGTGGGCGGGTCCACATATTCCCCGTATGTGGGGAAACGTATCGAAGAGCTCCTGGGGATTCCTATCAACACGAGCATCGATCCAACGAATGCAATCGTGGTAGGAGCGGCCTACTTCGCAGCTACGAGAGAGGTGAACCTCGGCGAGATGGCCATGTCCAAGCTTGGTGAGCCAGGCACGCTCAAGATCAAAGTGGTGTACAACCGGGCCTCCCAAGATGTCGAGGAGCCGTTTGCTGCCAAGGTGGAGGGTGACATCCGCGGCCGCTTCTACCGCATCGTCCGCTCCGACGGGGGATTCGATAGCGGGCTCAAGCCGCTTGCTGTTCGGATCGCTGAGGACCTTCCCTTGCAGGCGGATACGTACAACCTGTTTGCGCTCAAGGTGTTCGATGGGCACAATAATCCGGTAGCGGTGCAGGCTGACGCGATTCAAATTGCACAAGGGAAATACAGCGTTGCGGGACAGCTCCTGCCAGCGGACCTGGGTCTCGTCAAGGATGATCTGGCGGGGGACACCAAGCTTGATCTGATTTTTCCCAAGAACTCATTGCTGCCTGCTCGGGCAAAGAAGACGGTTGAAGTGAGCAAGACGGTTGCCAGCGGCACGGACGACCAGGTCCAGATCATCGTAGTGGAGGGGCCGTCGGACAATCATCCTTCCGTGAACAAACCGGTCGGGCACCTGGCCATCGCGGGCAAAGGGTTGAAACGCGATCTGCTGCGTGGTACGGAGATTGACCTTACGTTCGAGTTGTCGGAGTCTCGTGACCTGACCGTCCACGCGTTTGTAAATCCTTCGGGTCCTGAGTTTTCGCAGGTGTTCACGCAGAAAAACCGAGATGTGCCAGTGAAGACGCTCGCCGATGAAGTGCGGATGCTCGGACATCGACTGGAGCGAGAGAAGGCAGAGGCGGTGTCGAACGAAAGGTTCGAAGTCGCGGAACAGCTCGACAAACTACTTGCTCCGCTCCATGACCTCCACGTCGAGTCGATGCTGCTGGTTGGGGATGACGTTACCGATGCCCGGTACAAACTTGAGGACCGGAAGCGAAGCATCGCGCAGGAGATGAATGCCTGCACTGCTGGGAAGCGACTGGAGAAGCTTCGCGCGGATTATCAAGACACGAAAGAGCGAGTGACTGGCATTGTCAACGAGAGCGGCAACGACAAGGAGAGGCGTCAGTTGCACGAAATGGTCGCCCGCGAGCATACGTTCCTGAGGTCAAGCAATCCCCAGAAAATCGAGGCGGCCATCGACCAGCTGGAACGAATCTCCTTCCAGATCCTTCGTCGGACGCCTGACTTCCTGCTCGGCTGGTTCCAGCATCTTCTGGAGAAGCGGGAAACCCTCAATGACCAAGTGCAGGCCAAGAACCTCATCGAAGCGGGCAAAAAACACATCGCGGGGGAAGACTTCGACAGGTTGGCGGAGGTAAACTCGCGCCTTCATGCCCTCCTTCCGCAAGAGGAAAAGCAGTCGAAGGAGATGCAGCATTTCACCGGAATCTGCTGACCGCACCCGCTCGTTGGGTATTGGCTTCTGCCAAAATCTCGGCGCTCCTGCCTAATGCCTTCGTCACCGGACGTCACCGGACGTCACCGGACTACGATAGGGTGAAGACAGGCAGCCTCGTGCTAGTGGGGGTCCAATGCCAGAACGACTCGTGAAACCCAACAGGGTGGTTCGGCCCATCGCATCAGGTATCTTCTTTGCCATCGGCATCGTCGGGTGTACCTCTGCGCCGGAGCCGATGCCGCAGAACAAGCCGATTGCGAATGTTCAGCCGCATCGGTCAACACCTTCGCCCGCCCAACCCGCGGACCAGACGAACGGAGCGGAACTGGCTAGGTTGAGCGACGCCGGCGGAGCTCGATCCGCAAGCACACATTCAGGCGGCGGGCACGCGGCCTCAGCAGGGGAAGCAAGCGGTTCATCCGGTGCGACTGATCCAGACTCTAACGTCCCGGAGACCGCGCTATCCAGCCCTGCATCGGAATCTGGATCCTCCGAGTCCGGGCTTCCTGCGCAAGCGGGTCAACATCCGACCCCGGGCGACCCAGCCGATGCCGCGATTTCGGGCGATGGTGCCGATTGGGGAAATCCTCAGTCGGAACATGTGCCGGCTGTCGCCGAAGTGTGGGGTCCTGCACCTGGCGCCAACGGCTCCGCGCCGGGTATCGTGCTGCCCACCGCACCAAACACTCCCGATGTCAGCCCTGACATGGTCGATGCGCTGAAGTTGCCAGAGGCAGACCTTCGCCGCCGGGTGGTCGGCATGTGGGAGCAGATCGATGGCCCGCGGACTTCCGACATCGCCCACGGAGGCTACAAGCGGAATGTCTTGGTCTTCCGCACCGACGGCCGCGTAGACATCATCCGATTCTTCGGCGACGGTGGAGAAGTCCGCCTCAACGCCCGGCTCGCCTACGCCGTCGAGGAGCACGGAATCACCTTTTCCGTTTCGACCAAGGCCAAAGCCCCGGCGACGAGGACCCTAAATCTGACGGATGAAAGCGGCCGGCCTCTCGTCGCCCAAGCACCTGCAACGGCGCTCCCGGCAACGGTGCCGTACGCGACAGCGCAAGATCAACTGACTCTCGCGGGGCGGATCTTCCGCCGCACAAAGCCTGCTGATCCGGACAAGTGACCTACTGGGTCGACAACTTGTCTGCAGCTACGAGAAATATGTCTTCGTTGTCGCTAAACAGGACAATGTCGTATTCGTAACCAGCGGCCAGCGCTTCCTGACGCAACATCCGGAATGCCTCGAACGAATCCGGATAGACGGCAATCTGGAAGAAATACTCGCGAGAGCTCACCGATGCGGTAATCCGTCGCCACCTCTCGGTAATGTTCATCCTCTGCTCTGCGAGGAATCCTCCACCTGGCTTGATCTCCACATGCCGACCCTGCGCATCGTCCCGAATGCTCACGTCTGCCTCGTTCGGCGTGCGATCCCCGTTCCGATCGAGGAGGAATAGCTGATACACCTTCCCGTGTCGCACGGCAAGAAGGAACGGCTTCTTCGATGTTTCCCGCCTGACCGGTAGCCGTGCCTCCGAAACACGAGAGGCCTTCTCGGTGCGAATCTGCCTCTGAATGTCATCGGCCGTTGCCGCCAGCTCGTCGGCACGCGATTTGGCGTCCTGGAGCTGTTGTTGCACTGATCGGCTGCGGTCGCGAACTCGCTCAAGCATCGCCTTGGCCTGCTCTAGCCGTTCCTGAGCTTCTGCAATGCTGGTATTCAGCACCCCCAACAACGCATCCCGATCGACCGTCGTATCCACAGGAGTCGTCGAAGCCGCCGCTTGCACATCCCGCAATGCTGCTTTCGCGCTCTGCAGTTCAGCACGCCTCGCTGCGACCATCCGGCTCAGCGCGACCGCCTCGGACGCGCTCATGCCAGTCCGGGATTTGGCGATCGTCTCGCCGCTCGCACTCGCGAACATGGATAGGAGCATCGCGATGAAAACAATGCCGCCGAACATGTTGCAAATCGTGTCTAGCAAGAGTTCCAGACTGTCTTCGGGCGCGACCGATCGCCGGCTTCTCATGGGGGCTCCTCCCCTGTCAGCGCGGACCAGTCTTCGGGGATGACGTCCGTACCGATGTTGAAACCCCGCTCCGACACGGCCGATCGAATGCCGTCGTACGCGGGAATACCCGAGGGCTTGCAAACGAGGAGGACATAGTAGCTGTCGGTTGGGAAGTCCCGAAGCAGCGTCATCAGCGCCCTGACTCGCTCCGCAGATTGAGAGTGCGTCAGCGTCAGCGCCGGTTCTTCTGCGTCCGGGGAGCCCGCGAACCGGATCGAATCGCCCGCCACCTCAACAACGAGCGGTTGTTTCGCGTAATCCTGCCTCGCGATATATGTGAGCCGCTTGTTCATTCGCAGTGCGTCAAGCTCGCCCTTGAGCAATGCCACGTTCTGATCGCGGTCCTGCACGAGCGCGAGCACCTCCGCACCATCCTCGCCAGCCCCAGTTGCCGTTTTCAGCGCGGAGAATTCCGCTCGGAGCGAGTCTTCCGTCGTCACAACATCTTCGTAGACCCGTGCCAGATGAGATCGCGCCTCGACCACATCCGACATGTCTCCCGCCGTTCGCGAACGCGCCACATGCCCTCCAAGGGACGCAGTCTGCTGCCGAATCTCTTCGAGCTGTTGGTCCAGAGCTGCGAGAGTTTGCGCAAGCGATTCGCCGGAACCGGCGACCGTGCCCGTCACCACCGCTTCGGCGACGACCGCTGTCTGGGTCGCCATGAGGAGCACTACGAACAAGAGTACTCCCATCACCGACGTAATGATGTCCTGGAACGAGAACAGGCTGACTGGCGCGCTATGACTGCCCCGTCGCCCGCGTGCCATGCTTAGTCTCCCTCCCCGCCCGTTAGGCGCAGTCGCCCGACGATGTGTCTCTGGCAGAACTCTTTGCAGTCATCAAGGAATCGTTCCTCGTCGCGCTTGATGAAGGTCAGAAGCATGTGGATAGTCAGGGCCGCCAACAGTCCCTGAAGCGTCGTCTCGAACGCAGTGGCCAGCCCGCCCGTTACCTTCTGAAGCGCCGGACGCAATTGCTCGATGTCGGTCGAGTTGGCGAGAACGCCCGTGAAGCTGCCGATGGCTTGCGACAGACCCAGGACCGTGCCGATGAATCCCAGAACGGGGATGGCCCAGATCAGGCCTCTCACGATCGAATAGCTGGACTCGCTCATCGCCTCGTCGTGATCCGCCTGGCTGTCAAGCACTTCGCGAACATCACCGATCCGTCGCATGTTGCGTAGGTTCGAGAGGGCGATCTGAATCCTGCTGAACAGCACAAACTGGCGTGGATCATCCACGAGTTCGTATAGCCGATCGGTAATCTGATCGACCGTAGCGGGCGAAAGCACAAATGTCGGGTCGCTCGGCACGAGTGACAGGAGCAGTGCTCGGCGCTGAAATCTCAACTTGAAGAACTTCACAAACAGGATGCTCAGCGCCCAGAACGCGAAGAGAACAATCGCGTAGGGCGTCGGTCCGCGCTCTGTCAGGCTGCTCTTGACCAGGTTCGGCGGCATCTTCGCCAACACCGCGTATGTGATGACCGTTAGGGTGATGCCCAGCAGCAGCCCTAGAAGTTGGTTGCTCTGGGTGAACCTTCCGGCCGAAACGCCGAATCGGCGCTCGGGGTCGCTCCTCACGAAAGAGAGTTCGGGCCTGAAGTCGGCCGGCCGTTCCGCCTGATCCATGAGGGTGTTCTCCGGCCGATGCGATGAAAAAAGGTGTGCGGCGACTTCGCTTGAACCAGTCTGGGTCAATAGGCGGACGACTGAAGGAGACCTGCGTAGACAAGGACCGCAAATACGCTGAGCCCCATGCAGGCAGCCCCGTGCCCAGGCTCCTTCTTGGCGACCAAATAAATCCCAGCAAAAAAACCAATGAAAGGGATAAGCAGGGCCAGGATGTATGCGGCAACGATATTGCCGCCACTGACGGAGTCCGACCTTGCAGCGGAGGCAAAGTTCTTTGTGGCAGCCCCGCAGCCGGGGCAAATCACCGCTTCCGTGCTCAGCGGGTTGCCGCACGACGAGCAGAACATTCCGCGGCCTCGCCCAGCCGACGATCGTCCTCGACGCCTGGCGTTCCGCTTCGGCCGTTCCTCTGCGACGCCTTGGTCCACATCAGACAGAGGAGGGGCTGCCGGCGGTGCGGGCAACGGCGGCGGAGGAACTGCGACCATCTGGATCGCCGCCGGTGACTCTTCAGCCTGCCGGGGCGCCGGGGCCGGGCGTGCCTCCTCGCCCGAAAGTTCGTTCCAGTCTGAAAACCGCCGCCAATTGGCTCCGTCTGCGGACACCTCGTGCAAGCTGCTTATGCGACCGCTTCGGGCCTGAGCCAACAGGTCTCCACGCGATAGCGGTCCCGTGACCCTTCCGCGAAACCTCACAAAAAATGTCTCGGGCTGCTCAGCCATGCCTGCTCCCGATCAACGCTGAGATCTCACGAACACGGGCGATCCAATGGGGGGCGGCACACCGGCCCACTCGATGCCGTCCCCGCCGAGTTTCCCGATCGGACGCAATGCGATGTCGCCCTCATCGGATCGAGTCAGCGCAAATGCCTCGCCCCGTCCCCAAGACTTGACGATGGGATCTGCCGAAGGACCCGCCCACACGACGCCCGAAGCTACAAGCGGGGCCAGTCCCTGCCCGATCCGGGCGAATTCCTTCTCGGCTTGCGCCACAACCTCCGACAGGTTCGGGGCACCTTCCAGGAGCTTCGCAGCGATCTTGCGGCCCGCCTCAACTTCGTCCGCATCCTTCCCTGTCACCATCGGCCAATCCAAGTCTACGAGCTTGTGCCCGCCCACATTTGACTGAAGGATCCGATCCGTAAAGGCCGCAATCTCGGAAGAGGGTGGCCAGCCAGAAGTCGCGTGACATGTGAGCCGGTCGGCAATCAATGAGAGCTTCAGAATGGGATCGAGATCCTTCTGCTCCGCCACCATGACCGCCAATCGGAGATGCAGTGACTCCCAGCCGGAGTGGCCGCGGTCGAAACCGGCGATCTCCGCCTGCATTCGTTGGGCGAGCGCGACGAGCGGCTTCATAAGCAAGTCGGGATCCGCGCCGGTCCCTTTCGGCACATC
>Ga0154020_10003465_pt1 | contig 18974 bp, 22 predicted proteins | sample Klosneuvirus_201_FD_109709 | JGI IMG/M metagenome (GOLD analysis project Ga0154020, IMG submission 109709) | Active sludge microbial communities from wastewater, Klosterneuburg, Austria - Klosneuvirus_20160825_MG | ecosystem: Engineered > WWTP > Aerobic digester > Activated sludge | place... | reverse complement strand
TGCCGATCGTCTCGGCCACCGACACCGCGTCGACGAGGTCCACGCGCGTGGAGCAGTACTCGCCGTCGTCGTCGTCCTCCCAGTTCTTCATGAACAGGCCCACGACCTCGTGCCCCTCGCGCTCGAGGCGCAGGGCGGCCACGGCCGAATCGACGCCCCCGGAGAGGCCCACGACGATCTTCATGGGGCGCTATTGTGAGGCATGGCGGGCGCAGGGCACGCGCCATGAAGAAAGGCAGGGCGGACGCCCTGCCTTCCGGGGTGCAGCGGGGACGCCGGGAATCAGGACTTCGGCGCCTCGGCCTTCTTCGCGGCCTTCTTCTTCGCGACCTTCTTCTTGGCCGGCTTGTCGGCGGCCTTCGGGGCCTCCGCCTTGGCCGCGGGGGCCTCTACCTTCGCGGCGGGGGCGGCCTTCGCGGCGGGGGCCGCCGGGGTGGCGGGGACGGCGGCCGCGGCGGGCTTGGCCGGCTCGGCGGGCTTCGCCGGCGCCTGGGCGAACGCGCCCAGCGAGGTGGCGGCGAAGACGGTGGCGATCACGACGGACAGCTTTTTCATTGGGGTTCCTTTGCGTGGAGTGGGGGAGTTGCGCTTCGACTGCGCTGGAAGCCAGCCTCGTCACGCCGCTTAACGCGCTACAGGCCTTCCGGGTTGACAGGCAGGTTCGCCGGCACCTCCCGCCATCGGCCCGGCGCGAGCCCCGCCAGCGACCAGGGGCCGACCCGGTAGCGCACCAGCCGGAGGGTGGGCAGGCCCACGCGGGCGGTCATGCGCCGGACCTGGCGGTTGCGGCCCTCGCGCAGGCCGATGTCGAGCCAGGCGGTGGGAATCGCCCGGCGCTCGCGGATGGGCGGGTCGCGGGGCCAGAGCCCGGGCGGCTCGCCGATGGGGGCCACCCGGGCCGGGCGCGTCACGAAGTCGCCAAGGTCGACGCCGCGGCGCAACGCTTCGAGGGCCTGCGGCGAAGGCGCGCCCTCCACCTGCGCCCAGTACCCCTTCTCCAGCTTGTGGCGGGGGTCGGCGATGCGCGCCTGCAGCCGGCCGTCGTCGGTGAGCACGACGAGGCCCTCGCTGTCGGTGTCCAGCCGGCCCGCGGGGTATACCCCCGGCACCGGCACGAGGCGGGCGAGCGTCGGCCGCTCCCCCGACGGGCTGAACTGGCACACGACGCCGAACGGCTTGTTGAGCAGGATCAACCGCGGCATGGCGGGGGGTATGGGGGCGCTTTGCTATAATTTCGCGTTTCGCCACGCGTCCGCGCGATGCGCCCGCGCACCCCACCCAGAGGCCCCACAGGAGTCGACAGCATGAGCAAGATCAAGGTCAAGAACCCGGTCGTCGAGATGGATGGCGACGAGATGACGCGCATCATCTGGCAGAGGATCCGCGAGAAGCTGATCCTCCCCTACCTCGACATCGACCTCAAGTACTACGACCTGGGCATCGAGCACCGCGACGCCACCGACGACAAGGTCACGGTGGACTCGGCCAACGCGACGAAGGAGTACGGGGTGGCCGTCAAGTGCGCCACCATCACCCCTGACGAGGCGCGCGTGAAGGAGTTCGGCCTGAAGCAGATGTGGAAGAGCCCCAACGGCACCATCCGCAACATCCTGGACGGGACCATCTTCCGCGAGCCCATCGTGTGCGCGAACGTCCCGCGCCTCGTGCCGCACTGGAACCTGCCGGTGGTGGTGGCCCGCCACGGCTTCGGCGACCAGTACCGCGCCACGGAGCTCAAGTTCGAGGGCGCCGGCACGCTCAAGCTCACGTTCCTGCCGAAGGACGGCGGGGCGCCCGTCGAGAAGGAGGTTTTCCAGGCCCCGGGCGCGGGGGTGACGATGGCGATGTACAACCTGGACGAGTCCATCCGCGGCTTCGCGCGCGCCTGCTTCAACTACGCGCTGGACCGCGGCTACCCCGTCTACCTCTCCAGCAAGAACACAATCCTCAAGGTCTACGACGGGCGCTTCAAGAACCTCTTCCAGGAGATCTTCGAGGCGGAGTTCAAGGCGAGGTTCGACGCGGCGAAGCTCACCTACGAGCACCGCCTCATCGACGACATGGTCGCCTCCAACCTCAAGTGGAACGGCGGCTACCTGTGGGCGTGCAAGAACTACGACGGCGATGTCCAGTCCGACACCGTGGCCCAGGGTTACGGCTCGCTGGGCCTCATGACCTCCGTGCTCACCACGCCCGACGGCAAGACCGTGGAAGCCGAGGCCGCCCACGGGACGGTCACCCGCCACTACCGCATGCACCAGCAGGGCAAGCCCACCTCCACCAACCCGATCGCCTCCATCTACGCCTGGACGCGCGGCCTGCAGTACCGCGGCAAGATGGACGGCACGCCGGACGTGGTGAACTTCGCGCACACGCTCGAGAAGGTGTGCGTGGACATGGTCGAGGCGGGCAAGATGACCAAGGACCTCGCCATCCTCATCCGCCCCGACCACCCGTTCCTCACCACCGAGGAATACATGGACACGGTCGACGCCGAGCTCAAGCGCCGCATGGCCTGAGGCGCCGCGCACCGTAGCGGTGCAAAGAAAAAGCCCCCGGGACACGGGTCCCGGGGGCTTTCCAATCGGTGGAGTCGGCTCTTAGGCGGCCTGGATGTTCGACGCCTGCTTGCCCTTGGGGCCTTGCGTCACGTCGAAGGAGACCTTCTGGCCTTCCTTGAGGGTCTTGAAACCCTGCATCTGGATGGCCGAGAAGTGGGCAAAGAGATCCTCGCTGCCGTCATCCGGCGTGATGAACCCGTAGCCCTTCGCATCGTTGAACCACTTGACGGTACCGGTTGCCATTCGCTTGCATACCTCTTGGAAAAACGGGTGGAGGCCCGCAACTCGTTCGGATCCAGGCCCGCAAGGCGACGTGGCGATGCGAAATCCTTGATGCCAAACTCCAACGCGCCTTTTACGCCCGTTGCCGGGTCAAGTCAATAGAATGGGCGGGGTCTTGAAAAAGGCCCGCCCTTTGCCCATATTGACCGGAGTCGGAACCGACTCAACGTTCGCCGCACCACTCGCGCCCACGGAATGCCCAGCAAGCCCAGCGGCTCCACTCTGCTCAAGCCGAGCGCGGCCAAGGTCAAGCCGCCGCCGATGTACAAGGTCGTCATGTACAACGACGACTTCACGCCGATGGAATTCGTGGTCGAGGTGCTGCAGGTGTTCTTTTCGCTGCCCCGGGAACAAGCCACCCAGGTGATGCTCAAAGTGCACACCGAGGGCCGGGGCGTCTGCGGCACCTACCCGAAGGACGTGGCCTCCACGAAGGTGGAGCAGGTGGTTCAATACTCGCGCCAGCACCAGCATCCCTTGCAGTGCGCGATGGAGGAAACATGATCGCCCAGGAGCTGGAAGTCAGCCTGCACATGGCCTTCGTCGAGGCCCGCCAGAAGCGCCACGAGTTCATCACCGTGGAGCACCTGCTTCTCGCGCTGTGCGACAACCCGTCGGCCTCGGAGGTGCTGAAGGCCTGCGCGGCGAAGATCGACGAGCTGAAGAAGGCGCTCGCCGACTTCGTCATGCAGCACACGCCCACCGTCGCCGGCACGGGCGAGGTCGACACGCAGCCCACGCTCGGCTTCCAGCGCGTGATCCAGCGCGCCATCCTGCACGTGCAGTCCTCGGGGAAGAAGGAAGTCACCGGCGCCAACGTCCTGGTCGCCATCTACGGGGAGAAGGATTCCCACGCCGTCTACTTCCTGCACCAGCAGGGCGTCTCGCGGCTCGACGTCGTGAACTTCATCTCCCACGGCATCACCAAGAACCCGCAGTCGGGCGGCCGCGAGGAGGGCGAGGGCGCCGAGGAGGCCCCGGAAGCCCCGGGCGCCGGCGGCGCGCTCGAGAGCTTCACCCAGAACCTGAACCAGCTCGCCGTCGACGGCAAGATCGACCCGCTCATCGGCCGCGAGCACGAGCTCGAGCGCGTGATCCAGATCCTCTGCCGCCGCCGCAAGAACAACCCCCTCCTCGTGGGCGAGGCGGGCGTCGGCAAGACCGCCATCGCCGAGGGGCTCGCGCGGCGGGTCGTCGACGGCCAGGTCCCCGAGATCCTCGCCAAGGCGCAGGTCTACGCGCTGGACATGGGCGCGCTGCTGGCGGGCACGAAGTACCGTGGTGACTTCGAGCAGCGCCTGAAGGCGGTGCTCAAGCAGCTGGTGGAAAACCCCAACGCCATCCTCTTCATCGACGAGATCCACACGCTCATCGGCGCGGGCAGCGCCTCGGGCGGCACGCTGGATGCCTCCAACCTCCTCAAGCCGGCGCTCTCCTCGGGCGCGCTCAAGTGCATCGGGGCGACCACCTACAACGAGTTCCGCGGCATCTTCGAGAAGGACCACGCGCTCTCCCGCCGCTTCCAGAAGATCGACGTGAACGAGCCCTCGATCCAGGAGACGGTCGAGATCCTGCGCGGCCTCAAGAGCCGCTTCGAGTCGCACCACGGCGTGAAGTACACCGCCAACGCGCTCACCACGGCCGCGGAGCTCGCGGCGCGCTACATCAACGACCGGCACCTGCCCGACAAGGCGATCGACGTGATCGACGAGGCCGGGGCCCTGCAGCGCATCCTGCCGAAGTCGAGGCAGAAAAAGGTGATCGGCAAGCCCGAGATCGAGGAGATCATCGCCAAGATCGCGCGCATCCCGGCGAGGAGCGTGTCTTCCGACGACCGCACGCAGCTGAAGAACCTGGACCGCGACCTCAAGGCCACCGTATTCGGCCAGGACGCCGCGATCGAGGCGCTCTCGGCCGCGATCAAGATGGCCCGCTCGGGCCTGGGCAACCCGCAGAAGCCGATCGGCTCGTTCCTCTTCTCGGGCCCGACGGGCGTGGGCAAGACGGAGGTCGCGCGCCAGCTCGCCTTCATCATGGGCGTGGAGCTCATCCGCTTCGACATGTCGGAGTACATGGAGCGACACGCGGTCTCGCGCCTCATCGGCGCGCCCCCCGGCTACGTCGGCTTCGACCAGGGCGGGCTCCTCACCGAGGCCATCACCAAGCACCCGTACTCCGTGCTCCTTCTCGACGAGATCGAGAAGGCGCACCCGGACATCTTCAACATCCTGCTGCAGGTGATGGACCACGGCACGCTCACCGACAACAACGGCCGCAAGGCGGACTTCCGCAACGTCGTCATCGTCATGACGACCAACGCGGGCGCCGAGGGCCTGTCGAAGAACGCCATCGGCTTCGCCACCGACCGGAAGGCGGGCGACGAGATGGCCGAGATCAAGCGCCTGTTCACGCCGGAGTTCAGGAACCGCCTGGACGCGGTCATCTCCTTCGCCGCGCTCGACGAGGCGGTCATCCTGCGCGTGGTCGACAAGTTCCTCATGCAGCTCGAGGCCCAGCTCGCCGAGAAGAAGGTCGAGGCCCAGTTCACCGAGGCGCTCAAGAAGTACCTTGCGAAGAACGGCTTCGACCCGCTCATGGGCGCCCGTCCCATGGCCCGCCTCATCCAGGACACGATCCGCCGCGCGCTCGCCGACGAGCTCCTCTTCGGCCGGCTCGCCGGCGGGGGGCGCGTCACGATCGATGTCGACGCCGAGGGCAAGGTGCGGCTCGACATCGCCACGGCGGCGCCCTCGGGCGAGCCGGTGCCCGCCGCCGGCTGACCGGGCCCGCTTCCTCCTACCCCCTTCGGGGGATACTCCCCCACCCCACGGGGTGGGTTTACAGGGGCTCGCGCACCCGGATACTCTCGGGAAGCGCCAATAACCCCAGGAGGAGCAAGCCCATGATGAAAACCGCGCGGTACCTAGCGGCGGTGGCAGCTACGCTCGCGACCGGCTTCGCCGTCGCGCAGCAGCCCGCCCCGCCCGCCTTCGCCGCATCCAACCTCAGCCCCGCGGGCGTGCGCGCCCTCGCCGCCAACTGCGCGGCGTGCCACGGCACGCACGGCAAGCCCGCGCCCGGCTCCACGCTCGCGGGCCTCGCCGGCAAGCCGAAGGACGAGCTGCTCACGGCGATGACCCAGTTCAAGCAGGGCAAGAAGCCGGCGACGGTGATGCACCAGCTCGCGAAGGGCTACTCCGACGAGGAGCTCGCCGCGCTGGCCGACCATTTCTCGAAACAGGCCCGCTAGGCGAGAGGAGAAAGACATGAGCATGCAAAGAAGGGATTTCCTCAAGGCGGGCGTGGCGGCCGCGGCGGCGGCGGGGCTCGCAGGCTGCGCCGGGATGCCCGGCGGCGGCGCGAAGGCCCGCGTGGTGGTGGTCGGGGGCGGCTACGGTGGCGCGACGGCGGCCAAGTACATCCGGCTCCTCGACCCCTCGATCGAAGTGGTCCTGGTCGAGCCCAACGAGGCGTTCGTCTCCTGCCCGATCTCGAACCTCGTGCTGGGCGGGTTCAAGACGATGGCGGACATCACGACGCCCTACTCGGGGCTCGCCGCCAATCACGGCGTGCGGATCGTGCGCGACATGGCCACGGCCATCGACGCGGACCGGAAGCAGGTCCGGCTGGCCAGGGGCGACACGCTCTCGTACGACCGCGTGATCGTCTCCCCCGGCATCGACTTCATCGCGGGGTCGATTCCCGCGCTCGCGTCGGCCGACGCGCAGGCGCGCGTGCTGCACGCGTGGAAGGCCGGGCCGCAGACGGTGGCGCTTCGCCGCCAGCTGGAGGACATGCGCGACGGTGGCGTCTACGTGCTGGCCGTCCCGCTGGCGCCCTACCGCTGCCCGCCGGGGCCGTACGAACGCGCCTGCCAGGTGGCCGCGTACTTCAAGGCGAAGAAGCCGAAGTCCAAGGTCCTGATCCTCGATGCCAATCCCGACGTCACCTCGAAGGGGCCGCTCTTCAAGAAGGCCTGGGCCGACCTCTACAGGGACATCGTCGAATTCCGCGGCAACAGCAGGGCGGTGGACGTGGACCTTCGCGCCGGCGCCGTGAAGCTCGAGTTCGACGACGTCAAGGGCGATGTCCTCAACGTCGTGCCGCCCATGAAGGCCGGCGCCATCGTCGCCCCGTTCATCACCGCCAACAACCGCTGGTGCGGCGTCGACTGGCTCACCTTCGAGTCGCAGGCGGCCAAGGGCGTGCACATCCTGGGCGATTCCACGCTCAGCGCGCCGGGCATGCCCAAGTCGGGGCACATGGCCAACGGGCACGGCAAGGCCTGCGCCGCGGCGGTGGTGGCGCTCCTGAACGGCGAGGCGCCCAATCCGGCACCCTCGCTCACCAACACGTGCTACAGCTTCGTGTCGGAGTCGGAGGTCGTCCACGTCGCGTCGGTGCACAAGTACGACACGAAGGACCGCACCTTCAAGGGAGTCCCCGGCTCCGGCGGGGTGTCGGCCGGCAGGAACGAGCTGGAGGCGGGCTACGCGCTCAACTGGGCGCGCAACATCTGGGCCGATACGCTCACCTGAAAGCCGGCGTTTGCGGCAAGGTGGACGGGCCGCCTGCGGGCGGCCCGTTTCACTTCGCAGGCGCTCAGGGCGCCGAGGCGAGGAACTCCGCCAGCGCCTTGACCTCGAACTCCGTGAGCTTGGAGGCGATGGCGTGCATGACCGCGTTGTCGTTGGTGCGCGTGCGCTTGTTGAATTCCTTCAGCTGCCCCTCGATGTAGGGCGCCTGCTGGCCCGCCAGCCGCGGCAGCGTCTCGGTGCCGTGCGCGGACGGGCCGTGGCACCCGGAGCAGGCCGCGACGCCCGAGAACGGGTTGCCCTTCGCGTAGAGGTAGCGTCCCACGGCCGCGAGCTCCGCGTCGGCGGGGGCATGGGGGTCGGCCTTCTGCGCGGCGAAGAACGCGCCGAGGTCGGCCATGTCCGCCTCGGTGAGCCCGGCGACCATGCCGTTCATCGTCGTCGCCTTGCGCGCGCCCGTCTGGAAATCGCGCAGTTGCTTGGCGACGTAGGTCGCGTTCTGCGTGGCGAGCCGCGGGAAGACCTCGCTCGAGCTCTCGCCTTCCATGCCGTGGCAGAGGAAGCACCGGCCGGCGACGATCTTCCTGGCGCGGTCGAGATCGGCTGCGGCCGCCCCGGGAGCGGCGAGGACGAGAGCGACGAGGGCGGCGCGGAGGAACGGGCGGGGCATCATCATGGCGGGGTCATCGGGACAGGGGCCTCACGATTGTAGCAACCGGACGGCGCGGGGAATACGGGGTGCCCCGCCGGTGTTGACCGCGTAAACTCACGCGTGGTGGATCCGATCGAACCCCGACAGCCGACGACCCGCGCCGCGCGCGAGCCCCTTTCCGCAAAGGGCGCGAGGCGCATCCTCGTCCTCTTCCCCGACGAGTGGGACCGCTCGATGGCCGCGCGGGCGGCGCCCGGCCACGAGTTCGCGTACGAGGGCTTCGACCTCTTCCGCTTCCCGGGCAACGCGCGGCTCTTCACCTTCGACGTGCGCCGCTTCGTCGACCGCCTGGCGCGGCGCTACGCCCGCGCCGGCCTGGACGGCATCGTCACTTCCGACGAGCAGTTCGGGCCCGTGGTTGCCGCCCTGCTCGGCGAGCGGCTCGGGCTGCCCCACACGCCGCTCGCCGCCGTCCTGACCGCGCAGCACAAGTACTACGCGCGCCGGGCGTTCGAGCGCGAGCTGCCCGAGTGCAACCCGCGCTTCGGCCTGATCGGGCGCGACTTCCGGCGCCGGCGCGAGGTGCCGCTCGCCTTCCCCTTCTACGTGAAGCCGGTGAAGGCGGCCTACTCGGTCCTCGCGCGCCGCGTGTCGAGCTGGGACGAGCTCGAGAGCCACGCGCGCTTCTCCTGGCTCGAGGCGGCAATCATCGAGCGGCTGGTGAAGCCCTTCGGCGACGCGATGCGCGGGCTGCCCGGGTTCGAGGTCGACCCCTTCAGCCTCATCGCCGAGGAGGTGATCGACGGCTTCCAGGTCACCGTGAACGGCTTCGCGCGGGCGGGGCAGGTCACCATGCTCGGGGTCGTCGACTCGCTGATGTACCCGGGCACCGACCAGTTCCAGCGCTTCCAGTACCCTTCGTGCCTGCCGGCGGAGCGGCAGGCCGCGGCCGAGGAGGTCGCGCGGCGGGCGCTCGCGGCCGTCGGCTTCACCCACGGGATGTTCAACGTGGAGCTGCGCCTGTGCGCTTCCACCGGGCACGCGAAGGTGATCGAGATCAACCCGCGCGCGGCGGGGCAGTTCTACGACCTCTTCGAGCGGGTGGACGGCTACAACCTCTTCGACGCGCTGCTCGCCCTGGAGTCGGGCGGCGAGCCGCGCGTGCGGCGGCGCGAGGGGAGCGACGCCGTCGCCGCGAGCTTCGTGATGCGCGACCTGGCCGGTGAGGGGCTCTCGCGTTGGCCGCAGCGCGGCGAGATCGCGCGGCTGCGGAGCCGCCACCCGCACGCGCGCATCATGGTCTACGCGAAGCGCGGCGCCGACCTGCGCCGCGAGCTGAAGTGGCTCGGCAGCTACCGCTACGCGGTGGCGAACCTGGGCGCGGCTTCTCCCGAGGCGCTCGCCGCGGCCTACCGCGCCATCCACCGCGATATCGGCTTCCACCCGCGCGGCCGCCTCGTCGTGCCCGAGGCGATGCTGGGCGAGGCCGCGGCGGACTAGCCCGGCGGCGCGCCTACTCCCGCAGCCAGGCCGCGTCGAAGCCCGGGTTCGTGCGCGCCGTGAGGACGTGGTCGCGCCACGCGCCGTCGATGTGCAGGTACTCGCGCGCGTAGCCCTCCTTCACGAACCCCAGCCGTTCGAGCAGGCGCGCGCTTCGCTCGTTCTCGGGCCGGTAGTTGGCCATCACGCGGTGCAGGCGCATCTCGCCGAACGCGTAGCCGATGGCGGCCTCCAGCGCCTCGCGCATGAGGCCGCGGCCTTCGTGCCGCCGGGCGACCTGGTAGCCCAGCACGCAGGCGCGGAACGGCCCGCGCGCGACCTGCGTGAAGCTGCACGTCCCGGCCACCTCCGTCGCCTCGCCGGGCACCAGGAGCACCCAGCGCGCGCTCGTGCCGGCGGCGAATTCCTTCTCGAAGCCCGGGAGCTGGCGTGCCCAGTGGTCGGCCCCAAGCCCGCCCGGCGGGGGCGTCGGCGACCAGGGCTTCAGATGGCCCGCGAAGTTCTCGGCGAAGAAGCGCGCGAGCGGCTCCTCCAGCCCGGGGCGCGCGATGACGAGCCGCAGGCGCGCGGTGAAGAGCGTGGGGAATTCCACGGCGCCCGGCGGCGCCTCAGGCCGAGAAGACGCGCCAGTGCGCAGGCCAGCCGTCCGTGGGCGGGCGCCTGAAGCCGCTCTTGGCGAAGAGGTGCCAGCGCCCGATCACGTAGGCGATGAGGGTGGTCGCATAGGCGGCCACGTCCCAGTCGGCGGGGAGCCTGCCGGCGGTGACCGCCAGCCGCGCGCTCTGGCGAAGGCTCGCTTCCAGGCGGTCGACCAGCTGGTTCACGCGCAGCTGCAGGCGCTCGTCCTCGTTCACCAGCGCGTCGCCCGTCAGCACGCGCGTCATGCCCGGGTTCTTCTGGGCGAAGGCGAGGAGCGCCAGCAGGATCGCCTCCACCTGCTTCATCGCGTCCGCCTCGTCGGCCTGGATGCGGTTCACGAGCGAGAAGAGCGACTGCTCGATGAACTCGATCAGCCCCTCGAACATCTGCGCCTTGCTCGCGAAGTGGCGGTAGAGCGCGGCCTCGGAGACGTCGAGGCGCGCGGCGAGCAGCGCGGTCGTCACGCGCTCCGCCTTGGGCTCCTCGAGCATCGAGGCGAGCGTCTGCAGGATCTGGGCCTTGCGCTCCCCGGTCTTCGCCATGGGTCTCCCTCGTGCCTAGCGGCGCCCGCCGAGGATGGACCCCAGCACGCCGCGGATGATGCGCCGGCCGACCTCGCTGCCGATGGCGCGGGCCGCGCTCTTGGCGGCGGCTTCCATCGGCGACTCGCGCGTGCGGCCCTTCGGGGCCGCCTGCCCGCCCGGAAGTCCCAGCTTGCCGAGGATGCCGCCGAGCACGCCTTCGTCCTGCGCCGGCGCGGCGGCGCCCGCCTCGCCCGCCGCGGCGCCGGCGCGACCGCCCGCGCGCTCGGCGAGGACCTCGTAGGCGGACTCGCGGTCGACGGCCTTCTCGTAGTGCCCCGCCACGAGCGAGGCGGCGATGACGGCGCGCCGCTCCTCGGGCGAGAGCGGCCCGATGCGCGAGCGCGGCGGCACGACGTAGGCCCGCTCCACCGGGTGGGGCCGCCCCTTCTCGTCCAGGAACGACACGAGCGCCTCGCCCACCACCAGCTCGGTGATCGCCTTCTCGACGTCCAGCCCCGGGTTCTGGCGGAAGGTGGTGGCGGCGGCCTTCACGGCCTTCTGGTCGCGCGGCGTGAACGCGCGCAGCGCGTGCTGGATGCGGTTGCCGAGCTGCCCCAGCACCGTGTCCGGGACGTCCAGCGGGTTCTGGGTGATGAACCAGACGCCCACGCCCTTCGAGCGCACGAGGCGGACCACCTGCTCGATGCGGTCCAGGAGCTCCTTGGGTGCGTCGTCGAAGAGCAGGTGCGCCTCGTCGAAGAAGAAGACGAGCTTCGGCTTCTCGGGGTCGCCCACCTCCGGCAGCTGCTCGAAGAGCTCCGAGAGGAGCCACAGGAGCAGGGTGGCGTAGACGCGCGGGCTCGCGAGCAGCTTGTCGGCGGCCAGGATGTTCACCACGCCCCGGCCGTCCACGGTCTGCATGAGGTCCTCCAGGGCGAGCGCGGGCTCGCCGAAGAACTTCTCGCCGCCCTGGCTCTCGAGGGCGAGGAGCCCGCGCTGGATGGCGCCGATGCTCGCCGTCGAAAGGTTGCCGTACTGCGTGCGCAACTGCGCCGCGTTGTCGCCCGCGTGCTGCAGGAGGGCGCGCAGGTCCTTCAGGTCCAGGAGCGCGAGCCCGGCGTCGTCGGCGATCTTGAAGACGGCCGCGAGGACGCCCGACTGCGTCTCGTTGAGGTTGAGGATGCGGGCGAGGAGCAGCGGCCCCATCTCCGAGACCGTGGAGCGCACCGGGTGGCCCTGCTCGCCGAAGACGTCCCAGAAGGCCACCGGCGCGGCGAGCGGCGTGCGCCCCTCGATCCCCAGCATCTTCAGGCGCTCCTCGACCTTGCGGTTCGCGCCTGCGGGCGCGGCGAGCCCCGCGAGGTCGCCCTTCACGTCCGACATGAACACGGGGACGCCGACGGCGCTCAGCGCCTCGGCCACGGCCTGCAGCGTGACGGTCTTGCCCGTGCCGGTGGCGCCGGCGATGAGGCCGTGCCGGTTGGCCATGCCCGGCAGCAGGCCGAGGTCGATGCCGGACTTCGCGACGACGAGAGGGGGCAGCACGGGCGGGCTCGGGGCGGAGGGACGGTGCCGGGGATGTTACCATTAGGCCCCTCGAAACTGAATTCGCGGCGAAGACCCATGGCAGGCCACAGCAAGTGGGCGAACATACAGCATCGCAAGGGGCGGCAGGACGCCAAGCGCGGCAAGATCTTCACCCGCCTCATCAAGGAAATCACCGTGTCGGCGCGCATGGGCGGAGGCGACCCGGCGATGAACCCGCGGCTCCGGCTCGCCGTCGACAAGGCGACCGAGAACAACATGCCCAAGGACAACATCGAGCGCGCCATCAAGCGCGGCACCGGCGACCTGGAGGGCGTGAGCTACGAGGAGATCCGCTACGAGGGCTACGGCATCGGGGGCGCGGCCGTGATCGTCGACTGCCTCACCGACAACCGCACGCGCACCGTGGCGGACGTGCGGCACGCGTTCTCCAAGCACGGCGGCAACCTCGGCAGCGACGGCTCGGTGGCCTTCCTCTTCAAGCACTGCGGGCAACTCGTCTTCGCGCCCGGCACGCCGGAGGAAAGGCTCCTCGAGGCGGCCCTCGAGGCCGGCGCCGAGGACGTCGTCACCAACGACGACGGCTCCATCGAGGTGATCACCGGGCCCTACGACTTCCCCGGCGTGAAGGCCGCCCTGGAGAAGGCGGGCTTCAAGGCGGAGGTGGCGGAAGTCACCATGAAGCCCGCCACGGAAATCGTCCTCGAGGGCGAGGACGACGCGCGCATGCAGAAGCTCCTCGACGCGCTCGAGTCCCTCGACGACGTGCAGGAGGTCTTCACCTCCGCCGCGATGGACGAGGCGGCGTAGGCCGGCCTTGCGCATCCTCGGCATCGACCCGGGCCTGCGCGTGACCGGATTCGGCGTCGTCGACCGCGAGGGGCAGCGCCTCGCGTACGTGACGAGCGGCTGCGTGCGCACGCGCGACGCGGACGAGATGGCCGCGCGGCTCGCGACCCTGCTCGAGGGGCTGGGCGAGGTCATCTCGGCCAACCGCCCCGACGAGGTCGCCATCGAGAAGGTGTTCGTGAACATGAACCCGCAGACGAGCCTGCTGCTGGGCCAGGCGAGGGGGGCGGCGTTCTCGGCGGCCGTGCTCGCGCGCCTGCCGGTGGCCGAGTACACGGCAGGCCAGGTGAAGCAGGCCGTCGTCGGCAAGGGGCGCGCGGCCAAGGACCAGGTGCAGGAGATGGTGACGCGCCTGCTGCGGCTGCCGGGCCGGCCGTCGCCGGACGCGGCCGACGCCCTCGCCTGCGCCATCTGCCACGCCCACGGCGGCCTCGGGCTCGGGGCGCTCGCCACGCGGGGCCTGCGCATGCGCCGCGGGAGGCTCGCGTGATCGGCCGCATCGCCGGCACGCTCGTCGAGAAGAGCCCGCCGCAGGTGGTGGTGGTGGCCCACGGCGTGGGCTACGAGATCGACGTGCCGATGAGCACCTTCTACAACCTGCCGCGCACCGGGGAACCGGTGGAGCTCCTCACGCACCTCGTCGTGCGCGAGGACGCGCACCTGCTCTACGGCTTCCTCACCGGCGCCGAGCGCGCCGCCTTCCGGCAGCTGCTGCGCGTGAGCGGGGTGGGCCCGAAGGTGGCGCTCGCCGTGCTCTCCGGCCTCTCGGTGGACGATCTCGCGGCCGCGGTGGCGGCCGAGGACGCGGCGAGCCTCACCCGCGTGCCCGGCATCGGCAAGAAGACGGCCGAGCGGCTCGTGCTGGAGCTGCGCGACAAGCTGCCCACGACGCTGCCGGCGGCGAAGTCGGCGGCGCCGCACGCGCCCGACGTCCTCAATGCGCTCCTCGCCCTTGGCTATAATTCCCGCGAGGCGGCGGCCGCGACCCGCGACCTGCCGCCCGACCTCGCGCTCGCCGACGCGATCCGCCAGGCGCTCAAGGTGCTCGCCAAGCCGTGATCGAAACCGACCGCCTGATGACCGGTGTCCCGGCCTCGCCGCAGGAGGAAGGCGAGGAAAGGGCGCTTCGCCCGCGCCAGCTGGCGGAGTACGTCGGCCAGGCGAAGATCCGCGAGCAGCTCGAGATCTTCATCGCCGCCGCGAGGAACCGCGGCGAGGCCCTCGACCACGCGCTGCTCTTCGGCCCGCCGGGGCTGGGCAAGACGACGCTCGCGCACATCATCGCCCGCGAGATGGGCGTGAACCTGCGCCAGACCTCCGGCCCGGTGCTCGAGCGCCCGGGCGACCTCGCGGCGCTGCTCACCAACCTCGAGCCGCGCGACGTGCTCTTCATCGACGAGATCCACCGGCTGAACCCCGTGGTCGAGGAGATCCTCTACCCGGCGCTGGAGGACTACCAGATCGACATCATGATCGGCGAGGGCCCGGCCGCGAGGAGCGTGAAGCTGGACCTCCCGCCCTTCACGCTGGTCGGGGCGACCACGCGGGCGGGCATGCTCACCAACCCGCTGCGCGACCGCTTCGGGATCGTGGCGCGGCTGGAGTTCTACACGCCCGACGAGCTCACGCGCATCGTCACGCGCTCCTCCGGGCTGCTGGCCATGTCGATCGAGGCCGGCGGCGCGGTCGAGATCGCGCGCCGCTCGCGCGGCACGCCGCGAATCGCCAACCGGCTGCTGCGGCGCGTGCGCGACTTCGCGGAGGTGAAGCACGACGGGCAGGTCACCGCCGAGGTCGCGGACCTCGCGCTGCGCATGCTGGACGTCGACGCGATCGGGCTGGACCTGCAGGACAGGAAGCTGCTGCTCGCCATTGTCGAGAAGTTCGGCGGCGGGCCGGTGGGCGTGGACAACCTCGCGGCGGCCATCGGCGAGGAGCGCGACACGATCGAGGACGTGCTCGAGCCCTTCCTCATCCAGCAGGGCTACCTGCAGCGCACGCCGCGCGGGCGCATCGCGACCGCGCTCACCTACCGCCACTTCGGGCTGGCGGGCGGGCCGGCCCCGGCCGGGGGGCTCTTCGAGTGACGCGCGCCGCCGCGAGGCCCGCGCGCCTGCAGCCCGAGCTCTTCGCGTACTCGTTCCCCGTGCGCGTGTACTTCGAGAACACCGACGCGGGCGGCGTGGTCTACCATGCCGAGTACCTCAAGTTCCTCGAGCGCGCGCGCACCGAGTGGCTGCGGCACCTCGGCTACGACCACCAGGCGCTCGCGAGGAACCATCGCATCGTGTTCGTGGTCACGCAGGCGGTGGCGGATTTCCTGAAGCCCGCGCGGCTGGACGACAACCTCGCCGTGAGCGTTCAGCTGGAGTCGCTCGGCAAGGTGCGCTGCGTCTTCGTCCAGGAGATCCGCCGCGAGGCCGACCTCCTCTTGCGCGCGAAGGTCACCGTCGCCTGCGTCACCGGGGAGCACTTCAAGCCCGCCGAGATCCCCGAGGCCCTGCGCCGCAAGATGCAGGCCTCGCTCTAGGAAAGCCGAGGACAGAGATGATCGTAAGCCACGACCTCACCATCGTCGCGATGATCGCGAACGCGAGCATCGTCGTGAAGGCCGTCATGGCGACGCTCGCGCTCGCGTCCCTCTTCTCGTGGACCTACATCTTCATGAAGGTCTTCGCGCTGCGCCGCGCGCACCGGCAGGCCGAGGACTTCGAGCGCGAGTTCTGGGGCGGCTCGGACCTCGTGGGGCTCTACCAGCGCGCCGCCGCCGGGCGCTACGCCGCCGCGGGCATGGAGCGCATCTTCGAGGCGGGCTTCAAGGAGTTCCTCAAGCTCAAGGGTCGCGCCGGCGCCGACGTCTCGGCGCTGATGGACGGCACCCGGCGGGCGATGAAGGCGACGCTGCAGCGCGAGGTCGACGCGCTCGAGTCGCACCTGTCGTTCCTCGCGACCGTGGGCTCCGTGAGCCCGTACATCGGGCTCTTCGGCACGGTGTGGGGGATCATGAACGCCTTCCGCGGGCTCTCCAACGTGGCGCAGGCCACGCTCGCGCAGGTGGCGCCCGGCATCGCCGAGGCGCTGGTCGCCACGGCGATCGGCCTTTTCGCCGCCATCCCGGCCGTGATCGCCTACAACCGCTTCGCCCACGACATCGACCGCCTCGCCGGGCGCTACGAGAGCTTCATGGAGGAGCTCACGAACATCCTGCAGCGCCAGGCGCACCAGCCGGAGCGATGAGCGTGAGGCGCCGGCGCGCGATGAGCGAGATCAACGTCGTGCCCTACATCGACGTGATGCTGGTGCTGCTCATCATCTTCATGGTGGCCGCACCGCTGATCAACCCGGGCCAGATCGACCTGCCGCAGGTGGGCGCGAAGCTCGACCCCGCCGTGGCGCCGCTGGAGGTGCGCGTGCGCGAGAACGGCGAGCTCTCGGTCGTGGACCGCGCGCGCTCCCCCGACGAGCTCCTCGTGAAGCGCGGCGACCTCCTCGCGATCGTGCGTCGCGCCCAGGAGGGCGCCGCCGACCGCGCCGTCGTGATCGCCGGCGACCGCAACGTCCGCTACGAGGAGGTCCTGCGCGTCATGGACATCCTGCAGCGGGGGCAGGTGAAGCGCGTGGGCCTGCTCGCGCGGCCGGCGCCGTAGGCGAGCCGGTGAAGCCCGCGGCGCGCAAGCCCGAGCGGCCCCGGGAGCCGGGGAGGATCCGCTCCATCCTGCTCGCGCTCGCCGTGCACGGCGCGTTCTTCGCGCTGATCGTCTTCGGCGTCACGTGGCAGAGCCGGCCCACGCCGCCCCTGCAGGCCGAGCTGTGGGACAAGCTCCCGCCCGGCCCGCCCGCCGCCGCGCCGGAGGCCGACCCGGCCCCGCCCGAGCCGGGGCCCGCGAAGCCCGCCCCCGAGCCCCCGAAGCCCGAGCCCGCGAAGCCCGAACCCCCGAAGCCCGAGCCGCCCAAGGCGGATCCCAAGCCCGAGCCCCCGAAGCCCGACCCGGCCATCGCCGAGCGCAAGGAGCGCGAGAAGAAGGAGCGCGACAAGAAGGAGCTGGAGCGCCGCGAGCAGGAGAAGAAGGAGCTCGCGAGGAAGGAACACGAGCGCAAGGAGCGCGAGGCGAAGGCCGCGGCGGAGGCGAAGGCGCGGGCGAAGGCGGCGGCGGAAGCGAAGGCCAAGGCGGAAGCCGAAGCCCAGGCGAAGGCGGCGGCCGAGGCGGCCACGCAGGCGAGGCTCTCCGAGATCGACCGTTACCGCGGCAGGATCCGCGATAAGATCCGCGGCAAGGCGAACGTCCCGGACACCGTGCGCGGCAACCCGGAGGTCCAGGTCCGCATCACCATCCTGCCCGGCGGCGAGGTCCTGGACGCGCGAGTCGTGAAGGCGAGCGCCAACCGCGTCTACGACGAGGCCATCCTGCGCGCGATCCGCAGCGCCTCCCCGCTGCCGGTCCCGCCGGCCAGCTCGGAACTTTTCCCGACTTTCCGCGACCTTATCCTCAACTTCGAGCACGAACGCTAGCCGGGCCGACCGCCCGCCAAGAGGCCCCACCGCATGATCCGCTACCTCGCCGCCAGCCTCCTCGCCCTCGCCGCCCTCGGCGCGCGGGCGCAGCTCACGATCGACATCACCACGTCCGGCGGGCGCCAGGTCCCGGTGGCCATCCTGCCCTTCGCGGGCGAGTCCGCGCAGCCGCAGGCCGTGAGCCCCGTGGTGGGCGCGGACCTCGCGCGCACCGGCCTCTTCCGCCTCGTGAACACGGTGGGCGTGAGCCCCGTGCCCACCGAGCCCTCGGAGGTGAACTTCGTCGACTGGCAGGCGCGGGCGTCGGAGGCGCTCGTGATCGGCAAGGTCGAGCCGCAGGCCGACGGCCGCGTGGAGGTGCGCTTCCGGCTCTTCGACGTGCAGAAGCAGTCGCAGCTCGCGAGCTTCTCCTACGTCGTGGCGCCCGCGCAGCTGCGCGCCACCGCCCACCGCATCGCCGACGTGATCTACGAGAAGCTCACGGGCGAGAAGGGCGTCTTCTCCACCAAGATCACCTACGTGGTCAAGCGCGGCACGCGCTACGAGCTGCAGGTGGCCGACGCCGACGGTGCCAACGCGCAGGCGGTGCTCGCCTCCAACGAGCCGATCATCTCCCCGGCGTGGTCGCCCGACGGCAGCCGCATCGCCTACGTGTCCTTCGACCAGAAGAAGCCCATCGTCGTCGTGCAGAACCTCGCGCAGGGAACCACGCGCGTCGTGGCGAGCTTCTGGGGCAACAACAGCGCGCCGGCCTGGTCGCCGGACGGCTCGCGCCTGGCGGTGACGCTCACGAAGGACGACATCGCGCAGATCTACGCGATCCCCGCCGCCGGCGGCGAGCCGCGGCGCCTGACGGTGACGCCCGCCATCGACACGGAGGCGAACTTCTCGCCGGACGGCAAGTGGATCGCCTTCACCTCCGACCGCGGCGGCTCGCCGCAGATCTACCGCATGCCCGCCGAGGGCGGCCCGGCGCAGCGCCTCACCTTCGAGGGCACCTACAACGTGCGCCCGCGCTTCAGCCCCGACGGCAAGTCGATCGCCTTCGTGCAGCGCGAGTCGGGGAAGTTCCGCATCGCGGTGCTCGAGGTCGACACGGGGCAGGTGACCGTGCTCACCGACGGCACGCTCGACGATTCGCCCAGCTACGCGCCCAACGGCAAGATGATCCTCTACGAGGCCCAGGTGGGCGGCCGCGGCCAGCTCGCCGCGGTGTCGAGCGACGGCCGCGTGCGCCAGCGCCTCGTGTCGTCGGCCGGCGACGTGCGCGATCCCGCGTGGGGACCGTTGCCTACGAACTGAGCGGGGCGCAGAATCCCGCTTTCCGTGCAATGAGCGCATCACCCGAAAGGAGCCAGCCGTGAAGAAGATCGC
>Ga0154020_10003464_pt1 | contig 18976 bp, 18 predicted proteins | sample Klosneuvirus_201_FD_109709 | JGI IMG/M metagenome (GOLD analysis project Ga0154020, IMG submission 109709) | Active sludge microbial communities from wastewater, Klosterneuburg, Austria - Klosneuvirus_20160825_MG | ecosystem: Engineered > WWTP > Aerobic digester > Activated sludge | place... | reverse complement strand
GTATCACCGCCATAGAGAAAATCATCCTCCTGCGGATAAACATCATCACCCGTATAGGATGTGATTGCTGCAATACCTTTATCGATCAAGGTAATCAGACCATCATATATTTTCTGTTGTGAGTCGTAGTGAGGTGTATACACTCCGGTTTCTGCCTGGAGTGCATCCGTGAAAGGAACGTCCCCATGCAAATCTGTCAATACCTGGTAGGTGTATGCCTGCATGATATAGGAAATACCGGAATACTTTGTATTTCCTCCCTCGCTCAAACGAATGATATCGTTAAAATCCATCAGTGGGGAAGAATACAAATCCGACCATTGACGATCAAATGTAGTATTGGAGATCAGGTATTGATCGTAGACATTGTATTGATTTCCGGTAGGCCCCTGTGTCCAGAACTGACCCCAGTAACCACCGAGGATCTGGTAATCGTTACCCATGACATAAGCAGTATGTCCAATCGCAGCAGGTAAGATTTGCTTTGGTAATAATTTCAGTGGATTGTTCGGGCTTGTATTTACATCGAGGTAATTCTTCTCACACGAAACGAACATCGTGATGAGAGAAACAAAGAATATTGATTTTATAATGGATGTTTTCATAATCATCATGAGTTTAAAATTAGAAGGTAAGTCGAACATTGGCACCTATACTTTTCACAGAAGGCAGAGTGCCGTATTCAAATCCCTGAGCATTCCCATTTCCAAATGAACTTGCTTCCGGATCGATGTAATGATTGTCTTTATCTGTCTTGATCCAAAGGTTTCTTCCGCTCACAGAAACAACGATTGAACTAAAGGGAGATTTACCAATTAATTTAGAAGGAACAGAATATGACAAGCTAAGCTCACGCAGTTTGATGTAAGACGCGTCGATGAGACATTCTCCACCGGTTGATGCTACGAAATTTGCCCAATACGTGAGTACATCCTGCACAGGAGTAGTGTTTGCGCTATACGATCCATCGACATTTTGTACAACACTTCCGGGAATCACAAAAGGTTCCCTGTCGCCATACTCTGTGATAGGATCCGTACCTGCAAAAATCATCGTGCTCTTGGTACGCGAGTACATCATTCCTCCCTTACGAACATCGAAGGTGAAACCAAGGGAAAGGCTCTTGTAAGTGAATTTGTTTGTCATTCCGGCAATGTAATCCGGCTGAATGTTTCCACGGATCTGATCATCTGTCGCAATGATTGGATAGCCTGTACTTGGATCCACTACAACGTTCCCGTTCGGGTCACGTTCAAAGCTGGTCATCAACAAAGAACCGTAGGGTTCTCCTTCCTGAAGCACGACGGCACCACCGGTAAATGAATTGCCGGGGTTAGCGCTGAAAGGAGCCTGACCGACATTCAAAGAAATCTGATCGAGACCGGGATAAATTTCCTTTACAAGGCTGGTATTTTTGGTATAAGTAAATGAAAGATCCCAACGCAATCCTTTTTTAGAATCTACCGGAGTTAATCGAAGCAATGCCTCGATTCCTTTGTTCGTAAAAATTCCTGCATTGATCACTTTCCCAAGAAAACCGGAGGAAGCCGGGAATGGAGCTGTAAATATTTGTCCATCGCTGACATTGTCGTAATAATCAGCAGTGATTCCCACACGGTCATTGAAGAAAGCGAGATCAACACCAATTTCAAAAGCTTTCGTGAATTCAGGTTTCAGATCAGGATTGGAAACCACATCACCCAATGTATAACCTGCAACACCATTGATAGGGAAATTCAAGAGTGAGTTTGCATGGCCATCGGTTATGTTCGGAGCCTGGTAAGTATTTTGAAGAACGTAGGGGGCTGCAGCTTTACCGACTTTGGCATAGCTAGCCATAATTTTACCAAAATTGAATGTATTCGAACTGATTTTAAATGCATCGGTGAAAACAAAAGAAGCATTCACACTCGGATAGAAAAACGAATTGTTTTTGATGGGGAGTGTAGATGATTTATCATTTCTTCCGGTGAAGCCCAGGAAGAGATAATTATTGTAGGAAAGATCGATGCTTCCATAAAAACCATAGAGCCGATCCAGAATCAATGTGTTTCCAACTGTTGGGGCTCCTTGTGCATTAGCAAGGTTATAAAAATTTGGAACAACGAGTCCGTTCGCTGTTGAGATTTGTCCGGTAGTACGTTTCTCGCGTATATTTTGTCCGAGCAAAACATTCAGGTAAATCTTATCAGTCAGTTTACGTTTTGCCGTGAGCATGATATCCGAATTGATTTCGCGGCTCGTGAAATTCGTGACTTCGTATCTGCCGGGATAGGTTCCAGCACCCTGGATATCATTGGGAGAGCCAGGAGTGAATGCCTGAATCGCATTTATTTCTTCCCGGTTATCATCGTAGAAATCCGTTCCGATCCGGTAACTTAGATTAAGCCAGTCGTTCACTTCGTAGCCCAGTTGCACATTGCCGATGACGTGGTCCACATTGTTCTGATAAGAATTTTCGTTCAGAGCGAAATATGGATTCGTTGTGTACGGACTGTAAAAATTATCAAGGTTGTTGTACGGACTGTTGTAATCTTTCAAGTCTTGCAAATTAATATCACGAGGTGTCTGAATGATATCTTCCCATGCCGACAAGCTTGTTTGCTGGCCCTGAATAGAGAGATCCCCTTTTGATTTGATATAATATACAGAAGCTGAACTATTGAATTTGTTTGCCAATTGTGTTGATCCTGATACTTTGAATGAAGTACGTGTGTACTCTGTTCCCGGCATAATACCATACTGCTTCACATTTCCGATAGACATATAGTACGTTGATTTCTCGCCACCACCGGAAAGTGACAGATCATTGGTGTAGGTACGTCCGAGGTCAAAGAAGTCCTTCACATTGTCTTTTACCGCAGAATACGGTTTGGATTGTTGAACACCGTTCACAAAATTTCCCCAAGGCAAAACTTCACCATTCAGAGGAGCACCCCAGCTGGTATTCTCCCGCAAGTCAGGTTGTTTGAAAAGACCTTGTCCGTAGGTATTCTGAAATTCAGGAAGCTTCAGAGGAGATTCAAATGTAATTCCGCTGGAAAAAGACATTTCAGAATTTTTGCCTGCACCTTTTTTCATTGTCTTACCACTCTTGGTAGTGATCATCACAGCACCATTTGAGGCACGTGAACCATAAAGAGCGGCAGCGGCCGGACCTTTCAACACCGTCACTGATTCAATATCTTCCGGATTGATATCATTCGCGCGTGAACCGGCATCCACCTGACGATTCAGATTGTCGCCTGATTCGTAGGATGCATTATCAATCGGGATACCGTCGACGACATAGAGTGGCTGGTTGTTTCCAAGGAAAGAAGTACCACCGCGAATGACAACACGCGTTGAGCTTCCCACGCTCCCGGATCCATTTGAGATCTGCACACCGGCAACTTTACCCTGGAGAGAATTGAGAACACTCCTGTCTCTTCCTTTGGTAAGCTCTTCGCCACCAACAGAAGTAACAGCATATCCAAGACTTCTTTTCTCCCTTTGGATTGCATTCGCAGTAACAACGACTTCGTCAAGCTTCAATACATCTGCTTCCATCACGAGATCCAATGTTGAACCTGTGGGAATTGCAAGTTCCTTGGATTTCATTCCGAGGGATGAAAAAGTCAAAAGTTTTGCGGAAGCAGGCACTTCGATGGTATATTTTCCATCCATGTCAGTAACTGTCCCCGTCAAAGTACCTTTCACAACCACGGATACACCCGGGATGGTTAAACCATCCTCCTTAGCGGTAATTTTACCGGTGATAGTGCGGGATTGTGCAAATGCAGTTCCCGATGAAATCAGGCAGAATAAAATCAGCCAGGTAAAGATTCTTTTCATAATGTTTCGTTTTGGTTTTTTTATCATCGAAGGATTAAATTTTTTTACCTGGTCGGGTAAGCCGCGTGCATTGTTCAATTTGTTGATGAAATACAGGACATCTATTTTCAGGAAACGCCAGCAACCAAAACCAAGAAGAGAAAAACACATTTTCATTATTCTTGTGTATAATGATGCAGCTTACCCGTCCAGCTAAAATATTCGGTAAAAAGGAAATCATTGCAGACCAAATTTGCGATTCATTTCCTCACCAAACAGCATTCAGAAAATCTCCTTAACACAAAATAACAGAGGAGTGTTAAATGAAGTTGAAAAGTTAAATTGAATTTTATTTATAAAATAAATTCAAAACAGAATCGACAGAGCATTGAAATTGACTCTATGAAAGATAATTGAAATGAAAAAAGAGTTCAAAGAATCAAAAATAAATTGTTAAAACTGAATACAATCATAGGTGGAAAGCACACTCACTAGTTAAATTTTAACTTAAAGTTTAACAGCACGTGTACCGGAATGGATGAATATTAACTGAGAGTGTTAATTTTCAAACAAAGAAATGACCAAAATATTACGAATCAATGTGATAATAAAAGCCAAAATATTTTTTGACTTCAAACAAATGATTTCGAAAATACAATAGAGTAAAAATTGAATGGTGAGTGGTAAAGAGCAGGGCAGAAATACAGCAAGATGGACACTCTATAATCAGGTAAAAAAGATATTCTGTATATGCTGAGACGGAACCGGAAGTTTTGTATGAACTGACCAGCTTATTCAGCAACAAACACTGCGTCCATTTTAAAAAACACCAGATCTCCTTTATGGATTTTTGCTGTAACAATGAAGGTGTTCTCGCTCTCCTTTATTTTGAGTTCTGCTTCAATTTCAGGATAAGCATTTGGATCGAGCACATGCAGAAACTTGATGTTCCCAGCTTTTTTCATTTTGGTTTTCTTTCCGACTACTTCTTCCAGAATTTCTTTCATCATTTCCACCATACAGACTCCGGGAACAACAGGCATTCCGGGAAAATGGCCCTTAAATATTTCATGAGAAGGAAGCAGATGCAAAACTGTACTAAGTTTTTCACCAGCGATCACTGTGTGATTCATTTTAAAAAAAGAACCGGCTAACATTAGTGTTGAATTCTTTTAAGTGTAATTGTGAATTTGAAATTTCGGTGTTGGATGAAGACAGAATCAGGCGTGTGGGAGCCTTCGGGCATTGTTCGCGTCATTGTTACTTTAACTTTACGAGAAGATGCACTTTCCAATCTTACAAATTGACTGCATGTTGAATCTGAAACCAGATAAATGTATTCATTTTCTTTTGGAAACTTTGTGTATAGAAATGCTCCATCGGAAAACCTTGTGGCCATAGAAGCATCCATTCCTTTCATCAACAATAATTCAAAGTCTCTTCGCAAGGTTGTAATGACTGCTTTTTTATTCATTTGTTTAATCACACTTCGTGCAGTAAAATTACCTGTAGCAGTCCATTCAAAATCAAAATAAGTAAGTCCCATTTCACTTTGAAAAACTGCACGAATACTGCTATCCGGCATTAATTTGATAAACAAGAGTCCACTCAGGTGCTTGTTGATGACATCCACATTTGCCGAATACAAATCCGACTGGAACCGGGGTTGAAATCGATCCACCTCACAATTCACATTCTCCCTTGCGCTGAGATTTTTAAATTCAGAAGTGCACGAACCAAGTAAAATAAGAATACTAATGAAGCGTAAATACTGCATCAGGGATGTCGCTATTGAGTTCACGATTTGTAAAATTCAGGATGGTATTGTCACCCGACATTTCTATCATTTCAACTTTGGAAACATTGTAATCTGTCTTGCCTGCAAAGACGAGAATCTTTTTGAAAAAACCCTTCAAGGCCTTTGAAGCAGGGATCATTTCAATGAGATACTCCGATTTGTTTTCGTAGACAACGATAGTAAAATCAGGATTGGCCAACACAGAACCACTTACACAATCCAACATAATCTGGCTGACTTGCCGGAAGATTTTATTACTATTAGTTGAAATTGTATTTTCCTTTTGCCCGTCTTTAATATACACTTTGCTTCCGTTGATGATCATCAGGTAACTGAAGGGAGTCAGGTATTCCATCCGGACTTTATCCTGCTTTTTGAAAAAGAATTTTCCTTTCGAAATAATCTTTTCGGAAAGCATGCTCATGTTCTTTTCCTGTGTAAAATCACTGCGAATGGTGGTTGTTTTATTTGCAGCCAGGGCAAACTGAGTCTTGAATGATGCATAATCAACAATCTTTGTGTATCCCTGAACCTGAGCATTCCCATTCAGTCCGGCCACTACGATACAAATAAGAACAAATAAGTTTCTATACATAAGCCTGAGTGTGGAATAATTGATCAATTGTCTTCCAGTGAAATCCTTGCTCACGGGCAAGGGCGAGAAGTTCCGGTAGAATCTCTTTTGTTATTTCACAGGTATCATGGAACAAGATAACTTCTCCGGCGGCAAATCCGGAACTTACATTCTTCAGCAATCGAACTTTATCTTTTACAACAGTATCCATCGAACGAATGCTCCAGCCAACCGGAAAATAATTGCCGTTTATAATTGAGGCTTTGACGTTTGGGTTGGTGACACCATAGGGCGGACGAAATAATTTCGGACGTACACCGATAATGCTCCTCATTTTTAAATCAAATTGCTCCAGATCCCGGGTCATTTTTGTTTTTGAGAATAAATCAAACCAGAAAGCATGAGAATAACTGTGATTTCCGATGGTATGACCTTCCCGATGCATTCGTTTAAGCAGATCTTCGTTCCCTTCAATATTCCTGCCAATGCAAAAAAAAGTAGCCTTGACATTGTTAACTTTCAGGATATCCAGGATTATTGCGGTGTGTTCCGGAGAAGGACCATCATCAAATGTAAGGGACATCACTTTTTCTTCAGTATCCTCTTTGCATTTTATTTTTATAAAAAATCCGGAATCAATGCGGTAACAACCGTAGAAAACCAAGAGAGACCAGATAAAAAAAGGCAAAATAAAATAAGTCGGTGAAAAAGGCGCACTAAAATATTTTAGTGTCATAGCTGTGACAACACAAAGCAACAGGATATTTGCATTTTTAAAATTCAACATGCTGAAAAAAGCATTAGGGAATGATGCCCGTTTTGATCGTGATTGTATAGCAGCACTTTTCTGATCGTTCCACTTTGAGTTTTCGAAGTGACCGTGAAAGGAATTTTGTTTTCTCTGATCGACGAAACAGCCATCCACATTCCGAAAGAACTTGCTGTTGGGTATTCTCCGCAGAGATGTTTAAAATAAGCAAACCTCGTCTTTTTTGCTATTGAAAATTCGAGCTTATCGTAAATCAGATCACCTTGCTGATTGCCATTTCTCCCGGTGATTACAAGATCAATTTGTTCCCAGGTAAGATTATTTTCACTGAGACAATAATGAATCCATTGAACTACATCCGTTTCCTCGTTTGGATCAAAGAGCATTTTCAAATCATCCAAACAAGCAATATTGCCAGAAGAAGATTCAGAAGAAAGGAGGAAAAATGAAGCGCCCTCCCCTGCCATCGACCCTTTACCACTTGTCGTGAGCAATTGCAAATTATTTTGATTGGTTCTATACAATCCGAATCGCTTAAGAATTGCTTCACTTGTTTCGTTGAGTTCATCAATCCCACCAACCAAAATAGTTTTCGCCTCATTTTCATTCAACAGCAAAAGCGCATCCATTAATGCATGTTCAAATGAAAAACCTCGCTGAACAAAAGTATTATTATACTGATGACATTTCAGAAGCAAAGCAATCTGCGATCCAACGGTATTGTGTGTTGATTGAATAAATGCGGTAGGCGTAAGTAATTCTTCTTTGTTCTCCACCATTTTCGTGAGAAAGGAAACAGTATCCTCCACACAACCATAGGCTGTTCCGGTGATAATTCCATCCGGTTGCTGAACCTCCGAATGTACCATACATTCCAGTGCAGCAGCAGCGCCCATGCGGATGATCCTGCTCATCCTGCGGATTAATTTTGGATCGAGTATGCTTTTGTAATCCGGTTCGATACAATGCAAACTGCTGCCTGTGTATTCACTTGCTAGAGCAAAGTCCTCCTTTTTCCCAAAATTTGCTTGAGGAGAAATAATTCCAGTGGAACGTATGTAAACTTTGTTCTCCATCATCATTTGGAAAATAGTAAAGCAGAACAATTTCCTCCGAAGCCGAATGAATTCGAAAGTACATGAGAGATCTTTGTATCGATCTGGAAAGATGTCACTGGATGCAAAGGCAGATCCTTCATCGGTGTTTCATATCTCAGGTTGGGGTAGACATATCCATTCGCAACAGAGAGTACTGAAAAAACAGCTTCTATTCCGCCACTCGCACCCAATGTATGTCCTGTGAAGGCTTTTGTCGAACTCAATTTTGGCAAAGCATCTCCGAACAATCGGAGTATTGCTGTTCCTTCCGATTGATCGTTATTTTGCGTTCCGGTTCCGTGTAAATTAATATAACCGATATCTTCTTTTCTGATTCCACTTTTTGCTATGGCTCCTTGCATTGCCATGAATGAGCCAATACCATCCGGGGAGGAAGCCGTCTGATGATGCGCATCATTTGCATTGTGATAACCGGAAAGCCGGCAGTAAGCTTTCTTTCCGATTTTGTTCATTGCTGCTTCTGAAACCAAAACAACATACCCTGCTCCTTCTCCGAGATTCAATCCTTTTCGATTTTCATCCAGCGGTTTGCAAGGTTGAGTATCGAGAATCATCAGCGTATTAAAGCCATTTAAAGTAAATCGTGTTAAGGAATCGACACCTCCGGCTATTGCAACGTCAAGATAACCTGCAGAAATCATTCGTGCAGCATGAAAAATGGAATTTGCAGAAGAAGAACAAGCGGTACTGATAGTACTGACATAATGGTGGATTCCCAGATAATGAGCGGCCAGTTCAGTGATACTTCCACATTCATGATGGACGATATTCCGGAGTTTTCCTTTTGAATGATCGCTCAGAAATTCAGCAAAAAAATCTTCAGACTTGTCCATTCCTCCTACTGAATTTGCAGAAACAAAACCTATTCGTAAACCTGAATTCGTATGAATCTCTGCATCTTCCAGTGCTTCACTTGCAGCAATCACACTCAACAAAGCCGTGCGTGAAATTTCATCAGACATTCCAGAAAAGTGGCTTAATTCCTCGTTCGAATATTTCACCTCAGCAACCGGAAACACATTTCGATGAATGGTCTTTAGTCTGGTGATTGGTCCGATTCCGGATTCTCCTGATTGCAAAGCATGGACATTGGCATTTACATCCTTTCCAAGAGCGGAAATGACACCAATGCCTGTCACGAAAATATCCGAAGAATGCATTCCGCCTAAACTTTCGGTTTGTGTTCAGTGATATATTCCGCTATGGTTTTTACAGAACGAAATACTTTCGGTCCTTCTTCAGCACTGCTGAGTTTGATTTTGTACTGCTGCTGTAGTAGTACGATCAATTCCAGCGCGTCGATGGAATCGAGGCCAAGTCCTTCGACGAACAAAGGCTGGTCATCACCGATATCCTCCGGAGTAAGGTCCTGCAAATTTAGTTGTGCGATGATCTGTACTTTCAGATCGTGCATGAGTTTATCCATTTCCCTGATTGTATATTTTATTGATTGTGTCTGCTGTGAAATATTCGCCTTGCTCAGAATTCTCGACCCACATCAGGCAGGCTTTGTAATCCTCTTCGAAACAATCGACCCAGCCGCAAAGGCAGGCTTTTGCCAGATTGTTTTCGAGAAGAAAAGTTACATAATCCATCATCTCCTCCGCTTTGAATGTCTCTGAGAGAAAGAAAATATTCTCGCCTTTGAATCCATGCCGAATACACAATTCACCAATGAGAATATTGGGCAATGTGTAAACGAACAAAGCCGGACTGGCCATTTCTTTGACTGTTTCGAAATAGTTGATGTCAGTATCCAGACTGGAATTACGGTTGTATAATACGATAGCAATGTCTTCCTTTTTGAAATCCAGAATGAGAGTCGGGTTTTTCAGAATCATTTCAGCGGCAAGAAATCCCAGTTTGCTGAGATTGTCCATCTTGTAAAACTTCGGATAATTGATACCTGCATGCTTGTATAAAGCCAGGAGAAAAGCTGACAGATCCATTCCCTGTGAATTAAACACATCCCTTCCATTCAGAATAACTTTATTCTTTTCAATTAAACAACTGTGTGTTATGGAAAGATCTTTTGTCAATTGAAATCAGTTTGCGTTGATTGCCTTCTCCAGAGTGATGACTCTGGCCAATCGTTGGAGTGCTTTTTCATGGTTAGCGACATACGGATTATTTTCATCCCAAACATATCCTGCCAGTACTGAACAAATTTGATTTTTAATCAAGGGATCCTGTTTGTCAGCAAAGAATATTATATCGAGTGTTCCATCGTACCATCCCATAACATACGAACGGAAGGTATTTACACCATTCATCATTTTTTGCTGGTATTCGTTTGCCCAATCCACATCTTCTCCGTTCAGTTTTCGAATCACGAGATGAGCAGCAAGCTGACTGGATACACTTGCGAGTGTAACTCCGGAAGAAAATACAGGATCAAGAAATTCCGTCACATTTCCTGTCAATACAAATCCATCACCATAAAATTTATCTGTTGTAGCAGACCAGGATTCAAGAACTCTCGGATCAAAAGCCATTTCAGCATTTTCAAAGCGCTTTGCAATTTCCGGTTGTGATTGAATGAGCGCTCGCAGTTGTTGCTCCGGTGTTCCCGATACTTTATTGAAGAACTCCGGTTCGCCCACGAATCCCAATGATGTTAGTCCGTTTGAAAATGGAATCACCCAGATCCAGATTCCGGGTTCGTGCACAACGATCGTAATTCGATTCGGTTCATCCGCCATGGACCGATTTAAGTCTTTCATGTGGGTGAACAAAGCTTTGCGAGGAATCAGATTGCTTTGTTTCTCGAGATTGAACAACTTTGGAATTACACGTCCGTAGCCGCTGCCATCGATGATGAATCGGGCTTGAATGAATTTTGTCTTCCCATCCTTATCAATGACCGTAGTGGTTGAGCCTTGCTTTGAAAATTCAATTGCTGTAACAGTTGTTTCATAGTCTATTGGAACGCCCATGGACTCGACTGTATCGGCAAGTGTTTTATCGAATTCCGCTCGCGGAACCTGCCAGGTCCAGTTCCAGCCTTTGGTGAACTGGCTGCTAAAATTAAAATCACAAATTTCTCCATTGCGGACAAACTTCGCACCGAATTTTTCCTGAAAACCTTTTACTTTTACCGCATCTAAAAATCCTGCTTCTTCAAGTGCTTCCATGCAACGCGGAAGCAAACTTTCTCCAATAACAAAGCGCGGAAATTTCATCTTCTCCACGATCTTAACTTTGAAACCCGCTTTGTTTACAATGGATGCAGCGATAGTTCCGGAAGGACCGGCGCCGATAACCAGGACATCAACATTTTCTGTGTTCATGACAATGTCAATTTTATTTTGACTTTTTTAATTTTAATAAAGTATGACTCAAACCCAAATCATTTATTTCTTCTTCCACATCAAAACCGGCTTTTCGTACACAATCCAGAAAAGTCCCGGAATGATACATCTGGCTATTCCCATTTGCCATACTTGTGAAATAGAGAGATGTTTGCTGCAAACAAAACGAAGCCGTTTCGAAACGCTGACGGTCCCAGAAAGGCTCCAGGATAAATACCCTTCCATTTTCGGAAAGCGCATTTTGACATCGCATTAAGATAGATATAATTTCCTTTTCAGAGAAACAGTCGAGAAACTGACTCATCCAAATGGCATCAAAACCTTTTGGAAATAACTCGTTCTCATCCAGAATATTGGCAGGCAGAAAATGAACTCTGTCCTCTAATCCCAGCTCTTTGATTTTACCTTTAGCCATCTCTAGCTGTCCGGGAAGGTCCATGATCGTTACTTCCACAGCAGGATTGTGACGGGTACATGCAATCGCCCATTTACCGGTATTTCCACCAATGTCCAGCAATTTTAATGGAGGAGTTTTGAATACCTGGAGGAGGGTTTCAGAAAATGCATGATCAGAATAGAAATGATCAAACGCAAACCAGCTCTTCTGCACATCTGATGGCAATTTTGATAAGGCCTGGTAAATGGTATTCCAGGTACCAAAGACTTTCAGTCCTTCCGGTTTTCCTGTTGCAATGCTTTTATCCAGAGCAAACAATCCGAGATAACACACATCATGAATAAAATCCATATTGGTACGTGTGAGATCATCGTGTAAAATAAAATATCCCGTCTTGCTAAGAAAATATTTCTCGTCACGGCACAATACCAATCCAATACTCAGTCCGGCTTCGACCAACACACGCACTCCATAAATCGGAAGTTCTACCTGTGCTGCAATATCATCCAGACGGATTCCTTGGTCACTGTTATCATCAACCGCCTTTAAAATTCCGCTATCGCGCAAAACTCTGGACGCCTGAAAAACGACCGGTGCAAAAGCGATTCTTTGTGCTTTGTCTTTAGCCTCGAGGGCAGAGTCTTTATCTTCCGAATAAAATTTTACCATAACAAATCAGGAGTTTTTTGAAAACACAAGAGCAGCATTACATCCACCAAATCCGGAAGCCGTTTTCAGTGTATGATCCCATTCTTTGTCAAGAGATTTTGCAGAAACATTTAGGGCAAGTGATACACCCGGATTTTCAAAACCGTAGGTAGCAAATATTTTATTTTCCTTCATACTGTTGATGGCGATAACAGATTCCAGTAATCCCGCTGCGCCGAGGGTGTGTCCGTAAAATCCTTTCAGTGAATTTACAGGTACACCGGTAAGCCCGGCAAGGCCGAAAGCTTTGGCTTCCATTTCATCATTGTAAATTGTTGCTGTACCATGGGCAGAGACGTAACCAATTTCTGCTGCTTCCAGTTCCGCTTCGTCGAATGATTTCTGAATAGCCATAGCAAGTTCCTCACCTGTTCGCGATGGACCAGAAATATGATTCGCGTCGTTGCTGATAGATCCACCTGCAAGAATTATTTCAGTATAATTTGGATTGGAGTTTTTCGACAATATCATCGTAGCAGCGGCTTCTCCGAGATTAATGCCATTTCTATTCTTGTCAAAAGGTTTGCACACCACATCAGAAATTGCCTGAAAGGATTCAAAACCACTTTGAACAAATCGCGAGATCAAATCCGCTCCGGAAACGATTGCATGATCGTATTTCCCGAGCTGAATTAATCTTTTCGCCACCAACAAAGCTGCCAGTCCGGAAATGCAGGCATTGCTGACTACGATAGGTTCATTTGGGTTTCCATACCATTGAGCAATTTTTTTCGCTGAGCTTGTCAACGCAATTTCACGCTGAAGATTTGCAGGCACAGGATTTTGCTCCAGCATGCTGATGTTTCCTTTGGTGGAAGAAATAATCAGAATGGTGCGTGCATCTGTAATGTTTACAAAAGATTTCTCCAGGCATTCATTGATGGAGGTGATAATGATTTTTTCAAACAATGATAAATTATTTCCCTGAATACATTTTGCAAGATCTTGTTCGCTGAATAGGGCTGCACAAACATCAGCAGAAGAAGACAAGAAATTTTTGTGTTGTTTCACACCTGTCCTCCCGTTCCGGAGAGCAAGCATATTCTCTTCGGTGCCCGAGCCCAAAGGAGAAAAAATAGCATCAGCAACAACAAATACTTTCTTCATTTTTCAAAACCCCAATACTTCTCATTCGTTAAATTCAACCCTCAAATAAAGACCACTCATACAAACAACTGCTTCTTTTTCCATTCTTCAAAAAATGGAGGATTGACAAGTTGTAGTACCGATTTTTCCTTGTCCAGAAATACCTGGGTCGTTGACCCTGTCGCTACCTGTTCATTTGTGCTTGCATTGTATAAAGTATAGCGAAACTGAATCTTCGCTGCTTCACAGGGAAGATAGGTTGTTTCAATAATCATCCGATCCCCATACCGCAATGATTTTTTGTAATCACATTCCACACTGACGATCGGAACAATAAAACCCTGCTTGTAAACATCGAGATAACCCAAACCGTACTTCTGTCCGAAAGCTTCACGACCATCTTCGAAATAACGAATGTAGTGTCCATGCCACACGATCCCCAAGGGATCTGCTTCATTGAAACGTACATGGATTTCAATACGCTCTGTTAATCCGCTTTTCTTTGGCGGGTGAATGATTCGCCCGGAAGATTTCTCCATTACGATGCTTTTAGTTCTGGGTTAATCACAATTTTCATTTCGCATTGTGCAATAATTTTATCTCCGAGACAAACAGTACCGGAAATAATTGTTACATCAAATACTGTATTGGTAATTTTTATTTCAGTAACAATGGTTTCTCCTGTTTTTGGCAAATCATTGATCTCAAGATTTTTTACAGCACCAATAAATCCAACCGGAACATCTTTCTTTTCCATCATGGCGATGAATCCAACACGTGCCGCTGCCGTCTGCGCAATGTTCTCGATTAATCCCGCTTCCCTGAATGCACCATCCACCGTAAAAATATTTTCATCCCGGATGGTGAAACTACATCGTGTGCTTGTCTCATCAGAATCATCGAGCTGATCTATCATCACAAAAGGAAACTTTTGCGGAATCAAATCATTGATATTTTTGATCGGGAACATTTTAATTTTTCCAGAAATCATAATAATTATACCACTGCGAAGGATAATGTTTTACTTTTTGTTCAAGTTCGGATACAAACTCTTTCATCATTTCATCGCTCGCACTATTTTTATCTTTCACCAAGTAGTTTTTCGGCCGACTCGCAAAAAAATGATAGTGTAATTTACTTTCTTTCATGGCAAAGACAAAACTAACGGGAACATTAAAACGCGTTGCCAGGACAAAAGGTCCTTGCGGAAAGGAAGCCAAATTGCCAAGAAATTCTTTTTTTGCTGTGCGATTGCCTTCCACAAAGCGATCAGCATGCATACATACAAATTCATTTTTACTCAACGCATCATTGATTTCATAAATATGCGAAATATCGTCCTTGACCACAATTATATTGACCTGTCTGTTGCCTATCACCGAACTTAAATAGTCCTTTATTTTCCGGTGTTCACCATCGTACATCACGATGTTGATACGTGCGTCAAGGCGTTTGAGAAGAAATCCTGCAATCTCCCAGTTTCCAACATGAGCACTAATGAGCATTCCACCTTTTCCTCCGGCAACCATTTCTCTGAGATTCTCTTCCCCGTCAAAATTAAAACTGAATTTATTCGGCAATCCTGACATCAGCACAATTTTATCAATCAATGTCTGCCCGAACCAAAAATAATTCCTGTACACATTCATGATCGAAGCGAATGTTTTCTGCCCAATTCTTTTTCTAAAAAATGAAAATGTAATTTTCGATGACGCAAAGGAAAAAAGGAAATAATAAAACGCGACAAACCGGAGGAGGAAATAAGCAGGCAATACTCCAAAGTGCCTGAGAATACCAACAAAAATACGGTAACCGGTTTTTGTCCCTTTTGATTTCCCCTGCCAGGAAGGCATCAGATCAATTCTTTTGAATTTACCTTGGAGATGACATAATCGTAGAAATTCTGGAATGTCACAATCCCCACGAAATCTTCAGGTTTTACTTTAAAAGAGAAATTGCTTTCGATAACAACAACGAGGTCGATATAATCCAGACTGTCAAGGCCCAAAGTATCTTTCAGGATTGCATCCGGGGTAATTGTATCTGCTTCTACTTCAAATTCCTCCACAAGGAATTCATTAATCTTTGCGATGATCTCTTCGTTTTTCATATTCATCAAGGTTTCCACTTCCTTACCACAAGCGAGGAATTTGTCCCGCCAAATCCAAAGGAATTGGATAAAAATACATTTATATCCTTTTCGGTAGCTGTTTTCACAATATTCAATTTCGCCGAAAATTCATCAGGGTTCTCAAAGTTAATATTTGGCGCCATAAAACTGTTTCTCATCATCAACATAGAGTACACAATTTCACTTGCCCCGGCCATCCAGCACTCGTGTCCGGTCATTGATTTTGTTGAACTTACAGGAGTTTTGGCATCCCCGAAAACCTCTACAATGGACTGGGCTTCACTGGCATCACCTGCGGGAGTTGATGTCGCATGAGCATTGATGTAATCGACCATTTTCGGGTCAATTCCTGCATCCAGCAAGGCCATCCGAAGAGCGCGAACCGGACCATCAACAGTAGGGTTTGAAATATGGGCACCATTGGATGAAAATCCATAGCCGATTACTTCACCCAAAATCGTCGCCCCTCGTTTCTGCGCCGATTCCAGACTTTCCAGAATCACTGTTGCAGCCCCTCCGCTAGGGATCAGTCCGTCACGGTCACGGTCGAAAGGCCGGGAAGCTTTTGCAGGATCCGATTCATGAATGGAGAATGCAGACAAGGCATCAAAATTTCCCATCGAGAAAATATTGATTTCCTGAGCACCGCCACAAATCACACATTCCTGTAAACCTGTTTTGATGAAATGATATCCCAAACCGATCGCATGCGAACCACTCGCGCAAGCAGCAGCAACAGTAAAATTTATTCCCTTCAATTTAAAGATCGTCGAAAGGTTCATTGTAACCGTGGAATTCATGGTCTGAAAAACAGAACCTGAACCCACAAGCATCGTATCTTTTTTAGCCCGAATAATATCTGTCGCTTCAACTACAGGCTTGGCAGAACTATCATTTCCATAAATCACTCCCACTTCTCTCGCATCAATCCAATCCTGATCGATTCCAGCTTGCTTCAATGCTTCGATGGTTGCTACGTAGGCATACTCACCTTGCTCCGGTAGCATGATGCGTGCACGGCGATCCAGCAGCCCTTTCAAAACAGGACGATCAACAAAACCCGTCAAGCCCGAACGATAACCAAATGCTTTGCGCTCCGGATCAAGTATAATCCCACTCTTACCTTTGAACAAAGAATCTCTTACCTCATCGAGATTTTTCCCGATACAGCTGTAGATTCCAAGGCCAGTTATTACGACGCGTGTCATTTGGTGGTTGGTGGTTGGTGGTTGGTGGTTGGTGGTTGGTGGTTGGTGGTTGGTGTTTAGTACGGGTTTACAAATTCATAGTTTGTTTCGATTAAATAAATTCATTGGGATACTTTAAATTCAGCATTTATTTTGGATGCTTTTGTCAATTTTAATATCAAATACTAATCACTAACAACTAACAACCAACCACTAAATATAATGGATGCACATCTTAATCTTGAAATCACGCACTAAGCACCAATCACTAACCACCAACCACTAAGAATAAAGTCCTCCATTCACCGAAATCACTTCCCCGGTAATGTAAGACGCATCGGCTGAGGCGAGGAAGGCTACTGTGGCGGCTACTTCTTCGGGTTCGCCGAAACGATGAACGGGGATCATTGCTTTCAGATCTTTTTCGTTGAGGCCTTCGGTCATATCTGTTTTGATAAAACCCGGTGCAACGGCGTTCACTGTAATTCCTCTTCTTCCAACTTCCTGAGCAAGGGCTTTTGTGGCTCCGATTACTCCAGCTTTTGCAGCGGAATAATTCGTTTGTCCCGGGAGACCTTTCAGTCCGGATAAGGACACGATATTAATAATTCTTCCGAATTTCTTTACCAACATTCCATTCAGCACAAGGCGGGTGACATAGAAAAAACCATTCAGGCTGGTGTTCAGTACGCTGTCCCAATCTTCGTCCTTCATCCACATCATCAGGACATCCTGCTTGATGCCTGCGTTGTTGACCAGGACTTCGATGAGTTTATCAGGGTTTTGTTCGATCCAGGAACCAAGGGCAGCTTTGACATCATCCTTATCGGCGACATCAAATTTAAGCAATTCTCCATCGGAACCGGATGCCTTTAACGAAGCAAGTGTCTGATTAGCAGCATCTTCATTTGATTTGTAATTGACGATGATATAATATCCCATCGCTGCCAATTTAACACAAATCGCCTTCCCGATGCCCCTTGAGCCCCCCGTAACCAAAGCGCATTTCATCTTCGAATTTGTTTAATTTTCCCTGGTGGCAAAAGTAGGAAAAAATGGTTGTTGGTTGTTGGTTGTTAGTTGTTGGAAATTAGTGGTTAGTGGTTAGTGATTAGTACGGGTGATGAACAAAATGGAGGTATCTCCAGAACTTGAGATGAACTTTCTCGGGTGAAATAATTGTTGATAATTGACTATCAAATTGTTAAGTGTAGCTAAATTAAAAGATTGAATAGTGAAGAGTGCGCCGTAAAAAGTAGAAAATGGACAAACTTATGGATTGATTAAGTAAATGCTGGCAAGTATACTGTCAACCAAAATCAGTAAAGAGTGAATGGTGAATAGTATTCTGCCCCGAAATAAAGTCCTAGACCTTAGCCCAATAACCTAATAACTCAATAACTTAGAAATTAAATTGCATCCTTCTCCAAAAACTCCCTGAGAGCAATCAGATCGCGATACTTCGGCTGATCTTCAACAAAAACGGGGAAAATTTTACGGGCGGCTTGGTAGACTGCAAGTGTTTTGGCCGACATACGATCGGAACATTTGAGATAATCGACGGCTTGTAAGAGTGCCATCAGTTGGACAGTCAATACCTGGTAGGTATTTTCCAGAACTTTTTTCGTGAGCAAAGCTGCATTGCAACCCATGCTTACGATATCCTGATTGTCGTTGTTGTTGGGAATACTGTGCACGTACATCGGGAAAGACAAAGTCTGATTCTCAGCAACAGTAGATGTCGCAGTAAATTGTACGCCTTGCATTCCAAAATGGAAACCTAAAGTTCCAAGATTTAGAAAAGGAGGAAATTTATTATTGAGTTTATCATTGAGCAAATAATTCAGTTGGCGTTCGCTCAACATAGACAATTTGGTAATCGCAATTTTCAATTTGTCCATTTCCAGCGAAACATAATCACCATGAAAATTTCCTCCGTGATAAACATTCTTGTTCACATGGTCTATGACAGGATTGTCATTTACTGAATTCACTTCGTTTACTACGGTTAATTCTGCTTGTGCAATCGTATCGTAAATCGGGCCAAGAACCTGAGTGATACAACGGAGCGAATAATACTCCTG
>Ga0154020_10003463_pt1 | contig 18981 bp, 16 predicted proteins | sample Klosneuvirus_201_FD_109709 | JGI IMG/M metagenome (GOLD analysis project Ga0154020, IMG submission 109709) | Active sludge microbial communities from wastewater, Klosterneuburg, Austria - Klosneuvirus_20160825_MG | ecosystem: Engineered > WWTP > Aerobic digester > Activated sludge | place... | reverse complement strand
TTCCACAAGCTGGCAGAAGAGTATTCGGCGGCGACGCACGAAGTGGAAAAGCTCGAACGCGACGGCAACGCCGATTCAGATACTTATCTTGAAGACCTCAAGAAGAAGCGCGTGCATCTGAAAGACCAGCTTTTCCACATTATTAATCAGAATAAATAGCCGTCAGGCTGTGCGCACCGTTCTGCCCAAAAGCAGACGGTGCGCCACCACCACCCAGGCCGTGAGCCCGATCAGGTTTACGAGCGAATAGATCCCAAAATTTGGAAACAGCTTTTTCACCGGCGCATAGATATCGAATGCCACGTTGATATTTTGCGCCGCAGGCGAAACAAGGCGCGCTGCCAGCTGCAGTAAGAGATAGAATACCAGAGTCTGCCAGACCACGTGCCGGCTGGCACCCAGTTGGCGCACCACCAGCACACCGACAAGCGGACTCAGCACGTGGGTAAAAACCGAGAACACGTGAAAATCCCCGGTGGCGATCACATCGAACACCCAGATCGGCAGACCGACCAAAAGCAGCGCGGTACAGACGAATACGCCATTACCCCAGCGCGCAAAAGTTGCGACTGCGAGCACAAGGTTGGCGGCGTTGCAGAACCACAGCAGCTGGTATTGCTCATGTGGCGCGCGGTACTGCCATGCTTTGAGCGCAAACATGAGCAGAGGAATAAATCCCCACCAGCGATGGGTGAAGAGATTGCCATGAGATGCCATACGCAAAGAAAAAAGCCCGCCGCCCGCCGTAAAGTATTGGGCGTAGGATATATCAAATGGAGGCGAGACGAAAGCAAAGGGGCGCTGGCGCTGTTCATGGAAGAAAAAGAGCACGACGCATCTGCCCTCCGCGGCTCCGTGCCTCCGCGTGAGCTCTCTCATTCACCGTGTCGGATGCCCCACTCGAAATATCCCGCGCCCTAAAGAATTACGATTGCAAAACAGGTTGTCGCTTCGTGCCGGTTCCCGACGCCGCTTTGTCGCGCGACCGCTATGAAACCCACGCTGCAAAATTTTGAACCGGTGCGCTTCATGCGCAGCCATTGGCAGAAAAAACCACTGTTTATGCCGGCGGCGCTGCCCACTGATTTTATTTCTCTGCGCCCGGCAGATCTGTTCAAACTCGCCGGCAAAGAAGATGTCGAATCACGGCTCATCAGCCGAAAGCGCACGCGGGGCCACTGGCGTTACCGCGCTGACGAAGGCCCGTTTGCGCACGAAAAATTTCTGCAGTACAAAAAGCCATCCGACTGGACATTGCTCGTGCAGCGTGTCAATGAATGGCTGCCGCGCGTTGACTTGTTGCTCGAATATTTTCATTTTATCGCTGCCTGGCGCATCGACGACATCATGGTGAGTTATGCCGCACCTGGCGGCACTGTCGGCGCACACCTCGACAACTACGATGTGTTTCTCTGCCAACTGCGGGGCGAGCGCACTTGGCAGTTCAGCGAACGCCCTTCGGCGCACGAAAATCTCGAAGCGAATCAACCCGTGCGCCTGCTCACCGATTTTAAGGCCGATAAAACCGTGCGCACACGCCCGGGTGATGTGCTCTACATACCGCCGCGCTTTGCGCACTATGGCGTGGCCGACACCGAATGCATTACCGTGTCTGTCGGGTTCCGCGCGCCGCGCTTAGAGAGGCTGATGGGGATTTTCTTCGACGAAATTATGCCGACCCTCGGCGACAGATTCTACACAGACAGGAGCGCCAAAGTGCAGCGCGAAAGCGGGCAGTTCACCGAAGCGGCGCTCGAGAATATCGTCGCGCAGGCAAAAGCAGGGCTTCAGCTTTTGAGCAAACAACCGCCGACAGCAGCATTGCCCGATGCACTGCTGCGTGATCTGTCGCACACGCCGAGTGCGCAACTGGGCGCGCGCTCGCGGCTCACACTGGAAAAATTCAAGGCGCGCTGGTGCAGTGAACCGCTGCAGAGAAATCCGCGCAACCAGTATTTCTTTCGCGTGAGCGAAGGCGCCGCGACGCTCTATTCGGCGGGTGAAAGTTTTGCACTGCCGGCCCGGCAACAGGCGCTCATTGCCGATCTGTGTAATGCGCGCATCTTTCCGTGCACTGCGGCCCGCCTGAAACCGCAGGCCCTCGAATTCTGGTACGAGATGTTTTCGTTGGGGTTTGTCTTTTTTCCAAAATGAACATGGGTGGTTTTGCAAAACTTCCCGGGATTTTTCGCACCAACTGGCAAAAAGACGGCAACCGCCTCGGCGGGCTCAGGCATGAAGTCTTCGTCGTCGAGCAAAACGTGCCCGAAGAGCTCGAATGGGATGAGTTTGATCAGGGTGCGATCCATTTTGCCTGCGAAGATGAAAATGGCCGAATCATTGGCACCGCACGGCTCATCGTTACCGGCGACAAGGGCACGATTGGGCGGCTCTGCGTGGCCGGGCCGCACCGCCACCAAAAGATGGCGACGCGAATAATGGACGAAATACTCAGCTACTGCCGGGAGCTCAAAGTGAGGACGTGCGAGCTGCATGCACAGCTTTATTTACAGGCCTTCTATGAGCACTGCGGATTTACCGCATTAGGCAATGCGTACCTCGAAGCGGGTATCGAACACATTACAATGCGGCGGGTTCTCTGAGGTATTGAATTTCTTCTTTTCGCAAGGAATAAATCACCCGCGCTGGCGCATGTCTCAGACCAGCGCTCAATCCCCCGCTATGATAGCCACCTCGCTCGGCAAAAAATACCTGATGGCCCTGTCTGGCCTGTTTCTGGTCAGCTTTCTGCCGGTGCACCTGATCGGCAACCTGCTGCTCTTTAAAAACGACGGCGGTGCGGCATTCGATGCCTATTCAGTTTTTATGAGCACTTCAACGATCATCCGTGTGCTCGAAGTCACGCTCGTGGCCGGTTTTCTGGTGCACATCTTTGACGGCATCATGCTGCTGTTTAAAAACAAAGCAGCGCGCCCCATCGGCTACAAAGGCGGTTCAGGCGGCAAAGCGCAGTCGTTCTTTTCCAAATACATGGGCCCGACCGGCGCAATCATTCTCGTGTACCTCATCATCCACATCAACTCTTTCACGCTGAAACACCGCATCTATGAAACCGGCAACGTTGCATTTTACCAGACTGTCAAAACCGCGTTTGAAGTACAATGGGGCGGTTTCTATGCCTGGTTCTATGTGTTTGCGATGCTGCTGATGGCATTTCACCTGAACCACGGTTTTCAGAGCGCGTTTCAGTCACTCGGCCTGAACCATAAAAAGTACACTCCGCTCATCAAAAAAGTCGGTCTGTTATATTCGATCGTGATTCCCGCGGGCTTCGCGGCGATTCCGGTTTTCTTTCAACTCAAACACCTGCGGGTGTTTTAACCTTCGCGTCACCCTTCGACAAGCTCAGGGTGACTATAGTAATGTCGCGCTGAGCCAGTCGAAGCGCGACTACAGCTATTCCAACTCGCTGAAGTACACAGCCAGAATCAGCTTCACCTGCTTCTTGCTGTATTCAATCTTTTCTTTCTCTAACTGTTCCTGAATCTGTTCGCGTTTCCACGTAGGATTTTGTGTTTTCAGTTCAATGACTTTGAGCGCCAGCTTTTCCGGCACCGCTTCGGGGCCTGAGAACACACCGGTATTATGCAGCGCCATTGTCACGGCGCGCATGCGCTCAGCCTCTTTTTTCTGGCGGTGGATTTCTCCCTTCTGCGCTTCGAGCTCTTCTTCGAGTTTTTCGAGCTTGCCGATAAAATATTCGGGGTCACGCTTGATGATGAACCCCTGCGGGTCTTTGATTGCCTGTTTCAGTTTTTTCAACAGGTCTGCTTCGTCGGTGTAGTAGCCTTTGATTTTTACAAACAGCTTGTTGATCTCAAGACGAAAGCTGTATTGCAGCTGGTCTTTGTACACAAAGAACAGGTGCCCCGGAATGTGTTTCATAAAATCGACATTGTCTTCGCTGAACGCCGAAGGGAATACCTGCACTTCGACCACGCCGCTGTCGAATAGCGTATAGCGTACCGTTTTCACCTGCATCGATTTCCACGAATGCAGCGTCTTCTGCAACGAGGCAATCACGGGAATCGCCTTGTCTGAGGCAGCGCCGGTATAAAACACCGTCAGCGGCCGGCCCTGCGAGTCTTGCAGATCGAGCGTGGTCTTGTCATCCTCTTGACTGGAGTTAATAACCTTGAAGCCGTTATCTTCCCATTTCGTGGCACTCAGCGCGCCGGAAAAAAGAAATAAGGCGACACAAATAATTTGTACAATTCGCATGAGATCCTACCTGTCTTCTAAATATATTTTATCGAAGGCGCCGATCGTTTTACCGTCTGCGACCCTGAGCACTTTCGCGCAGGGGCCTTCGTTATCAAAAAAGATTTCGACGTCGGCGATGAATTCGTCGTCTTTGCGGAACACCCCGGCTTTGAGACCGGGTTTCGCGCGTAGCGACGGGTTGAGATACACCCGCATCTTCTTCGGTGTGCGCGGATCAATAATGTAACCATACTCGCGCTCCCGATCGGTGAGGTCTTTGAGCGCCGCGCGATAATTGGCGATCACTTCGTTCTTACGGCGCAGCGCCTTAACCGTTTCTGACAACAGATTCTCGTACTCAGTCGTAATTTCCTGGTTGCGGCGGTCGATCCCGGTTAGCGCGGGAGAAACAGAATTGATATAGGGCACCTGTCGCAGGCGAGCAATCAGGCGGCGCTGTTCCGATTCCATTGCGCGCAACTTGTCGAACTTTTCTTTGGCGATAATCTTTTCTTTGGTCAATTCTGCCGGCATCGGCTGCAACGCAGCGGGTTTCACCTGCGTGGTGAGCCTTTCACGCGCGACCATCTGCCGCAGTTCAGACTCGGTAAAATTCGGATTAAAGCGCAATATCAGGTCGGCGATTCTCTTTTCGTATTCGGCCTGCTGCTTATCCAGGCGTAATTTCATGAGCCGCTCATGGTTGCTGAGAATACCTTCGACTTTCGCGACACCTTCGGTCATCTCGCGGTGGCGTTTATTAACCTTCCCTTCGTAGTCGGTAACGACGCGCTGCTGCGCCGCGATTTTGCCATTATAGTCTGAGCGCACGCGCTGCATTTCGGCTTCGGTGGCTTTGCGTTCCTTGAGCTCTGCCAGTGTCTCACGCAGTTTCAGGCGCAGCGATTCGAGTTCACGCCGCGCGATTTCGAGGTTCTTCTCGTCGTTACGCGTGGCACTGAGAATATCTTTGAGCTTGATCTCTTCAAACTCGACGATTGCGAGTTCAACCTGGTTGTGTTTACCCTGCACCAGATGCGTGATAATCACGGTCGCGGCGATGATCGCGGCGATAAAGCCGAAAGTGATAAAATAGAACGCCCACGAGCGGTTTTTTGCCGCCTGTGCGAATTCTTTGTCGAGCGCGTAGATTTCATTGCGCGCATTCGGATCCTGAATGTCTGAAGGCAGAAACCGCGATTTGACTTCGACGAGGTCTTTGTCGCGCTGCGCGCCGGGTTTTATTTTGTTTTCATTTCCCATATGCCGTTCCATTTGGCCGGGGCCTTGCTTCTGTACGTGCGTTCTTCAAACACGCGGGCAACGTTGAGCTTGCTACGCACAAATTCTTTATGCGCAGCGGGCCAGTTGCCTTTGTAATATAGCTTCAAGCCGCGGCTAAAAGCTTCGAGATATTTCTCCATGGCAGGATTAATTTCATCGACCGGTATCGGCCAGTAGATATGCGTGCCCGTCGTTTTGCCCTTCACCTGTACTGTATCGAGCTCCTGGAAATAGATTTGCCCGACTTCGTCGTTCTCGTCGCCCGCAGATTCAATATCTTTCTTCACGAATTCGGAGCAGATCACCGGCACCTTGTAGACACGTGTCAGACCCTCGAGGCGCGAGGCGGCGTTGACGTTGTCGCCGATCACGGTATTCGTCATACGCACATGCGAACCGAGTGTGCCGTAGAACACTTCACCGCCATCGATACCGACGCCGACTTCGAGCAACACCGCTTTGTACACGCGCTCTTCTTCGGGCGTCAATTTGCCTTTCTTCTTCAGAATCGCATCGCGCTTGGCAGTCATCTCGGCCCGCAACACGCGCGCGACATCCTGCATTTTGTATCCGGCGAGCACCGCCTGCAGCGATTTATTGCGGTGCGCGGCATTCGCTTCGTCGCCGTCCACGTCATCGAGCGCGCCAAAGACTGCGAGCAGCGCATCGCCGATAATCGCACCGATGATGCCGTCGTGTTCGACAATCTGCCGAATCGCCTGGTCATAGTGCAGGTTGAGCAGGCGGATGATATCGGTGCCTAGAGTCTCTGTAATGAAAGTAAAACTCTTGATGTCAGAGAACATGATCGTCAGGTTCTTCTGGACACCCTCGAGTTTCACCTCGCGGTCACGGTAGGCTTTGATCACGATGTCCTGGTTGGCAAATTTGCGAAAAATAGAGATCAGGTTGTTGACCGTACTCGACAGCGAGTTGAACGCCATGCCGAGGTACGTGATGTCGTCGTTGGGGGCCTTCTTCAGATCGACAATTTCGAGCTGTTGCGTCTCAGCCATCTGCATGATACTGCGTGTCAAAAGCCGGACGTAGCGGAGAATGCGCCGCAGCAGAATCGTGCCAACGATCGCACTCAAAAGCGTGATCACCGCGATAATGATACTGACATTACGGAAAATCTCGCGCTGTTTCTGGTAGAACTCGTTTTCTTCTTCGGCGCGAATGAGGTACATCTCCCATTTGGGATTATATTTGTAGGCGGCGAAGTATTCGTGCTGGTTGAGCTTGAGAGGCAAGAAACCTTCGTCGCTGCCTTTTGCGCGGTTCGATTCCATCAGCTCAAACGAAGCGATATCGGCAAACTTGGAGACTTGCCCCATTTTGCTTGCAGTAAAGAAGAATTTCTGGTCGCGCTTGAGCCCCAGCACAATAGCCCGCGAGTTTTTGAGCTGCGCAGCCCCCTTGAGCTTGATGGCCTCCAGCGACTTCTTTTCGTCGCGCGTCAGCTGAAAAATCTCGTACTGGTTATTGCAGAAGGTATAAATATCACGCAGGTCTTTGCCCAACAGCTCTTTCATCTGCGTGATGAGCTCGGTGCGGTTGAACATCAGGTTGATGTAGTTCGAGGCGAGATTGGAAACCAGAATAATGAGAATAAAAACAAACAGGATCTTGCTGGTGACCGGAATAACCCGGGTATCGCCGACTTTACGGCCAATGAGCGATTCTTTGAGTTCAGCAAACATTGTCGGTATGACGGGCTCGTTTAAACGTGTGGGATGTAAACCGAATCATGGTTTACTCCATAACTTCGAGAGAAACTCCGTCAATATACATGAAACTCGACTCAAAGATACCCGAAGGCCCACTCGAAACCAAGTGGCGCGACTATAAGGCGAAACTCAAGCTCGTTAACCCCGCGAACAAGCGCAAACTCGACGTGATCGTCGTCGGTACCGGCCTCGCCGGCGCCGCCGCCGCCGCATCGATGGGAGAGTTGGGCTATAATGTCCATGCATTCTCTTTCCATGACAGCCCACGCCGCGCGCATTCGATCGCTGCCCAGGGGGGTATCAACGCTGCGAAGAACTACCACAACGACGGCGACTCGGTATTTCGTCTGTTCTATGACACTGTCAAGGGTGGCGACTACCGCGCACGCGAAGGCAACGTGTACCGCCTCGCCGAACTGTCCGTCAACATTATCGACCAGGCCGTGGCGCAGGGTGTGCCGTTTGCGCGCGAATATGGCGGCATGCTCGACAACCGCTCTTTCGGTGGAGCGCAGGTCTCACGTACATTTTACGCGAAGGGCCAGACTGGTCAACAGCTGCTGCTCGGCGCTTACAGTGCGCTCAACCGCCAGATTCATGACGGCACGGTGAAGATGTATAACCGCCACGAGATGCTCGACGTCGTCGTGGTAAACGGCCATGCAAAAGGTATCAACACACGCAACCTCGTCACCGGCGAAATTAAACGCTTTGCCGCACACGCAGTGGTGCTCGCAACCGGTGGTTACGGCAACGTCTACTTCCTTTCGACGAATGCGATGCTGTCGAACGTCACGGCTTCATGGCGCGCTCACAAACGCGGCGCCTTTTTCGCGAACCCCTGCTACACACAGATCCACCCGACTTGCATTCCCACCAGCGGCGACTACCAGTCAAAGCTGACGCTGATGAGCGAATCGCTCAGAAACGACGGGCGCGTGTGGGTGCCGAAAGAGAAAGCAGTTTCAGAAAAACTGCAGCGCGGCGAGATCACCGCAAAAGATATTCCAGAAGACCAGCGCGACTACTTTCTCGAACGCCGCTACCCGTCGTTCGGTAACCTCGTGCCACGCGACGTGGCTTCGCGCGCCGCGAAAGAGCGCTGCGACCACGGCTTTGGCGTGAACGCCACAGGCCTCTCGGTCTTTCTCGACTTCAAGTCTTCGATCGAGCGTCTCGGACAGCACACGATTGCAGAGCGTTACGGCAATCTGTTCGAGATGTACGAAAAAATCTCAGGTGAAAACCCTTACGAAATGCCGATGAAAATTTACCCGGCGGTTCACTACACCATGGGTGGATTGTGGGTCGATTACAACCTGATGTCGACAATTCCGGGCCTCTACGTCGGTGGCGAAGCCAACTTTTCCGACCACGGTGCAAACCGCCTCGGAGCCTCTGCACTCATGCAGGGTCTCGCCGACGGCTATTTCGTGCTGCCCGCGACGATCGGGGATTATCTCGCCGGCGTCGGTTTCGACCGTCCATCCGCCGCAGGCAAAGAATTCGACGAAGCCGAAGAGAACGTCAAAGCACAGACCTCGGCGATGCTCGCAACCAAAGGCAAAAAAACGGTCGACCAGATTCACCGCCACCTCGGCCATGTGATGTGGGAATACGTCGGCATGGGCCGCACAAAGGCGGGCCTTGAAAAAGCGATCGGCGAAATTCAGCAAATTAAAGAAGACTTCAAAAAAGACGTCAATGTACCCGGCAGCGCCGAGTCGCTCAACGACTCGCTCGAAAAAGCGGGCCGCGTGAAAGACTTCATCGAACTCGGTGAACTGATGGCGCGCGACGCATTGAACCGCAATGAATCGTGCGGCGGTCACTTTCGCGAAGAGTACCAGACTGACGACGGCGAAGCGAAGCGCGACGACGCAAACTTCTCATACGTCGCGGCGTGGGAATACAAAGGCGACGGCAAACCACAGGAACTGCATAAAGAAGAACTGAAGTTCGACGTGGTGCATCCGAGCCAGAGAAGTTACAAGTAAGATTTTCTGTGCGTGGCCTGAGCCACGCACAGAATTTTTAGAACCCGTACTCCCCGAACTTAATCGATTTCACACGCCCGTTCTCAAAGCGCACGAAAGTCATGAACTTGCCGGTGCCGAAGTTATAGGTGTACTCATCGATATAGGCTGTCGACTTCTGGCAATCCCAATAGCTTGAAAGAATAGTGTAGTTGCTCTGGCTGACCACGGTTGTGTCGGTCACTATTTTTGTTTCATCGTGCGTGTGCGTCGGCAAAGATTGCACCGGGTTGCGCTCGGCTTCTTTTGATCTCTGCCCTGCATCTGCCGAAACCGCGTTACGGCTGGTTTCGACGTAGGTGCCCGTCTGCCGGGTTTCGCGGAACGTCCCCACCAGCACCTCGGAATACCGCCGGTGATTCACCTTTTCGTCGAGGTAGGATATTTTATCCTGAGGTTCGCCGCAATATTTCAGTACCTCGATGCGTGAGCGGCCAGGGCCGAGCAACTTTCCGTCGCAGCGCATTTCTTCGTCGGTGTGGATGCTCAGCGTGAAGAACAGGCTGAGCAAAATCAGGGGAATACGCGCCAATTTTAGCATACCTTGCAGACCCTGGAAAAGCATATTTAATTCCCTATTTTCCAAAAATCCAGTCTGGGTCTATTTTCAGCGCTGGCAGAAGTTGGCTTTTTAGTTCTGCATCTTTTAACCGCTGCCATGCACGTTTCTCATCGTTCACCCATATTTCGAGAGTTTTTGCCTCGGGGTCAGCCACCCAGTATTCCTGGACGCCGGTTGCCAGATAACGGTCGGCCTTCACATCGAGATCGCGCTCGCGTGTCGATTCAGATAGCACTTCTACCACAATATCGGGTGCGCCGTGTATGTGTCCATAAACTTTGTCGAGGCTGGCGTTCAGGAGCACGGAAATATCCGGACGCAGTGGGTCACCGCCGTCGGGCAAAAATACATCGGTCTCGGGAACAGTTTCGCCTAAATTGTTCGCCTCAAGGTAATCGTCGAGTAGTCGTAAAATTTTTGCCGCCACTCTATTGTGCGGATAAAAAGCGCTCGGAGACATATGCATCACTCCGTCGATCACGTCGTACTTGTAGCCGTCATCGGGCAAATCGAGGTATTGCTCACGCGTGACCTTCAGCCCCTCGTAGCGCGGCCCTGTGCGAGTCGTAGCCAGCATGGGCAAATTTAAGCGCCGGTAGCAGGCACGTCAATCAGGAAATAACGAACACCCGGCTGACACCCTCAAACCGCGTCTTCTTACCGAACCAGAAGGCCTTTGCCACGCCGCGGTGCACGATGCGGTATTCGCCGGTTTCGGCACCCCCGCTGCGCCACCTCAGAATCGCCTTCGACTCGGCACCTTTCAGCCGCTGCCATTCAAAGGTCAGCTGCGGGTCACGGTCGTCCAGAATATCTTCAAAGCGGGCGCCAACTTTTTTCTGCACAATCGCAAAACTATCCATAGTGAGCAAATCATTGCGCGGGTGCGCGGATTGAAATTCGACCACAACTTCTTCACCGATCTTGTAGCTCTCACGCGCGTCGACGAGCACATCGCCGAACTTGCGGCCCTTTGACGCCGCATCGTACACGACGCCCGGCTGCAGCGTCAGCTGCGTCAGCTTATAATCCACCGGATAAATGCCCTGCGGCACGGCGCTGCCGTCGGCAATTGCCGAAGCCAGGCGACCGAACTCCTGCAAAAAGCCGTCGAGCGTGTACGGGCCAAAGTGTGTCGATGCGCCTTCGTATTCCTGACCGGCATATTCTTCGCGCGTCGTGACATACGATGAGTAGGCATTGGAATGCGACGAAACGACTGCATGCGTGACCCCGGCTTTTGCGAGCGCCTTTTTCACCGTTTCGCGCACGCGGCGCCCTGCCATCGTCGTAATTTCTGTCGGCTGCGCAGCAATGGCGAATTGCCCCAGACGCACAACCTGCACCGGCAGAATCTGCGGCGTCCATGGGTTGCCGTCAAAGGTGGCAAGGCCGGTGGGTACGAGAATTTTTTTCGGCGCCTGCCCTTTGATATAGTCCTCGGAAAGAGTCTTCGGCCACACGGCGCCGAAAACAGAATCGATTGCACCCGAAACGATGCGTTCATTCCCCTGCAGCGAATCGACCGTGGCGCCTTCGTGGAAGATTGCGACCTGAGACTCATTATCTTCAGTTGAGCCAGCAAGAAAGCTCGCGCCCATGGCAGCAGGCACCGTGTCGACGTGCAGTGCGTCGATGTGCAGTTTTGAAAAATCGACATAACGGTGCCGTGAATCGACAGGGCCCGTCAGTTGTTCAGAAGCAGCGCCGGCCTGAGAGGACGTCCTGTCCGCCGCCGCCTTAGTACCTCCTGTACCACAGGATTCATAGAGTTCAACAGCCTTGTCATACTGTTTGCGGGCAATGATTTCCATGTGCTCGTAGTCGTGCACACCGTCGGCGACACCCCACAGGTTGGGTGAAACATCCCCGGCGGGCGCTAGTGCAAACGCGGCGACAAACGGCTTCGCACTTTTGAGATCCGCCTTTTTGTCTTTTTCAAACCAATACTCGGCGAGACCCTTGTGGTCGCCGCCGATCAGGTGGTTGGCCGGCCCGACAGAAGTAGGATGCACACCGAGCCAGTTGATCATGCCCAGTTCGCGCCCATCAATCCCGACAAGTTTCAGCAGCGTCATCTCTTTATCGAGATCAGAACCATAGCGCTCGCGCTCTTCTGCCGGATTCATTGCGTACGGCCGCGTCGCGCGGTTGAAGCCGTAGCCATCGAGTTCACCGCGCGCGATGAAAATTTTGCCGGGCTCGATATTCGCATGCGCGCGCCTGATCGACTGGTAGATGCCTTCGACGATCGCATCAAAGTTCTGCGGTATAAATCCTTTGGTGGTCAGATTATACAAGAAGTGGTGCGAATAGCCTCCGGGGCCCGAGTGCGTGTGCGTGGCCGAAAGCAAAATATTTTTATCGTCATACAGATCCCTGAGTTCGGGATCTTTCGCCACTTTTGCTACAACCGCCAGCTTCACAGCCTGATAGATCATACACAGGTCGGCACAGACATAGACCACCCGGCGCTCGCCATCACCGAAAATAAACGCGCGCGAATACAGGCGCATATAGATGCCCTGCGTGACCTGCTTGACCTCGGCAAAGCCCATCATGCCGACCTCAGCCGCGGGGCCGGTAACATCATAGATGCCGCAGCCGATTTCATAGATGCCTTTTTTGCCGTCGATTTCGATAGACATAGGATAATTAATACCGGCTTGACGGTGTGTCTTTTTCTTAAATTGGAAATAGTCGAGGTTCATAGCACTGAGCTATGTGCCCCGAAGGGGCACATAGCTCAGTTGGTTAGAGCGGCGGACTCATAATCCGTTGGTCCCAGGTTCAAGTCCTGGTGTGCCCAAAGGCGCTGCGCGGCGGGTCGCAGTGCAGCGCAACGATTCTATTGTTTTTATAGTTGGCAAGCCCTGCCAAGCTGCAACCCCACCCTATGCACAATACGTTCGGCCGTATGGCCGTTTTCCTGTCAGCCCTGCTCTTAGGTTCTGCCTCAATCCACGCTGCAGAGTGGAACTTCGCCAACACGCGCGGTGTCGTTGTCGGTGTGCTGAAGTGGAAAGACAAAGGTCTGTCGCCTTTCTCAGATAAGTTACGCAAAGATAAAGAGCTGCATAGCCTGCTGATCAAACGCGGTGTAAAAGCTGCTGCACTGTCACTACTGATCGACAGCCAAGCGACCAAGGCCAATATCGAAAAGGCCATCCGCGATGCGGCTCAGGGGGCCGATGCCAATGCGGTATTTTATTTTTATTACGCCGGCCACGGGGTCAAAGGCGGCAGTGAAGCCTATGTCGCCAATTACGACATCCAAACATCAAACAATGCCGCAACCGGCCTCAGCATCAAGCGTATCGCACAGCTGATCGCCGAAAATTTTCGCGGCAATACGGTCATCTTCACCGGTGACTTCTGTTATTCGGGCGCGTTTCAGGATGCGCTGAAAATTATCACAGCCAAAGGCAAGCAGGGTTTTGTGCTGGCGTCATCGACGGCGTCGAATGCATCGACGGGCAACTGGACGTTCACGCAGACCTGGATCGAATGCCTGTCGGGCAGCGCGTACTGTGACCGCAACGGTGACGGCAGCATCACGCTGACTGAGACCAACGGCGAAATCGGCGAAGCGATGAAATACCGTGAGCGGCAGCGGAACGGCTTTGTGACCACCGGCATCGATCCCGGTTTGGTGCTGGCCACCGCAACAAGCCACAAGGAGCCAGGCTCGGGCAACTATATACTCGCTCCTTATCAGGGGAATCTGCAGCCGGCGCGCATTCTCGGTCGCAGTGGAAACTCGCTGCGGGTGGAATTCTTCTTTTACAGTGAAAAGAAGTCGCAGGCTTTACCCGACAGCAGCGCTAAGCCGTTCCAGTTTCGGCGGGTCAAACCGGGCAGCGGCATTCGTGTGTTGTGGAATGGCAAGGCCTATGACGCAAAGGTAATTAGAGAAGAAGACGGCTTTCACTACATCACGTATCCCGGTTACGGGGTAGAATGGAATGAATGGGTAATGGACGACCGTATCATCACCGCAGACACCGTTCTTGCCGAATGGAAAGGAAAATGGTATCCCGCGAAGGTTCTCAAGAAAGAAGGCAACAAGAGTTTCGTGCACTATGAAGGTTTCGGCGACGAATGGAATGAGTGGCTGCTGCCAACACGCATCAAAAAGCCATAGACAGAGCGTCGGCGAACGTGGTTAGACCCGGGCTGTGATATACCCGCGTTTTGCCGCAACGACCTGCGTCTTTTTAAGCCTAACCCTCTTTGCGAATTGCAGCTCGCCCAAACCGACGACCCACATTACGTTGGAGGCTCCCAAAAAAGGCTATTGGTTTCTGTCTGAGAAATTTTCTTACCAATTCATGAGGCTCGAACTGTACGAGAAACATGTCGAGGGTTTGCCGAGCCTGACGATGGAGTTTCGCATCAAGGCCGAAAGTGCCGGTGCCAAATGGAAAGAGCAGAACGGCCAGGTGCAAGTCGCTTTTCTCAAACCCGAAAAAGGCAGCGTGACAATAACGCCCATCACTGACCGGTCGCGATATCAGGGACGCTACAAACAAGACAAACTGGAACTGCCGATGATCGAGGTCAGACTCGGCCAAACTGTCAAAATTCTGTATTATACCGAGAGCGAAGAGCAGATGGATAAGCTCCTGCGGGCCAAAAACAAACTGCGGCTAGACGTCGTCTGGGGACCGACACAGAGCGAGGTCTACGATGCGATGTTTGCTTTCACGAAGCCCACCGCAAAGGATGTGATGTTTGATCTCGGTTGCGGCGACGCACGCATTCTGACCGCGGCGGCCCGCCGTTTTGGCACAACAGGTATCGGTTACGATCTCGACCCCAAACTGATTGAACGCGGTTTGGCCGCGGCGAAACAGCAAAACGTGGCAAATCTGATTACTCTCAGGACTGAAAATCTGTTCGCGGCGGATTTATCTTCGGCGACAATCATTGCCATCTATCTGAGCGATCGCATCAACCAGAAACTCAAACCGAAATTTTTCCGCGAACTGAGACCGGGCACACGCATCGTCTCACACAACTGGCATATGGGCGACTGGCAATACGACGGGCGCAAGTTCGTGCTCGATAATTCGCGTGTCGTCTATTTCTGGATCATGCCTGCTAATTTTTCAGGGGAATGGCAAAGTGCCGACGGCAAAACAAAACTGAATATCAGACAGCAATACCAGATGGCTGACTTGCAGGGCCAACACGGGGTAAACACCGTAAAACTCGAAAACCAGCGTATTGCCGGCCACAATCTCCATTTTTCGGGACATACACTGGAAATCAACGGTGAGAACGCCATCTTCCGCTGGGCTGCCAATGAACCACCGATTACCTTGGTGCGAACTCCCGGCTCCATAGAGCCATTCAGCCTATGACAGTCCGTCGGCAGCCTGCGGCAACGCACTGCCAATGGCGCGCTAATAATTTTCGGTTGCCACCGCAACGGGTAGAGCCGCTTTTCCCGTTTATCCTATGTGTGACCTCTTTTCAGATTCTATGACCTTAGCCGCGGCACCCATTCAAAAGACTCTCTTCTGATACAGGTTTTTATCATGCTGCAACCACTCTCCTTTCGTTTTCTTCCACTGTGGATTTTATTACTGCTATTCGCGCATTGTTCAAGCCGCGCAGTGCTGCGCGTGACCCCCGAACATCAGTCTTTTCTGAATGATGTCAATAAGGATACCTACAAAGACGGAAATATCAGGGAACTGTTCGCTACTCTCGATGTACGCGGTGATGCGATCTGTAATATGATTTTTGAAAACACACCTTTTGATGATGAAGTGGCTAAATCCTTTTCTTCGACGCTGAACTTCCGCAAACCGGCAAAGCAAAAGTGGTACAACAACGTCTTGCCCTCGCTCATCGCAGGATGTTTTAATTTTTTCAAAATGAATGACCGCGGTGTCGACGGCATCTTCCGCCTGCTCGAAACCATGTATCCTGGTCTCAAAGACTGCTACACTGTCGGCTTCGCGCAGTATTATATGATGTACCAGGAGATGCAATGTGACCGGCTCGTCGCAATTGATGCAGACTGGCGCATTCTCAAGGCGCATTATGACTTCCACGAAGTCGTGCGCAATAAGGCCGCGGATGCAGATACGATATCGCTGCTGCGCGGCATTGAGCTCGCCTGGATCGCTCACTTCGATGTCAAACCGCCGCGTCGCGAAGAGGTGCAGAATGAAGTGACCTTCTGTATGGCGACCGAACGCGACCGCTGCCTGCGTTCTTTTGAATTCTTTACCGGCCTGCCCTCGATACGCAAAACAGAACTGCAGCTGGGATTTATCCATGACGCGAGGCTCGACCCACGCAATCAGGATTTAAGCGTCGTTTTTATGAGCAATGCACTCGACTGGGAATATACCAGCAGGGAGCAGTTTGAGAAACTGTACCTGAGTATGCACGAAAATCTGCCGCGTGGAAAGAAAGTGGCGATCGTTTACCAATCCGGCGATTCTGAAGACATTGCAGTCTATGAAATGACGAAAGTGGAAGATGATCAGTTGCATATTTCTATCCGCTGCCGCGATGTACTGCGCTGGTCTGACCGCTACCAGAAAGTTTTGCGCGGTAAGTCATACGATACCTGGTTTGATGAGCTGCTTGACCGCCGCAAGCTCACGGGCGTACCGCGCTGCCACGTGCATGGCACACGCAACTTCCGCGAAAAACCCAAACCGGAAAAGAAGCCTGCGGAAAAAAACAAAACCTGATTATGGCGGCTAAGGCTGAGATTATCGTCGTTTTTGACGGCTATTGCGGCTGGTGTTGGGGCATCGCCGAAACCATAAAGAAACTCGAAGCTGATTTTTCCAACCGCTTTGATTTCACGGCAGTCTGCGGCGGCCTCGTGACCGGCGAGCGCATCGGGCCGCTGGGCGATTTTGCGTCCTATATCGAAAAAGCCATGCCAAGGGTCGAAGATTTGACCGGGGCAATATTCGGTAAAGCGCACCGGGAACGCATGCGCAACCGCGACACCATGCAAAATTCGCTCATTCCCGCGGCCGCTTTCTCGCTTATCGTAACGGAAAAACCGGAAACCAGCACCCTGCAGCTCGCCGACGAAATTCTGACCATGAACTTCCGCGACGGCCGCGACCTTTCAGAACCGGCAAGCTATGCGGATTTATTCCGTGCACACAGGCTCGACGCCGGGCGCAGCGTGACCCGTCTCGCGCAGGGAGATTTTTTTCCACACGCAGAGCGCCAATTTGAACGGGCACGCGAAATGGGTGCTGAGGCCTTTCCCACGATTATCTACGGCCGCGAAGGGCAGTATTTTCCGCTCTGCCAGGGATACCAGAATTACGAAAGCCTCGCACACGCGCTCGATCTGCTCTACCGCGAACCGCCGCCGCTATGAATGCGCACACGCTGCGCAACCGCGCCGTTCGGGCAGCGCGCGACTATTTTAAGCAAAGAAATATTCTCGAAGTGCGCACCGCCAAGGCCGTAATGGCGGCGGCGATGGAGCCTTATATCGATGCATTTTCGCTCGCCGGCAGTCAGCAGAAACCGGAATTACGCCTTGCCACATCCCCGGAAATTGCCATGAAGAAAATTTTTGCCGCTGAAATGGCCGAAAATTCGGGCGCTGCAGGCATCTACGAAATTGCGGCTGTTTTTCGCGACGACCCCGCAACCAAAAACCACGCGAGTGAATTCACCATGGTCGAATGGTATGAGCGGGACTGTCTGCTTGCGCAAATTCTGCAAAACACCGCCGACCTGGTCTGCACCATCGCCGGGATGCTGGAACAAAAGCCGCCTGAAAACCGCCTGGAAATTTACAGCTTACAAAGCCTGTTTGCGGAGTGCGGCCTGCAGCTTGACTTTGCTGATCCGACCTGTTTTGCCAAAGCCTGGTCTGCCCGGCATGGCAATCTGCCGCACAGCCTGAACGATCTCGATCTGGCGATTGCAGCCTTCAACCTGCTGTTCGATGAAATCATTTTACCCCGCCTGAAGCAAGAGAGCGGATTGTGTGCAGTTTATGGTTATCCCGAAATTCTCGGGGCGATGGCATACTGCGAAAATGGCGTCGCCGAACGCGCGGAAATTTATTTAGAAGGTGTCGAGCTCGCGAACGGCTACCGCGAAGAATTCAGGCCACAAGTGGTCCGCGAGCGCTGGCTGCGTTACAACGAAATCAGAATTCTGCGCGGCGAAGCACCGCACACTATCGACGAGGGTGTGCTTTCGTCGTTACCGACGCTTGAGGGCGTGGCAGGCATTGCGCTTGGCCTGGAACGCACATTGGCTGCACTCGCTACCACCTTGACCTTGCAGAATTTCGGCTAAGATCAAACCTTTCCCGAATGTGCATGCATTAACCGGACACCGTACTCATGGCCGGGCACCAGCTCGGTGAGTAAAAGACCTGCTTCGCGCATGCCTTCGGCATCTTGCCGCGCTTCTTGGATCAAGCCCAAAAGCACAAGGTACGGCGCAAAGTGCCAGTTTCGCAGCGCCAGGCGGTCTGCGTAATTAAAGGCCTTTTCATAATTGCCTATTTTATAGAATAAAAGCGCCGCGGAATACATGAAAAAATCCCGATCGGGTCTCAAGCGCAGAATACATTCACTGATGAAAGCCGCTTCGACAAAATTTTTGCCCCCCAGATAGATTCTGAAAAGGGACTGCCACGCACGCACATTTTCAGGGTCAGACTGCAGGATTTTTCGCAAAATCACGATACACTGCTGCGCATCCCGCACGTTATCATGCTGCTGCCACAGTTCTGCCACAGCTGGCCGTTGATCCGGTTTGCGCCCCGTGTATTGAACCCGAAGTAGAGAGACATCATCCACAATTTGACCTGATGCCCGAATGCCTAGAAAAGTGCGCGGCAAATCGCCGTCGGCTGCACGCACAATGCGTAAGATTCGGCGATCATCGTCATTCATGACCGGTTGACCATCGTCATCGTGCCCAACGACCAGATCGTCGCGGCCGTCTGACCCAAGTATGACAATATCTCCATGCTGCATCATGAATGTATCAACCCAAAGCCTGCCCTTGACGGCAGTATTGCCAAGCTTTCTTAAGCCCTCATGGTGCGAGATGAATGAAGACTGCGCACGCCGCAGCAAAATTCCTTTCGGGTGTTTTGCATTAATCATCACCGTGTAACCAGACG